>Ga0256405_10006785_pt1 | contig 17936 bp, 15 predicted proteins | sample RumenRJG_02DNA_FD_189096 | JGI IMG/M metagenome (GOLD analysis project Ga0256405, IMG submission 189096) | Bovine rumen microbial communities from Lethbridge, Alberta, Canada - RJG_02 | ecosystem: Host-associated > Mammals > Digestive system > Stomach > Rumen | place: Canada: Alberta... | reverse complement strand
GAGGAAGACGAAGTTGAGAATTGGGATCGTCAGGAAGAAGAAAACTATATAAAAGGGCTTAGAGACTCGGAACGATGGAGCCGTGAAAGACTTAATAGACCAAAGATCATAAAGCGTGAGGATTACGGAGAAGATCCTCTTCTTGAAAAGGCAGAACTTTTATATTATCAGCAGGATGATACTCTTGCGTTTGCAGAAAATGGGGAGGAAATCACTGATGAAGAATTTTATGTAGGAAACTGCCTCACAAAATATGGATTTAAATCTAACCAGGAGAAGACAATCTATGTAAGAAATTCTTACGTTGGCTATGACTTTGAGATCACAAAGCGGTTTGATTCGTTCGTTCCGATTGGGAATGAAACGGGGTGATCAAAATAATTGATAGTGAAGATTACTACCTTTATCTTATTGATAGGGTAGGACTTGAGGGCGTGGAAGAGCGAGCGTATAGTTTACTCTTCCACGAACTTTATAAGACTGAATTTATGTGGTCCAACCCCATGGATGAAAATAGAGCTCTTGATGGGACTGATCTACGTAGACAATACACTGAAGAAACAGGTGAAGTGCTGCCTGAAGCAGGACCGTGTTCTATGCTAGAAATGTTTGTCGCATTAGCAATCAGGTGTGAAGAAGAGTTTATGAGAACGGGGGATGACAATAATAGTCGTCTTTGGTTCTGGGATATCATCTATAATTTGGGGTTGGAAAGATATGACGATTACAGATTTAACATCGTCGCTGTGCAGCGCATATTAAAGAATGTCATATTCAGAAGGTATAGCGCTAATGGAAATGGGGGTATGTTTCCATTAAGACATGCCACAAGAGACCAGCGGGAGGTCGAAATATGGTATCAAATGAGTGCGTGGTTACAGGAAAATTATGAGTAAAAATAGCGTTTATCACGATGTTTCCCGGTAATCCCGGTGTTTTTAGTAAAAATATATTTGTTTGTAGAAAACAAAATTTTTCTATAATTATTTAAAAAAGGCCAAAAAAAACCGGGAAAACCGGGAAAAACCGGGAAAATTTTTGAAATTTTACATGATGAGTGTGAAAATTGTAAAAAACGTCAAAAAAAATCCCGGTGTTTTGGTAAAAATGAGGTCAAAATGGATTTTTTTAAAATTATTGAAAAAGTGACCTCCAAGGGTACGGTGGAGGTCATGCCTGACTTCCTCGTAAAAACCAAAGATTTGATGAGACGAGGCGGAGAGTTTTATGCTTTCTGGGACGAGGAGAATAAGGAGTGGTGTCAAAATGAATCCCGGTGTATCGAACTTATAGATGCGGAACTTAAGAAGAGAGCTGAAGAAATTAAAATGCCCGATGTTCATGTGAAATATGTAAACACTATTTCTTCAGGTTCGTACTATGAGTGGAAGAAATATTTGAAGTTAGGTATTGATAACTTCAGACCTCTCAATCCTACATTAGTGTATACAAACACTGAAAAGAAGAGAGAGCTTTACTCATCACACTCTCTTCCATATGCTTTGGCTCCGGGTGACCATCCCGCATATTCGGAACTAATGAATGTTCTGTATGATCCTGTTGAACTTGACAAGGCAGAATGGCTCTTTGGGTCTATTGTTGCTGAGAAGAGTAAGAAGCTTCAGAAGTTCTTGGTTCTAATTGGAGATGCCGGTACTGGTAAGTCGACCGTTATCAATATTGTTCAAAAGATATTTGATGGGTATTGCGGTACAGTCAAAGCTAGCGTGCTGGGTAACCCTAACGCGTCGTTCCCATTAGAGAGTCTCAAAGATAACCCTTTAGTTGCTTTTGACAATGAGGCTAAGTTAAACAATATTAAGGACAACACAGTTATTAATAGTCTTGTTGCTCATGAGCCCCAGGTCGTTAACACGAAATATGCTAAGAAATTCACCATGACGTTCGATACGATGCTTGTTCTCGGTTCAAACGAAGAAGTCAAAATAACAGATGCTAGGTCTGGATTACAGAGGAGACTTATCGATGTAAGACCGACTGGTAAGCTTGTTAGTTTCAGGCGTTATAATACACTAATGAAACAGATCGACTTTGAACTTGGAGCAATTGCGTATCATTGGAAGGAGGTATATGAGAAAGACCCAGAGAAGTACTTAAAGTATAGACCGACAAAATCAATTCGAGCTACCAACTATATCTATAACTTCCTGGAAGAGAATTACTTTGAGTATAAGGAAGGAGTCAGCTTAAAAAGAGTTTGGGCAGATTATCAGAAGTACTGCGATGATGCTGGTATCACGATCAAAATGAACCGAATGGAACTTAAGCAGGAGCTTACTGCATACTTTAGTGAGTTCATTCCAGATACTAAACTAGCTGATGGAACTAGAGTCTTTAGTTTCTTTAAAGACATTAAGCCTGAGAAGTTTGGACTTGCTAGTAACGTTGTTTCATCGGATGAGGAAGTTGAGGATGGAGAGGGAGATGGTGATGGCCCGGCGGATGACAGTATTCCGGATTGGTTGAAGTTGACTGAGCAGCACTCGTTACTTGACGATGAGTTTAAGGACTTTCCTGCACAGTATGCCAAACTTAAAAATGGGCAGGAGATTCCTATTAAGCCGTGGGACGATGTAAAAACCACACTGAAAGACATCGACACGAGCAAGTTTCATTATGTGAGACCAGATAGTGTATATGTCGAAATGGACTTAGATCTTAAAGATGAGTCTGGGAAGAAGAACTACGACTTAAACATTAAGGCAGCAGCTTGCTTTCCTAAGACTTACGTCGAGACTAGTAAGAGTGACCAGGGACTGCATATGGTGTATAAGTATACAGGAGACCCTGGTGAACTTGACCGGATCTTTGATGAAGATATTGAAGTTAAGGTGCATCTTGGTAAAGCTGCTATGAGGAGAAAGCTCACCAGATGTAACAATGTCCCTATTGCGACTATATCATCTGGCTTGCCGTTGAAAGGAGGCAAGAAGAAAGTGATTGATAGTTTCGAGTTTAAAGATGCGAACCATCTTAGGAACTCGATATTGAAGTTGCTTCGCGAAGGTGAAAATACAGACAATAAGAAGCGTTCACATGCTGAGTCAGTAAGTCTTATCTTAAAGAATTTGGACGAGGCTTATGAACAGGGATTTAAGTATGATGTATCAGACCTTGGCGGTGTGATTTATGACTTTGGTCAGGAATCGAAGCACCAAAAAGAGAACTGCGCCAAAATGGTTGCTAAGATGCACTTCAAGTCAAAACACTATGAAGATCCTGGAGCTGTTGAAGTTGAACCGACTGTAGAACGCAGCTGGGATCGTATCAAGGTATTTGATATTGAGTGTTATCCTAATCTATTCGTATTCTGTTATGGATACGTAGACGATCCCGAGAATATTATTGGACTCGTTAATCCTGATGGTAAAATGATCGAAGACATCTTTAATGATAAGTCAGCTATCATTGGCGGGTTTAATAACAGGAGATATGATAACCATGTTTGTTATGCGAGGACATTAGGTTACAACAATGCAGGTCTTTACAAGCGTTCAAAATCAATTATTGATGGAGAGCGTAATTCTACGTTTGGACCTGCTTATGGAATCTCAGACTTTGATATTTGGGATATTGCTTCTAATAAGCAGTCTCTTAAAAAGTGGGAGATTCAACTTGGAATTGACCACATCGAAATGAGTATCCCATGGGACCAAGCAGTGCCAGAGGATATGTGGCAGACCGTAGTCGAATATTGTAAGAACGATGTTAAGGCTACAATTGCCGTGTTTAATGAAATTCAGGCAGACTGGAAGTGCAGAGAAATCCTTTCCGAACTTTCTGGTCTCAAAATGAATAACACAAATAGGGAACACATTACTAAGATTCTTGTTGGAGATGAACGGAATCCTCAGCATGTGTATACTAATCTTGCTACAGGCGAACAGTTTCCCGATAACATTCCCGGTATCTTTAAAGATGGAGAGATTATTAACAGCTTTCCTGGGTATGAATATGTTAACGGTAAGAACATGTTCAGAGGTACCGATGTGGGTAAGGGCGGATATGTATATGCTGAACCTGGTATGTACAGAAATGTTGCTCTGCTTGATGTTGGTAACATGCATGGTGCGTCGATACTGGCGCTCAATAAGTTTGGAGAGCACACAAAGAATTACAAGATGATTCGAGATGCTCGAATGGCAATCAAGCATCATGACTATGAGACAGCAGCTAAGATGTTTGATGGAAAACTTAAGAAATACTTAGGTAGCGACGAGGAAGCAGATCAGCTTCAAAATGCTTTGAAGTTGGTACTCAACAGTACTTATGGAATTGCTGCAGCTACGTTTGATAACCCGCTCCGCGATAAGAGAGATGTTAACAACATCATCGCTCTTCGTGGGGCTTTATTTATGCGTACACTGCAGGATGAAGTGAAGGCTAGGAATTTTAAAGTTGCGCATATCAAGACAGACTCTATTAAGATTCCTGAAGCTACTCCTGAGATCATCGATTTTGTTATTGAATTTGGTAGGAAGTATGGGTACGAGTTTGAACACGAGGCTACATATTCGAAGATGTGCCTTGTAAATGGTTCTACATACATTGCCAGATACGATGAAAAGGGTATTAGGAACAAAGGTGGTAAGCATGCTAATGAGTGGACAGCAACTGCAGCTCAGTTCCAGATACCGTACGTGTTCAAAACACTCTTTAGTCATGAGAAGCTTGAATTTGACGACTTCTGTGAAACGAAGAGTGTACAGGAAGGAGCTCTCTACTTAGACTTTAACGAAGATTTACCGGAAGGTGAGCATGAGTATAAGTTTGTTGGTAGAGTCGGAAGATTCTGTCCTATTAAAGATGGCTTTGGCGGTGGAATACTTTATAGAGTTAAAGACGAAAAGTATTTCGCAGCTACTGGAACAAAAGGCTATCGATGGATGGAATCGATAAGCGTCAAGAATTTGAATTTGGAAGAAGCTATTGATGATAGCTATTACAAGGAACAGGTTAACCAGGCTGTTGAGGATATCTCAAAATATGGAGACTTCAATTGGTTCGTATCTGACGATAGGAATCCGATGCCTGAGGACTATGCTTTTGATGAGGTTGACGGCGATCCATTAGCTGGACAAATGAATCCGCCTGAAACTATAAAGGTTGCATAATTTAAAATTGAAAGGAGAAAACAAATGAACAAGACTGAGAAGAGGCCCATCAACAAGATCACCATTGAGAACGCAAGACTTATCTTCAGAGATTTCACTGGAGAGAGAAACCGTTTCAACTCTGACAGAACGTTTGGGGTTGTGCTTGATCCGGATCAGGCTGATTTACTTGAAGATGAAGGTTGGAATGTTAAGAGGCTGCCTCCGAGAGAAGAAGGAGACGAGCCTCTTTGCTTTTTGTCTGTCAAAGTTGTGTTCGGTAAGGTGCCGCCGAAGATTGTTCTGATTAACGGCAAACGTAGAAAGCAGACACTCGATCCGAGCACTATTGGTATTCTTGATTGGGTTCAGATTGAGAAGGCTGACCTTATCATCAGACCCTATAACTATGATTTCGCTGGACACACAGGAACAAAGGCATATCTGTCTAGCATGTATGTAACTAAGTCCACAGATACACTGGAAGACAAATACGCCGACATTCCCGATGAAGATGAGGATATGCCTTGGAATGAGAACGATTGAGTTATACGAGCATCAACTCTCTGCCGTGAAGAAGATGCATAACGGATGCATTCTTTGTGGTGGAGTTGGTACTGGTAAATCAAGAACCAGTCTAGCTTACTATGCTATTCAAAATGGTTTTAAGTTGGACGAGGTTAGAAGCGTCGTTAGGGGAGCTTTAAGCTCCCCTCGGCGTTTGGTTATTATAACCACAGCTAAGAAGAGAGATTCTAAAGAGTGGTTAGAAGAATGCGCGAGATTCGATATTATTGAAGTTGACATTGATTCATGGAACAACATTAAGAAATACTCGAATCTTTTTAATTGCTTCTTTATTTTTGACGAACAGAGAGTGGTTGGATATGGTGCGTGGAGTAAAGCGTTTATTAAAATAGCTAAACGAAACAAATGGATACTGTTGTCAGCAACACCAGGTGATAGCTGGAGTGATTATATACCGGTGTTCGTTGCTAATGGATTCTATAGGAACAAGACAGAGTTTATACGACGTCATGCTGTCATAACTAATTATGGTGGATATCCAAAGATAGACAGATACATCGATACTGGAGAGTTAATTAAGCATCGACTGGATATTCTAGTTACTATGCCATACAAGCGTAAGACCACGCCACATTATATTCAAGTTGGTTGTGTATATGACAAGGTACTTTATAAAACTATCTGGAGAGACAGATGGAATCCTTATGAGGACAAGCCGATTGAAGAAGGAGGCGAGTTGTGTTATCTCCTAAGGAAATGTGTTAACTCTGATACTTCGAGGTTGGAAGCTTTATGTCCAATATTAAAGAAGCATCATAAGCTAATTATCTTCTATAACCATACGTACGAACTCGTTATGCTTCGAGAATACTTCGAAGATGTTGAAGTTGGAGAATGGAATGGTGAGAAGCATGAAGAGATACCGAAGACTGATGAGTGGGTTTATCTTGTTCAGTACTCAGCTGGTTGTGAAGGTTGGAATTGCACAGAGACAGATGCTATTGTGTTCTACTCTCAATCCTATAGTTATAGGATGACTATTCAGGCAGCAGGAAGAATAGATAGAATGAACACACCATTCAGTGATCTTTATTACTACAAGCTTAAATCAACTGCACCTATTGACTTAGCTATAGCTAGAGCGCTCAACAACAAGAAGAATTTCAACGAGAGAGCTTTTATAGCGAAATAGCTCAAAATGGATGCTAAAACCTCGTAAAATTTTCAGGCCTCTTTATAGGAAGGGAGAATATGAGCTTATATTCTTCTTTTTTAATTTCTTTGGAGGATTTGAAGATGCTTGAATCTAAATTTCAAAGCGATTTGAAGAAGGAATTACAAGATCGGTTTCCCGGGTGTATTGTGATGAAAAATGATGCGAACAGAATACAAGGGATTCCAGATCTTATTATTCTTCACGAGAATCGCTGGGCTAGTTTAGAATGCAAGAAAAGTGCGAGCGCTAAGCATCAACCAAATCAGGACTACTATGTCGAGAAGATGAACAACATGTCTTTCTCAGCATTTATTTATCCTGAGAACAAGGAGGAAGTGTTACGTGATTTGGAACGAGCATTATCGGGACGTAAGGGACGGCGCTCACGCACCATTCGGAGCGAGCAAGTATAGTTGGATAAACTATGACGAAGAGAAAGCTTTAAGTTATTACAAGGCTTTGCTCGCTACTCAAAAAGGAACCGAGCTTCATGCACTGGCTAAGAGCTGTATTCAAAATAGAGTTCAGCTCAAAGGACGCAATACCTTAGCTAAATATGTAAATGACGCTATCGGGTTCAAAATGAGACCGGAGCAGATATTATTTTATTCTCCAAATTTCTTTGGTACCACTGATGCGATTAGTTTCAAAAACAATCTGTTAAGAATACATGATCTTAAGACAGGAGTTACTCCAGCAAAAATGGAGCAGCTCCTTATTTATGATGCTCTGTTCTGTTTAGAGTACAGAGTGAAACCTGACAAGATAGAGCACGAACTTAGGATCTATCAAAATGATGACGTGATGATCGGAACTCCTACCGGAGAAGACATTACACCAATTATGGAAAAGATAGTCCGGTTTGACCAGATTATTGAAGACTATAAGAAGGAGCTTTGATCATATGGACAACTTTGAAGTTGAGCTTTATCACGAAGGTAGAGCTCATGATGAAAACCCACCCGGCAGAGGCTCAGGTCGTTTTGGTTGGGGAACTGGTGAGAACCCTTATCAACGAGAAGCTTTCGGCGTTCCAATGATTAGAGATCTTTACAAAGAAGGCTATGACGACAAAGGAATTGTAAAGGTCTTTAGAGATTTGGGATATGATGATCTTGAAATTGACGAGAAGCTTCAGAAATACGGAAAGAAAGATGGCGATATTGCTAGAGCTCTCGGAATAGATTCATATAAGCTTAGAGCTAAAAGGTCTATTAGAACTAACGAGATCAAAATAGAAAACACAAGGGAAGCTGTCGAACTTAACAAAGAAGGATGGTCTAACAAAAGAATTGGCGATAAGCTCGGAGTAACAGAAGGTACAGTCAGGAACTATCTCAAGGATTATCATGCTCAAAAAGACAATAAACTCTTTAGAGTTGCAGATGGATTGCAAGAGATGGTTGATAAGAAACGCTATCTTGATGTTGGGCCTGGAGGCGAAGATGGCTTTGGTACAACAGCATCCAATTTCAAAGTAGCAGTAGCTTTACTTGAAGAACGAGGTTATCATAGGTATCCTTTGCATCTTAACAGAATTGGAGCTAATACTGATAACCAGTTAACCATGCAGATCTTATGTCCTCCAGATGTTACTTATAAAGATATGCGAGAGCATATGGATCAAATCAAGTCTGTTAAAGATTATGTTATTGAAGATGGACTTCCGAAATCAAACCAGCTTGGTCTTAGATATCCTGTTAGCGTAGATTCAAAAAGGATTGAAGTTAAGTATGGAGATCAAGGAGGAGTAGACAGAGACGGAGTTATCCAACTTAAAAGAGGTGTTGAAGATTTAGGACTTGGTTCATATATGTATGCCCAAGTTCGAATCGCAGTCGATGGAACTCACTACTTAAAAGGGATGGCAATCTATGCTGATCCCGATCAGTTTCCGCCCGGTAAAGATATTATCTTCAATACAAATAAAGAGTCTGGTACTCCATGGATGCAGGATGATCCTAAAGCAAAGCAGGTCTTCAAGCATCTTGAAAATGATCCCGATAATCCTTTTAAAGCAGCTATTAAAGTTAAAGATGGAAAGGTTGTTGGACAGTGGGATTATACAGGTAAAGATGGAAAAGAACATCAGTCACCAATCAACGTAGTCAACTTCGAACGAGATTGGGGTGACTGGAAGAAAACATCACCACCTCAGATGCTTGTTAACCAGGATAGAAATACCATTAAACAGCAGCTCAAAATAGCTTATGAAAATAAACTTGCACAGTTTAATGATATTAAAAGCTACACCAATCCTGCTATTAAAAAGCATCTTTTAAAAGAGTTTGCTAGTGAGTGTGATACAGCAGCTATTGAACTTAGAGGTGCACCGTTCATTGGTCAGCAGCAGTTTGCTATCTTACCTGTTCCATCTTTAAAACCAAATGAGATCTATGCTCCTATGTACGAGGAAGGGAGTAAAGTAGTCTCGATTCGATATCCACATCAGGGTTTGTTTGAAGTTGTAGAGTATACAGTTACTCACAAGAATAAAGAAGCTAAGTCATTCATGCTTAATGCTACGGATGCTGTTGGTATACATCCTAAAGCAGCAAAGCAGATGTCTGGTGCAGACTATGATGGTGATAGTGTCGTTATTATTCCTACCGTTTCTGCTGACGGTAAAATAATAAATAACATTAGAAAAGACAAAGCTATTCAGGAGCTTATGGACTTTGATCCCAATAGTTTCGAAAGAAAAGAGGGTGAAACGTTCAAGCGAATTTCTAAGTCTTATCAGAATAAGATGATGGGTGTTGCTACCAATCTTCTTCAAGATATGAAGACTGTTGGCGCACCTAGAAAAGACATCATAGATGCCGTTAAGTTTTGCTATGTAATCATTGACTCTGAGAAGCACGACCTTAACTGGAAGGCAGCAGAGAAGCAGTTCCATATCAAGGAGTTAAAGAGTAGGTACCAGGGTAATATAGACCCCACTACTGGAAAAGAGACTAATGGTGCATCTACTCTTATAACTCGTGCTAAGAGTCCTGTTTATCGAGACAAATACAACGAGTTATGGCAGCCTGATAAGAACACCGGTGAGATACTTTATAAGAGTACCCCACAGATGAAGAATAGTAAGTGGCACTATGATGAGGAACTCGGTAGGACTGTAGTAGACGAGAGAGCCCCTAAACAAGAGAAAGTACCCATGATGGCTACGGTTAAGGACGCCAGGGAATTAATGAGTGGACCAGATCATAAGGGTACACCGAAAGAATGGGATTACGCTCAGTTTGCTAATGATATGAAAGCACTAGCCAACGAGGTACGTAGAGAGATGGTTAATACACCTACTCTCGAAATGAATAGAGAAGCAAAGGAGAAGTACGCTGATGAAGTACTCTCTCTTAAGCAGAAGCTTAAGGGTATAAAAGAGAATGCACCAAAAGAACGTTTAGCTACTGTCATCTATAATAACATCGTTAAGACCAAGCGCAACGAACTAATGGAAAAGAACCCCGATATGCGTAAGGAAGAACGAAATAAAGAGATGAAGAAAGTAAAACGTTTAGCAGCTGTTTATGCTAGACAAGCAGTTAATGCTAAGAAACCAACGATTGAGATAACTGATCGTGAATGGGAAGCAATGCAGTCTGGTGCTGTTAGTCAAGGTACAATTCTTGATGTATTACTTAATTCTGATAGCGAAAAGATTAAACAAAGAGCAATGCCAAAGAATCAAGAATACATTTCAGATGCTGATCGTTTGCGAATAATTGCTTATTTAGCAAAGCCTGAAAAGTCAAGACCAAGCATTGCAGAAATTGCAGCAATTGTTGGTTGTTCTCCATCAACTGTTGCACGATATAGTTAAGGAGGAAAAGGACATGTGGGACGAATATACCATCACCACGTACGATAATCCTTGGAATCCCTATACGCATTATCGCGAATGGTTGAAAGAAGATTTTCGTTTAGGCTACAACACACCAGCTTTGGTCGCCAATTGGTCTTTAGACACAGATGAAATGAGTCAAAGTATGATTGATTGGGAAATGAAAAGAGTAAATGATGAAATTTTAGAGAAATTTCCTTTGCTTTACAAGAAAATTTACAAAGATCCGGCCAAAAACAAATAAAAACAAGGGAGGGGGGGGGTCTAAAAAATGGCTCCCCCTTAGGCGTCGACGGCGTTCTTGATTTTTTCTCCGGGGGGAAATTTTGGAAAACGTTTTGGGAAGGCACGAGTATTGTACGGGTTTGTGGTGATCCCGCTAGCTTCATGGTCCTCCTTTCGACAGAGGTAGCTCTCTGACTTTTTTCGATCAAAATATACAGTATTCGTGTCTTGCCAAAGCTGTTTCCAAAGGAGAGAAAGGAGCAAAAAGTGGCACAAAACCGTACTAAAACAGACAAAAAGGCGAATATACGTCCGACATTCACCACAGAAGAACGTCAAAATCGCCTGACAGCAATGGCTATGGACCTAGCAGAGCAGCGTCTACTAGATGGCACAGCGTCTAATCAGATGATTTGTCATTTCCTTAAGCTGGGATCTGAGAAAGAAAGACTTGATAAGGTGAATTTACAGGAAGAGATAAACCTAAAGATAGCAAAACGTGAAGCTCTTGAGGGTGCTAAGCATATCGAGGAGCTTTACACTAATGCTCTTAAGGCGATGCAGTCTTATTCCGGTCAGGTTTCTGATGATGAGGACGTATACTGAGGCAATGCAGTATAAGACATATGAAGATAGATTCACATATCTCTTATGTCGCGGAAAACCTTACAATCAAACGTTTGGAAAAGAAAGATACCTAAATCAAGTCTTATACACTTCACCTGAGTGGCGCCGTTTTCGACATGAAATAATCATACGAGATAATGGTTGTGATTTGGCAGATCCGGATCGTCCAATCAAAGGTCCCAAAATACTTATCCATCATATTAATCCCCTTACGATAGAACAAGTTACAAATAGAGACCCTGTAATCTTTGACCCAGAAAATGTAATATGTATTTCTTTCGACACTCATCAGGCGATCCACTACGGTGATGAGAGATATCTAAACAGAACCAGAATAGTGGAAAGAAAACCAAACGACACATGTCCATGGAGGTGATACGATGAGTGAGACGAGTACAGTAAACAGCAGCATTCTTCTTTCAGTTAAGAAGATGCTTGGTCCATCTGCTGACTATGACGTATTCGATCCTGAATTGATTATCTATATCAATTCTGTTTTCGGTACACTTCATCAGTTAGGAGTCGGGCCCGAAGAGAAATTTGTTATTACAGGAGACAGCGAGCTATGGAGCGACTTCACAACAGAAGGCGAAGAAATCGAAGAAGTTAAGTCCTACATGTATTTAAGAGTAAGACTCCTCTTCGACCCTCCGTCTTCTAGTTTTGTCCTTTCTTCATTTAAGGAACAGATTAAGGAACTGGAATGGAGACTCCAGTGTAAAGCAGAAGAGATTATCGACCCCTTAGGGGAATAATTCTTCCAAGTCGGTACAGATTACAGTTACTTTCTTGTTGCAGTATTCACAACGAAGGTCGATCTCGAAGTTCTGATCCATCGACTTGATGAAACGAGATGTAGACCATGTGAAATTAGGGAGTTCACAGTATGGGCAATCCCAGCTGATATCCATAAGAGCTGTAGTGTCGTCGATATTTACTTTTGTTCTAACAGCAAACGTAGATTTCATAATCTCACCTCCAGTTCTTATGTTACTAGTTAACAATTACTTTTTTAATAGGAATGAACGATGAGCAGAAGTGAGATAATGGTGACAATTATTTGTGCTATCTTCTCTTCAGTAGGGTTCTGGACATTTGTTAATAACGTATACCAGAACTGGAGAGATAAGAAGAGCGCAGAACGTAAAGCCCTCTTAGGATTGCTTCATGAGAAGCTTTCCGAGAGAGCCGGTTTCTTTATTAGTCGTGGTGCAATCACAAGAGCGGAGTATGAAGACTTCATCAAGTATGTTTACGAACCATACGTAGGACTTGGCGGTAATGGAACTGGCGAAAAGTTAAAGAAAGAAGTAGATGAACTGAGGATGGTTAGTTGATGGAAGATAAAGTATATTGCGGTCGTTTGGTTAGCGATGACAAACTTGAGCATTCCTCCGGTCCCTGGAAGAAACACGCATATGTAAAGAAGACCCAGGAAGATGGATATACAAGATACTGGTATCCGGGTGAACTTAACGGTAAAAGAAAGGAAAACATCCAGAACGGTGCTTCTGATGAGGAGCTTAAGGCAGCGGAAGACGAATACTCTGCAGCAGAGGCAGCCTATAGAAACGACCCATCTCCTGAAAATAGAAAACGTCTTGACGAGGCCGAAGAAGAAGTTTCTAGAGCAAGAGCAATCAAGAGACGTGACGGTAATTACAAAGAAAAAGATACCAAAACCGAGCTCGCTAAAGAAGCTGTTCGAAAGGGTAAAGAACTGTTTAGCAGATCGAAAGAATCTTATAGAACCGATGAAACGAGATCTATGCCTGCTAATGACAACTCCGAAGCAGAAGATAGAAAGAAGAAGCGGAAGTCTCTCAGTCTCTTTAATCACGGTGTAAGACATACCGGTTCCAAGAAGAAAGAGTCAAAGAGCGATGAGGTTCTTAAGCTCGAACCTACTGGGAAAGCAGCAGAAAATTCTAACGTTACTAGAAAAGCAGGTTCGAATTCCAGCGGTATTAATGGACCAGATAAATTACAGAACTATGCAGGAGCACCGTTAACATATGGTGCTCAACCTAGCGACTATTCAGTAGCTAATAGAAAACGTAACGGACTTATCTCCAGACCTAAAAACATGGTCGGAAGATATGCTTCCAAACATGCTATGGATGAGTTCAAGAAAGATCATCCGAATGTTCATGAACTTAATCCTCATTCACTTAGAGAAGCCGAATTATCAACAAGTATTGATGCTAGCCCCGTGAAAGATAAGAAACTTCGCAAGCAGAAAGTCGGCAGAAGATAACTATAGGAGGGCGGTTAAAATGGAATACGAACTTGAGCATTCCGATACACTCGATGATGTAGTGGGCGATTACCTGATGCACTATGGTGTGAGTGTCGACGATGGAGCTCCTGGTCCTGGTTCTGGACGATATCCTAAGGGCAGCGGCGAACGTCCCTTCCAGCGCGATCCCGAGATGCTGGCTAAGAAGAAAAAGGGCCTCTTTTCTGGAATTAGGACTGCCTTAGCTAAGAGGAAAGCGAATACCGAAATTGACGGATATCGTGAATATGCCCAAAGTCTGATGAGTAGTTCTACTGTTGGAAACGACAAAGCTCTTCGTGATAAGTATAAAAAGTTAGTAAACGCTGACTACGACGGTTACTATGACGGCGATAGAGAAAAACTTGTTGCAGAATGGAAAAAGTTCGATGAAGAACTCATAGACAAACACGTTAAAGCAAAAGCTAAATCTGAATCTCTTGCTAAAGCTCGCGAAGCTAAAGCTGCTAAAGAAGAGCGTGAAGCCGAGAAAGCTAAGGCAATCGCTTCTGGTGATCCTGAACAGATTTCAAAATGGCTGTCTGAAATGTCCAATCAGGAACAGTTTGATGCTCTTAATCGCATTAGACAGACTAAAGACATCAAGAGTCAGGCGGCTGCTCAGGTGAAAGCTCGTGAAGATGCAGCTAAGGCCGAGGAAGCACGTAGAAAAGCTGAAGAAGAAGCCAAACGTCCGAAGACAAAGAAAGAACTTCGAGATGAGAAACTGAAAGAAAGTTTCGAAACAGCCAAAGACATCATGAATACGGTTGATGATGTCAGACAAATGGCAGAAAAAGGTATTAAGTTCTGGAATGTAATTGCTGCCGTTAATAACGCATCTAATCCGGATTTCAAACTTCCTAAAGTCGATCTGAATACAGGCGATAAGAAGAAAGACAAAGATAAGGAAGAAAACAAAGAGAATAAAGAGAAGGATAAAAACAAGAACCAGCAGAATAATTCTGGTAGCACTACCAACACCAATAGCAATAATACGACTTATAACACCACGAACAATTACTATAATGGCGAAAAGAAAGAAGATAAGCCTGAGTCAGAGACTGAAGCTGAGACTTGGAGACCTTCTGGAATGGAAGATTGGTACGATGCTCCCTATAAGTATGAAGAAGCTGGAAAGTTACTTCTTGAAGATTTCATGAAAAGGAAGAAGTAATGCTCGACAATAAAGCAGTACCTTATTATTACGGACTGTTCAGAGAATCAGTAATTAGAGGTGAAATCCCGGTATGTAGAGAGATCTCAATGGAGATGAATAGGATTGACAAGCTTATTCAGGACCCTGGAGTATTCTATGACAGAGATCCCGTAGAAGGTTTTATTAGATACTGCGAAAACGAGTTGACACTTACCGACGGATCAGATCTTCATCTCTTAGATACCTTTAAGCTCTGGTCTGAACAGATCTTTGGTTGGTATTATTTCATTGAGCGCTCAATTTTTGAACCGAATGAAGACGGTCATGGTGGACATTATGTAAGGAAGCTTATTAAAAAGCGACTTATTAATTACCAGTACCTAATCATTGGTCGAGGCGCTTCAAAATCTATGTATGCTTCATGTATACATTCTTATTTCTTAAACGTTGACACATCGACTACCCGTCAGTGTGCTACAGCTCCCACCATGAGCCAGGCGGATGAGACCCTCTACCCCATAAAGACGTCTATCATCAGAGCTCGTGGTCCTCTCTTTAAGTTCCTCACCGAAGGATCGCTTCAAAACACTACCGGCAGCAAAGCAAACAGAATGAAACTCGCTTCCACTAAGAAGGGTATCGAGAACTTCCTGACAGGCTCTCTCCTCGAGGTGAGACCTATGTCGATCGATAAACTTCAGGGAAGACGAGATAAGGTTGCTACTGTTGACGAGTGGCTTTCCGGAACGATTAGAGAGAATCCAATCAACGCTTTGGCTCAGGGTGCAGCTAAGAACGATGACTGGCTAATAGTCGCGACATCATCTGAAGGAACCGTCAGGCATGGTATTGGAGACGATATCAAAATGGAACTGATGGAAATCCTGAAAGGTGAATACGAGAATCCTCACGTCTCCATTTGGTACTACAAGCTGGATGACATCGAGGAAGTCGGAGTCCCTGAGATGTGGAGAAAAGCAAACCCCAATCTCGGGAAGACAGTAACATACGAAACTTATCAGTTAGAAGTAGAGAAAGCTGAACGTGTGCCTTCTGCAAGGAATGAAATCTTAGCAAAGAGATTTGATATTCCTATGGAGGGTTACACGTTCTTCTTTACTTACGAAGAAACCCTGCCACATAGACCTCGCAGCTTTAAGCAGCTACCATGCGCTCTTGGTGCTGACTTATCGCGAGGAGACGACTTCTGTGCGTTTACGTTTCTGTTTCCACTCGCTAACGGCTGCTTTGGAATAAAGTCGAGAAGCTATATTACCAGCTATACACTCGATAATCTTCCGAGAGCTATGAGAGAGAAGTACGAAGAATTCATTAGTGAAGGGTCGCTAATTATCATGGAGGGCACAGTCCTTTCTATGATGGACGTCTATGACGACTTAGATGATCACATTCAGAAGATGGAATACGACGTTCGTACTTTTGGATATGACCCGTATAACGCTACAGAGTTCGTAGAGCGCTGGTGCAGAGAAAATGGGGAATTCGGTGTAACGAAAGTTATTCAGGGTGCTAAGACCGAGTCTGTGCCTCTTGGAGAGCTTAAGAAATACGCCGAACAGCGAATGCTCCTCTTTGACGAAGAGCTGATGACCTTCACAATGGGCAACTCAGTTGTCTTAGAGGATACGAATGGTAACAGAAAATTATTTAAGGAACGGAGAGATCAGAAGATCGATAATGTGGCAGCTATGATGGATGGCTACGTTTCCTATAAGATTAATATCGATGCTTTTGAGTGAGGTAAATCAAAATGCCAAAGTTTATGGAACGTCTCCAGAACGCCTGGAATGCTTTTCTAAGCCGAAGTCCGACGGTAAGGTACGACTACGGTTCTTATGGCGGCTGGAGACAGGATAGAGTGTTACTATCCAGAAATAACAGCAGAACAATTGTAGCATCTATCTACAATCGCATTGCTCTTGATTGTGCGATGATCGATATTCACCATGTAAAATGCGATGAAGATGGGCACTACAATGAGATTTTCAAGAGTGGTCTTGACGATTGTATTTCGTATAGCGCAAATATTGACCAGACCGGTAGAGCACTTATTCTGGACATTGTCATGTCTATGTTTGATGAGGGTAACGTAGCTGTATTTCCAACTGACTGCAGTGATAACCCAAATCTCACCTCATCTTATGAAATCTTAGCTCTTCGAACAGGCAGAATCACAGCCTGGTATCCCAAAGCTGTAAGAATCGAAGTATATAACGAAAACACAGGAAGAAGAGAGGAACTCACAGTCCCTAAATCATTAGTGGCGATTATTGAGAATCCTCTTTATTCAATCATGAATGAGCCGAACTCTACATTGCAGCGGCTCATTAGGAAGCTTAGCTTACTGGATTACGTTGATGAACAGACTAGTTCAGGAAAGTTAGACTTAATCATTCAGCTTCCCTACATTATTAAAACGGATGCTAGAAGGCAGCAAGCAGAGATTCGTCGTAAAGACATCGAGCGGCAGCTTTCTGGTTCTAAGTATGGAATTGCCTATACTGATGGCACTGAGAAGATTACTCAGCTTAACCGTGGAGTAGAGAACAACATCTGGACAGAAGTAAAAGACCTAACGGCTATGCTTTACAACCAGTTGGGACTCACTGAGTCTGTTTTCAATGGCACGGCTAAAGAAGAGGAAATGATCAACTACTACAACCGTACAGTTGATCCGATTCTCTCTGCTATTTCGGAGGAGTTTGAACGTAAGTTTATCTCCAAGACTGCAAGGTCTCAGGGACAGGCGATTCGGTACTTTAGGAATCCGTTTAGGCTTATTCCGGTTAGCTCGCTTGCTGAAATTGCGGATAAGATGACTCGTAACGAGATTCTCAGTTCTAACGAGATCAGAACTCAGATTGGTTATAGACCGTCTGATGATCCTGCAGCTGATGAACTTCGTAACAGTAACCTGAACC
>Ga0256405_10006784_pt1 | contig 17938 bp, 14 predicted proteins | sample RumenRJG_02DNA_FD_189096 | JGI IMG/M metagenome (GOLD analysis project Ga0256405, IMG submission 189096) | Bovine rumen microbial communities from Lethbridge, Alberta, Canada - RJG_02 | ecosystem: Host-associated > Mammals > Digestive system > Stomach > Rumen | place: Canada: Alberta... | reverse complement strand
ACGTTCGGGCTTTGTGGCGAACAAGTGTCCATTTCCTTTGCCCAAGATTACGAAACCACTATAAGCAACGCTTTCTTTGCCCGGCGCAGAACCAACCACCGGAACGGTACCAATAGGACACCAAGTTCGTGTCACATTTGTCTGAAGCTGGAAATGTACCTCGTCTTGACACACAATGATATTGTTTGGATCCTTCAGCAATTCGGAGAGTTTTTTTTAAAGTCTTCACGTGCCTTGGGGTTTTCCGGGTGCGCAGGAAATGTTTGTGGCGTTTTCAAAGATTGACCAAGTTCATGAAATAAATACTGGCAGTTTCTTACAGAAATATCGACATCGTACCATTTTTTAATAAATTCAGCCAGTGTTTTTCCGTCCCAAACACAATAACCGTATTCCTCTAGCGAATTTGGATCTTCGAGCACAGCTTTTATTTCCGCTTTCTGCTCAGGATTTAGTAATGGAGGACGTCCCTCTTTCTTCTTCCGCTTCAAAGCATCAAATCCTTGCTCATCTGCAATTTTAACCCATTTTTGAATAGCTCTTTCGTCGTGAACACAGTATTCGGCAATGTCTTTAGGTAAAGCTCCATTCAATACCATGCTTATGAAACTAAGCTTATATCCCAATTCGATATCGGTATTTCCCTTGAGTATTCCTTTCAATTTGCGGTCCAATTCTAAAGGGTCGTTTTTGTATTTCCTTACCTTCATGATATCACGCACCTCCTTGGTGTATGATATCACATAGGGTGCCTTCTGGCAACGGTTCAAAACGAATTTACTTTTTGCGTTTACTATACCTTGAAGATCAGAAAATACAGAAAGATTATAGGAAGAATCAAACGACTGGAGGCAACGGCAGATATTGAAAGCCGAAATGCAGGAAAAGTCTCCGTGGTCTATGTTGATGATACGAACAGAGCAAAAACTGTTGTCGTAACGCTTGATAAAGATGACTACAACAGAGCAATTGAAGCACATACAAAAGGTTGGTATGTCGAGGTGATCGATGCTATGCGTGATGGTCACAGCCGCGAGATTGAATGCGAATCATTCAATGTGATTTGAATTCTCAGAGAATGGTTTGGAAACAATACTTTAGATCTGAAAAGAACCCAGAGGATGAAAGCAAAAGAAAGATCCCGATCTGACATCCGACAGGTGTATTCCCCAGGTGTATCCCGTTTTCCGTCTGTCTCCTGAGCTGAGTACAGATTGAGCAACATTTATTCGGAGGTTTCACAATGCTGAGTACAAAACTGTTTATCTACATCTACGCAAAGAATGGCGATGCCCTGAGCGCACTGTTTGCCGGTTGTCCCCTTCCGGAAAATGTTTCCATGCAGATCAGCGTAACAGAGACACTTCCGGAATTTGAAAAGGAACAGGATACCCTGGTTATCACGGACCAGCTGTCTTTTCTGAATTCCGTTCCGTTTTCCCGGTATCCCCTGCTTCAGGGGATTCTGCTTGCTGACAATCCGGATTCCGCCGCTTTTCCGGATGCCTGTGAAGTCTGGCCGCTGATGGAGTCAGACGCGCTCCGGCTTCGGCGCTTCAGGACATGGATCCGTTATTTTTCAGAACAGTTCAATTCCTGGCTGTATCAGAATTTCCTGATGTCCACCATTGACATGCTGCCGGATATGATCTGGTACAAGAGTGCCGACGGACTGCACTGGATTGTCAATCATGCCTTTGAGGATGTGGTCCATAAAACCCGTGCACAGGTTCGCGGACAGACACATAATTATATCTGGGACGTTCCGCCGGAGGACGGCGGGAAATCCGAGTTCCACTGCATTGAATCCGAACGGGAGGTCATGGAGAAAAAGAGGCTCTGCATCATGGATGAGCATGTCAAAATGGGTGATGAAATGCGGCATGTTCTGACTTACAAAGCCCCGCTTTTTAACCGGATCGGCGAGGTCATGGGAACTGTCGGCATGGGACACGATGTCACGGATCTCAACAATGCCAGTCTCGAAATCAAAATGCTGCTTGAAAACCTTCCCTTCCCCCTTCTCCTCTGCGACAATCATTTTCATCCGCTTCAGATCAACAGCAAATTCGAAAATGAATTCGGCATTCCAAGAGACAGCATTACCGAATTCGATTACATTGAATGGAAGACGAAGAATTTTAAGCCGACCACTGAACAGCGAATCAATGATGACCAACACTATTCCATTCAGGAAATGTCCACAACCCAGGACGACGGAGACCAGGCACTCTTCATGGTCACCGAGCAGCAGATTCTCGATTATTTCGGGAATATTTCCGGTTATTACTGCATGTTCCGGGATGTGACAATCGAGCTGGAATATGAGCAGATGATCCTTGAATTTGCCAACACGGATGCACTGACGAAACTCTTTAACCGCCGCTATTTCTATGAGTATCTCGCCAGAAACCGGGGAAATCGCATTACCGTCGTCTTTATGGACATCGACAACTTCAAACTGATCAATGATACGCTGGGACATCTTACCGGTGATACCGCACTGTGCACCACCGCTGAAACAATCGTAAAAGCATTCCCGGAAGGCCTGACGGCCCGGCTCGGCGGAGATGAATTTGCAACCGCCCTCATCGGAGAAACAGATGAAAAGGAACTTGTTGAACGCTGCCAGAAGCTTACCCGGGACATTGAGGACAAATTCAGACATATGAAGCTGGACATTTCCCTCAGCTGCGGCTTGGCTGTGGATGACGGAACCCTTGCCGATATCGATGCCTTTGTCCATCAGAGTGATGAGAAAATGTACCAGGTCAAGAAAACACAAGTCCGCCATCCGCGAGAATAGCCCCTTTGGCGCAGCGACAGATCGTCAGATCCGGACACGGGCAGCGCTGTTGAGGCTAAGAATGACATTGAATCCCTAAAAAAGATAAACCGCCTAACCTCTTCCAGGAATCACCTTCCCAGGGCAAATTGAAGACCACAGGCCGGAGCACAGATCACGTGCTCCGGCCTGTTCTTTTTCTTTCATCCGGGAACCGCTTATATTATTTAATCATCTGTTTTTCTGTATCAGAAACAGCTGAGGGGTTTCCGAACGTGCGTTGATAAACCGATGATGCAGGACTGTAAAGCTTCTGACCGGCAGATTCTTGCAAAAATCTGTCACCGCTTCCAGTTCCCGGCTCCCTTCCTCGTGTCCCGGATAGACGCATACGCTGATCATCCCGCCCGGAAGAAGGCAGGTACAGGCCTGTGAGATGGCCGCAATCGTTGTCTCTGTATGTGTCGTGCATCCATGATCGCCGCCGGGAAGCCAGCCCAGATTGAACATGACCGCCTGAACCGGTTCCCTGACAAATTCAGCCAGATGCTGGTGTCCATCCAGCGAAAAGGAAACCCGTTCAAGCAGCCAGGGCGGATTCATAATGATATCGATCAAGAAATTCGTCATACACCATCCACCTGTTTTAATCCAATTTGTTCGTTAGATAATCTTCACAAAGCAATATAACGACAAAAAGGCAATAATCACCCTTAACCTCATTTTGGAAAGCTGAGGAACGGCTCTTGCCTTGGAAGTGTTATTTAGTTGTCGACAAGATCAGCCAGTCATCTTTTTATCTGCTTGCGAAGAAGACGAAGTATTGGCAGTAGTCTTGAGAAAGTCTACGGGAATGCCACCCAAATCACGAAGGGTCTGCCGAATTGCATGATAAGACATCTGCTTGGTATTTTTGCGGATTGCCTTCAAAATGGTCATACAAGCTTTGCGAAGTATAGACAGGTTTTGCATGCCATTACCAGTGCAGACGCGCGAAAGATCCTCGTCAAATTCAGTATCAAGAACATAGTGGACAATCTCACAGCCTGCCCAATGATTGCGAACATAGCGAGCAAATTCCTCAACAGAGATAGAGGCAGTGTCTATGACATAGTAAACCGTTTGGGCCTCAACGGGACTGGAAATGGGGGTATGATCAGCATCGTAACGAATATCCTGGCGAAAACGTCGAACTACTGCAACAGCATGTCCGAGGCCTGAAAAATCAGTTTCGGCAAGCAGTTCATCAACGCCTTTGGTAATAAACTCATAGTAACGCCAGTACTTACGTCCGTGGGAGACGACGCCATTATCCTCATCAGAAAAAGCAGCAATGTGCTCAGAAGCTTCTATTCTCATATCATCAATGTAAGCTCTAATGGTTTCCTCAAGGTTAGGTTGGTTACCTTTAGCTGGACAAGCCATATGTCCACCAGCCTGGACGACAGCGCGCATTGCATCTGCATGTGAAAAAGCGGCGTCACCCGTAATAAATGCGCCGTCCAGATCCATCAAACGGAGAAGATGATAGATCTCGCCTATTTCGTTAGTCTTCTTTCCAATCTCGATTTGGGCATGAAAACATCCGCTGTCAACGTCAAATGCATTAAGTATATAAGGCGGGTGTGTTCCACAAAAGCATTTTTTGAGGCATGCACGCAGTGCTTTACCGTCAATAGCGATGTGACGATATTTTGAACTGCTGGCGAACCAACGATCACTCCATTCGCTGACAATTGCGAGCAGATCCAGATAATCAACATGATGCAGAGCACGAAGGAGGGTTGAGTCGCTAGGCATGCCTAACTTGCTGTTAATCCCTGCCATTTTCAGGTATTCCTTTACTTTGTCAGGGTTGTTTTTGATGAAAGTCTCAATGTTTCTGACATTATTTTCAGATGACAGTAGGCCAATGACAACGATAGCCAGAAGCAAAGCAGCGGAATACTGAGGAGTATGCCCCCGATACTCCTCAACTTCCTTGAAGCACCTGAAAAGATCTGCCGCCATTTCCCGGAAAGTCATTGTTGTGGCAAGATCAAGTGCGCGCGCAGCTGCCCTTTGCACACGATTAAAATAGCGCTGCTGCTCATATTGCTTCCTTGTCATTATGGCACACATCCTTCCAATTCCACACAAAGGTCAAATAGAACTTTAGCTGCCGCATCACTTGGCTTAGAGATAACACATGTGTTATCCGGATAGTATGCAATTTGTATTTGTTTGAGAGGCTGTAGCTGCTCGTTCATTCCGGGCGACAAATCTTTCCAAAACCGTGTCTTCTGTAAACTTTTTCTTGGAGCATCCTCGGGAATGACAATCGAGACGATATCCTTTAAGAGGTACGAAGTAGGCGATATTTCCTGAATCAGATCGAGAAATATCGATTCCCAAGCATCCTTAAGATGAGCTTTCCACTTTGCTGGAATCAATGATTTCAGTACATAGCTGTAACCAAATTCATAGCATCGAAAATCCCCGAGTGTTGGACGCACAATATTGGCCAGTTCAACGCGCCCCGAAGGCGATGCAATGGCAACGTTTTCGTAATAAACCTCAGGTATCTTCGTTCCTGGAACACGGCGAGATTTCCTGATTGAAAGATACCAGGTACCATTTATGAGGCGTGCAACTTCACCTAGTCGTTTGAGCTTCTCTACATATCCCGGAGGCCTTGCCATAGTAGTGCTCCTTTCCGCTTAACCATTTGCTTCTGGTTGTGTCAAAATCTTCGAAGATACAGCAGGCACTATCGTTTTAAAATCGAAACAGCACTTTCCAGCAATGAGGATGCCTGATCTATCTTTGATGTAAGATCTTGATTCGATTGTTGTAATGCTGAAACCATATTTTCCAACTGTTCAATCCTGTCTGCTGCCTCTTGATAGGAAACTGCTGAAGATGAGCCCTTATTGGAATCTATTGTTTTGGATTCAACACTAGGATCAATACCATCATCGTCTTGAGTTTTCTTCTTCCGACGACCGGAAGTTGGAACGATCATTCCTGTTTTTTCGTCAATTTTGCCAATTAGTTTCCTTTTTGCTCGTGAAGTTTTGCGCTCACTATCCCAAAATGAGCGGGATTCATAAACATATGTAATGTTCACACGAGGATCTCTTATACGTAAAATGGCCGTGAAAACACCTTCTTTCTTAGTTGAATATCAATACTATATATCATAACTCTGGTTATGTCAATAAGCAATTTATGGTATTGATCTGAAGGCGTTATCTAAAAAATGAGCCTCTGGCTGTCAACAGTTTCAAATGAGATAAGGTTCATTTGTGAATGGTCAAAGTGAAATATGCTTATAATTTTGTCAATGAAAAATGGTCCCAAGGCACGCCCTTGGGACCTGAGAATCAGACATACGCTGCGTAAATAATTACAAAACCCGATAATTCGTCATACACAAGGAATCCATATGAATTTACAGTATTTGATTAGCATGGTATGTCAAATTAGCTGTCATTCGTGAATCCACCCTGTCAAGCAGCTGTTCCGCCTCAAGGCGTTCCTTCGTCTTTTCCATCGCCGCAGGCTGAATGTCAATGGCATAAACATGTCCCTGCTTCCCCACCAGCTGCGCCAGAAAAACCGTATCTCCGCCATTTCCCATTGTCGCATCGACAACCCTGTCCCCCGGCCGGATCAGGCGCTGCATGGCATCACTGGCCAGATAACGGGCATTTTTCAGTTCATATCGTTCCACTTTTTCTCTCCCCGGCCTTTTCCGGCATTCCGGTCACGCTTTCGATTCAGCATCTGATGCTCTGCCTCAATTGTGTGCTCAGGACAATCCCGACAGCTGCGTATTTGCCGCACCTGTCTCATTTTCCCCGGACATTTCCACGGCAGGCGCCGCCGTCGGAACATGCATGTTCTCCGGATCCGTCCGGTTATCCATGTTCCCGGCATCCATGCGGGTATCCGTGTACATACGCCAGGCAGAAACCCGCTCATTTCGAAAGGTTACCTCAAGCCACAGTATCCGTTCACCGGCACGGCAGCCATAGATCAGACTCTCTTCATTTTCATCAAAGCTCACCAGTTTCCCCTGCGGGAGCTGGTCAGGGTCCGATTCCTCCAGATACAGCGTTCCCCCTGCAGTCGTTACTGTCCGGTCACACCGGAACCGCTCTAGAATCTCCGTGAGCGTCATTCCGACCCGCAGATCTCTGGGACCCGCGTATTTCTCTTTTGCCGCCGTAATACCGTAAACAGTTTCCACACCGGTCTGTTCCTCAAGATTGCAGGAAATAATCAGTCCGTCATAAAGAAGGAGCCGTCCCTGGCCGGCCGGAAGTGTCTGTGAGGATTCCGGTGAATCCAGAAGGCCGCCCAAACGGTCTACCGGTTCTGAGAGAACCCGCGTCCCGTTCAGCGTGGCATCCTGCTCTGAAAAAGCCGGCTGATCATTCTGTACCGCTCTGGCCGATGCACGCTGCGTTTCATCCAGTTCACCCACACTGGAAAGATTCGCCATGGCCTCCTCAGCGGTCATTTCATTTTTGCGCACCCGAATCCGGTTTATGATTCCCTCCTCCACCGTATACGTCAGGACAACTTCCGTGGCCTGAGCGCTGTCCATCCGATAGCTGACCCATTCCACCCCGTAGGTTACCCCGTCCTTTGCGTAAACCCACAGCCAGCCGATTCCCGACTGCTGCATGGCAACCAGCGTCAGCGGGAATGCCGGATTCTGTGTTGCCGGGATATTCAGCGCTTCCAGCCTCATCCCGACGGTATGTCCCAGACAGTCGGCGATCTTGGCCGTCTCCATGGTGACCTCGACAATTGAGCCCCGTTTCGGCTCCGTCTCCCCGCGGGTAATCACTGTCCCGAAATCATACTGCAGCAGATATTCCCCCGGCCGTGACAAATCTCCGGTTTCCAGAGGATCATTCAGAGGCGAAACATTGCTCAGGTATCCGGCAAGATTCAGCAGCCAGTCCTCGGCCATGACTGCATCGTACTCCTCTGCCTGTGCTGTAACCAGAAAGAAACTCAGCACCAATAACACCAAGAGTTTTCTCAACGGATTGTCCTCCTTTTTCTAATCCAACAAACAGGATTGCAATAGGTAGTTATGCACATGCAGAAATGTTGAACCTGGCAGATGATATTCCCCATTAACAGTTATTGAGAAAGCTGACATCCTGCCGTAATATCAAACTTCTGGATCGTGTAGATGAGAACACCGGAGAAATTGTCCCGACAAGCGTCAGAAGAGGCAGACCTCCAAAGAGTAGCCCTGTCGCGAAGCGACAGTTAAGTCAAATCCCGGCCTCAGATAAAGAAGGTCAGGCAAATGACCAAAAGTTGAGGACTGCAAAGGAGAAAGCAAATGTCTCCGCTCCCAGTAAACCTATTGATGTAAAGAAATCCGACTCATCACACTCTTCTGCTGAAGAAGATCGTTTGCATCATGAAATCGAAAGCAAAAACAATATCATCGTCAATCAGAGCAAACAGATAGCAGAACTGACTGTTCAGCTGCAGGCAGTACAGCGAGCGGTTTCGGATTTCCAGGCAGCCATTGCGAAGATTCTTTCAAATAACCATTAGAGCAGCAAAAATCCCAGTATCACGAAATGAACCCCACACAACCCTGCTTCACGTTTGCCTCATACTTTCACAGAATTCCTGACCTGGGGAATTTTCCCTTCCCGTATCCAGAATTCCTCTTGTTTTTTTTGAGAATCATGGTATGATGGGAAAGAACCACTGCACCCTGATTGTATCTAACAGTCCAATCAGCATTATAGCAGATGTTGTGGTTTTTATAAAGGAGGAGTTTTATGCCTGATAATATCAAACAGGGCTGTGCACCCAGCGAGTGCGGAACGAAATCGGCCTGTGCCGGCTGCAGTTCCAATCCCCATGCACAGCCGGTTAAGAAGGATCCGCCGAAGGTCAAAAAGGTCATCGGCGTCATCAGCGGAAAGGGCGGCGTCGGAAAATCCCTTGTTTCCGGTGAACTGGCCGTCATGCTCCGCCGGCTCGGCCTTACGGTCGGCATCATGGATGCAGACATTACCGGTCCGTCCATCCCGCACATGTTCGGCGTCCATGAAAAAGCCATGGGTACAGATACCAAGCTGTTCCCCGTGAAAACCACCAATGACATTGAAATGATGAGCATCAACCTGATGCTTGAAACCGATGACACCCCGGTCATCTGGCGCGGTCCGGTCATCGCCGGCGTCGTCACCCAGTTCTGGGAAGATGTCGACTGGAGCGAGCTCGACTGCATGGTCATCGACATGCCTCCGGGGACCGGCGATGTGCCGCTGACGGTCTTCCAGAGCATTCCGCTGGACGGCGTCATCATCGTCACCACGCCGCAGGATCTGGTCGAGATGATCGTCAGCAAAGCCGTCAACATGGCAAAGATGATGAACATCCCCGTTCTGGGGCTGGTCGAGAACATGTCCTATGCCGTGTGCCCTGACTGCGGCCGCCACATCGAAATCTTCGGTCATTCCAAGATTGATGAACTGGCTGCCCGTTACTCCATCCCCGTTCTGGCCAAACTTCCCATCGATCCCAATGCCGCCGCACTCTGTGACGAGGGCAAGATCGAGCGGGTAGTCAATCCGCAGATGGAAGACGCAGCGAAAATGCTGGCCATCAATTTCAAGCTTCTGTAAAATGAACACGGCTTTATCCGTTCCTGGATAAAGCCGTGTTTTTTTGTCAGATGACCGAAACCGGAGAAGATCCGCTTCCCTTTTCAGATCAGCCTTTGCTGAGTTCGCCGGCCAGAATATTCCGGCAGCGTCTGGTGATCGGCGTTGTCCCTGCGTCCGTCACATTCTGGAACAGCAAAAAGGTAACATTTTCTTTGGGCAGATTAATGAAGTACGTTCCAAGCCAGCCGTCCCAGCCATATTCGCCCTGTTCGGCAAACAGCGGGCAGGCGCCCGGCAGGTCGCAGATTCTCATCAGGCAGCTGTAATTGTAACCGCCCAGGTTGTCCCACATCTGCTGCTGAACAGAAGGTCTGAGCTGCGGAGAGGTCATATACTTTACTGCCGCACGGGAAAGGATCCGTTTTCTCCGGTATACGCCCCCGTTCATCAGCATTTCGGCAAAGGCCGCATAATCATCTGCCGTGGAAACCAGTCCTGCTCCGCCGGATTCAAATGCCGGAGGCATGTCGTATTTGCCCACCGCCAGGTGAAGGTCGGTGAACGGCTCCAGTCCCTGTTCGGTCCGCCTGTAACACCGGACCAGACGATCCTGTTTCTCCTCCGGGACATAGAAACCGGTATCCTTCATTCCCAGCGGATCAAACAGTTCCTCCCTGAGGAACTGGCCAAAGCGTTTCCCGGAGACAATTTCAATCACCGCGCCCAGCACATCCGCACAGGTGCTGTACCGCCAGCCTGTTCCCGGAGCAAAGGCCAGAGGCAGTTCCCCAAGACGGTTGCAGAATTCCACGGTGGAAAGACCCTGCCCCTGCCGGATCCGTTCCTGATTCTCCTCAAAAACCCGTTCGGCGCACCGGCCTACCGGGTCAATGTTCGGATAGGAAAGTCCCGCCGTCATCCCCAGCAGTTCCAGTATCCAGGGCGCGCGCAGCGCGGGCCTGGTGCCGTTTTCATCCATGATCTGCGGATGGCTAAATCCCGGCAGGTACTGATCCACCGGTGTCTCCAGGTCCAGAAGGCCCCGGTCCACAAGGATCATGGCGGCGGCCGCGGTGATCGGCTTTGACTGACTGTACAGCCGGAAGATGGAATCGCGCCTGATCGGTTTCCCGGCTTCACTGTCCGCCATTCCGGCAGAGGCGAAACACAGATCTTTTCCATCCTGCCTGACCAGAACGCTGACGCCTGCCGCTTCCTGGTTTTCGACTGCCCTTTGCAGGCAGTTTTCCAGTTTCTTTTTCAGTGACATCTTCTATGAACTCCTCTATCCGGTTTCAGCTCAGTTTGACAATCGCCTCATACGGCTGCAGCAGGCCCTTCTGATGGCTCGGATAGTTGGAAATGAGCTCGGTCCCCTCTGTCTCATCCATCAGGGTGCAGGGCACTTTGCGGTCAGTCCAGTTCAGCGCAACCGTCAGGGTTTTCCCTTCATATTCCCGCCTGTACGCCCAGACGTTGGGATCATCCTCCAGCAGCGGGGCAAATGTGCCGTAGACAATCACCGGATAGGTGTGCCTGAGTTCAATCAGGCGGCGATAGTAATGGTACACGGAATTCGGATCCTTCACCTGATCCTCCGCATTGATGAGCAGATAGTTCCGGTTGACCGGCAGCCAGGGCGTTCCGGTGGTAAAGCCGGCATTTTTGTCCGTGTTCCACTGCATGGGCGTGCGGGCATTGTCACGGGAAATGCGGGCAAAATAGCGCAGCATGTCCTGGGCGTCTACCCGGCCGCTTTCCACCCACTGATGCCAGGCATTGTGGTTTTCCACGTCCTGATACTGATCAATGGAGGTGAAGTAGATGTTGGTCATTCCCAGTTCCTCGCCCTGATAGACATAGGGCGTTCCCCGGAGGGTATGAATCAGGGTGGCCAGCATCTTGGCGCTGACGCAGCGGAACAGTTCGCTGTCATTGCCGTACCGGCTCACCTGTCTGGGCTGGTCATGGTTCCCCAGGTACACGGTATTCCACGCCTTGCCCTGCAGGTTCATCTGCCAGCGGTTCAGGGTTGCCCGGACCTCGCAGAGCGGCGCCCCGTGGTCGCTCCATTTGCCCAGCTCGGTGCCGTCGTTCAGTCCGTCGTTATGCTCAAAGCCGAAAACCATGTTCAGTTCCGTGCCCTCATTGTTGGCATACTGAAGGGCATTGCTCGTATTGCCGCTGGTCTCACCCACCGTGAGCAGGTCGTACTTATCCAGCACGCGTTTGCGCATTTCCTGCAGATAGGCATGGGTCGTCGGCGTATGCATGCAGAACGGCGCGAAATCACCGTACAGCGCACCCGGCTGAACCGGACCGTCTTCAAAGCTTTCTTTTCCGATCATGCCGATGACATCCATCCGGAATCCGTCGATTCCCTTGTCGCACCACCAGCACATCATGTCGAAAATCCCGTCCCTGACCTTGGGATTGGCCCAGTTCAGATCCGGCTGCTCTTTGGTAAACAGGTGCAGATAATACTGCCCGCTGGCCTCATCATATTCCCAGGCGGAGCCGGAGAAGCAGCTGCCCCAGTTGTTGGGCGGTCCGCCGTTGACGCCATCCCGCCAGATGTAGTAATCCCGATAGGGATTGTCCTTGCCTTTCCGGCTTTCCACGAACCACTTGTGTTCATCCGAGGAATGATTGGCCACCAGATCCATCACCAGCTTCATCCCCCGGGCATGGATTTCGGTCAGCATGCGGTCGAAATCCTCCATGGTCCCGAATTCCTTCATGATTGCCCGGTAATCCGAGATGTCATAGCCGTTGTCGTGATTGGGAGAGGCAAAGAAAGGGCTGCACCAGATGACATCCACCCCGAGGTTTTTGAGATAATCCAGATGTGCGGTGATGCCGTTCAGATCGCCAATGCCATCGCCGTTGGAATCCGCAAAGGAACGGGGATAAATCTGGTACACAACCGCTTCTTTCCACCATGCTTTTTTCTCTGTAGACATGTTTTTTCCTTTCCGGGCAGCTGCCCAGGCTTTTTGCAGGTCCTTTTAAAAATGGGGCAGGAAAGCCTGCCCCATATGGATCGGTTTACTTGATTGAACCCTCTACCATGCCCTTGACGATATATTTCTGCGCGAAGATATACAGGATGATGATCGGCAGCATGGCCAGCAGGGTGGAAACCATGATCAGGTTCCACTGCTTGACAAACGAGCCGTTGAATCCCTGTACCGCCAGAGGAATCGTCCGGATGTCACCGGAGGCACCCAGCAGAAGCAGCGGGAGGAGGTAGTCGTTCCAGATCCACAGACCGTTGAGCACCAGAACGGTAACAAACACCGGCTGCAGCAGCGGGAAGACGATGCGGAAGAATGTTCCGGCACGGGAGCATCCGTCGATATCCGCCGCCTCTTCCAGCTCCAGCGGAACGCCCTTGATAAAGCCGTGGAAGATGAAGATGCTCATTGCCTCACCAAAGCCCAGGTAGGCAAAGATGATGCCCTGATAGGACCGCAGCAGCGGAATGTGAATGAAATCCCCCACCGTCTTAAACCAGGTCAGCAGCGGGAACATGACGACCTGGAACGGAATCACCATTGCCGCCACATACATGAGGAACAGGAAGTTGCTCCAGCGGGTTTTGTTGCGAACCAGAACCCATGCGGCCATGGCAGAGAAAATCGAAATCACTGCCAGAGAGATAATGGTGATGATCAGGCTGTCACGAACCGACGTGAGGAAGTTAAAGGTCGGGTTGTTCCATACGTCTGAAATGTTCTTGAAGAGGTTGGCCGGATTTTCCGGGAAGCCAACCGGCGAGTTGATGATTTCCGCATTGGTCCGCATGGAGTTGAGCAGAACAATTGCGAAAGGAAGCATGAACAGAATAAAGAGAACCAGTGTAAGAATCTCAAGTGCAATTCGGCGTCCCGGATGCGGGATGGAGCCTGCCATACGTTCAATCTGCTCCGGCTGCTTTTTTGCCATTACGCCTCAACCTCCTTGCTCTTGTTATAGGACACCTGGATAATCGAGAACACGGTCAGAACGATGAAGAACAGCACCGCTTTGGCCTGGCCCTGTGCCATGTTGTTATACTTGAAGGCGGTCTGGTAAATGTTCAGGGCCAGCAGTTCAGAGGACTGAACCGGCTTGCTCATGAACACGCCGACAGGGCCGCCGTTGGTCAGGGCAACGTTTACATCGTACATCTTGAAGCTGTTGGTCAGCGTCAGGAACAGCGAAATCGTAAAGGCGTTGGCCATCAGCGGAATCTGAATCCGGGTGATTCTCGTCCAGTATCTGGCACCGTCTACCTCTGCCGCCTCAAGCACCGACTTAGAGATGTTCTGAATGGCTGCCACATAGATCAGCATGATATAACCGGCGTACTGCCAGGTATTGACGGTGACCATGGTAAACATAACCGTATCCTTGCTGGTCAGAAGTGACTTGCTCAGGAAACCCAGGTGCAGTGCCTGACCGATTGCCGGCAGGATGCTGCTGAAGATGAACTGCCAGATCAGGCCCAGAACGATACCGCCGATCAGGTTCGGAACAAAGAAGCCTGCGCGGTAAAGATTCCGTCCGCGAATCTCGCTGGTCACCAGCAGAGAAATCACAAAAGCCACCACATTCACCGTGATGATGTTAATGACTGTAAATTCGAGTGTTTTGAGGAATGAATGCAGGAATGCCGGCTCTGTGAAAATGGCCTTGTAATTCTCAAATCCCACCATTTTCGAATAGGTACCGGTCCCCTGCCAGTCCGTAAAGGAATAGAAAATTCCGTAGATGAACGGAATGATAATGACCATAATGAACGCAAGAATCGTGGGCAGCAGAAACAGAACCTCTGTCAGCTGTCGCCGCTGTTTGCTGGTCAAATGGATTCCCTCCTTTTAATAAGCGCGTAAATACCGGTCTTTGCCCGCAGTCAGGCAGTTCCGATCCAGTCTCCGCTGAACGAAAAGGGGCCGCGACCAAAGGAATACTGGCGCGGCCCCCGCAGGTTATTCAGGTTTCAGTCTTATTTGGCGAGACCGGCAATGGCTTCCTTCATCATGACTTCGAATTGATCCACGTCGATTGCCTGCTGGGCCAGAAGCTCATAGATCGGTCCAAGGGTGCCCATGCCAAAGCCATCGGGCAGTTTGTACTGCTGCCAGTCATAGGTCTTGCCGGCGGCATTCCATTCCATGACGGACTTGGAGAGCGGAGTGGAAGGAGTGAGGGTCACATTGGTGAACGCAGGAACCATAGCGGCCTTGTTAACCATGTAATCCGCACCGTCTTCGCTGGTGGCCAGGTAGTTCAGGTAAGCAATTGCCTCGTCCTTGTTGCCGTTGGCGTTGACAACGTACCAGGAAGGAGGATTGACCAGGATGCCGTCGGTATCCTCATGCAGGAATGCATGCGGCGCATAGGCGATCTCGAAGCTGGGGTTCAGCTGTACGAGAGAGGGATCCATCCAGTTGCCCTGATGATAGAAAGCAGCCTTGCCGTTGGCAAATGCAGCCAGCTGAGCATCCTGGGTGCCGTTGAGCAGCATGTCCTGGGTGCTGTACTTGAACAGCAGGTCGACATACTGGCAGTAATCATGGAAACGGGCCTCATCCACCTTGCCGGCCAGAACCTGGTCGATATAGGTGGTGTCGTTGCGCTCGTTGCCGACGGTCAGATAAACGTTGAAGTTGTGCAGGCCGGTAACCCAGGTCATGCCAGGCACAGTGCCGGCGACCATGGAAACGACCATATCGAGGCCCAGCTCTTCCTTCATGGAATCCAGCTTCTCGAAAGCAGCCTTGTAAGCATCCACGTTGGTGAGGGTCTTGGGATCGATGCCAGCCTTGGCCAGGATGTCTGCATTGTAAGCAAGACCATAGCCCTCAACTGACACAGGGAATCCGACAACCTTGTCGCCGTCCATGTAAGCAGCTGCGGTGTACTTGGTCCACTCCTCGCCGGTCATATCGGCGATCTTGTCTTTCCAGAGCTCATAACCGGTAGGTCCTTCGATGACCCAGATGTCCGGTTCACGGCCGGAAGCCATTTCAGCCTTCAGAACCGTGTTGTAGTCAGAGGATCCGCCGCCGGTGATGACCTTGACATCAACGCCGGTCTTCTCTTTGTACAGCTTGGCATAGTCCTGCATTGCAGCAGTGATCTCTACCTTATTCTGGCAGATAACGATGTCCGCCAGAACGCTGGCTGCCATCATGCAAAGTGAAAGGGACAGTACCAGAGCGATCAGTTTCTTCATAGAGGTATCTCCTTTGTATAATATTTATTCCTCGCGTCAGACGCGGAAGAACCAGCACAAAATCAGACGATTTCTCAATAGAAGAGAAGGACATCCGACATGGACGAATTATAGCACCAAATGGAAGAATTGTCCATCACCATTTCATGAAAACTCGACAAACGCCTCTGTCTTTTGAGCCCGGAATTCTCCGAATTCTCCCCTGAAATCTGAACATCTGAAAATCTGCGCTTAAATTTTGCACATTTTTCTCTCCTCCTGCAAATGAAATTTTCCGACAGGCATGGTATAATAAAAGCGGTACGAACATGATGCGCACAATTCCAATGAAATGGAGGAACACCATGGATCTTCATGAAGCGCTTGACTCGATTCAGACGTTCAATCGGAAATTTCCAAAGGAAGCGTTAGAGGTCATTTCCTCTCATAAGGAGGAAGCTTTGCCGGTCATGCGGGAAAGTGTCAGAAAGACCGCTGCTCACCCGGAACTGGTTGATGATTACAAAGAGTATTTCTACTTCTATGCGACGTTTTTCCTGGGGGAATTCCGGGACACTGAATCCTTCCCGGACCTGATCCGGCTGATCTCCATGCCCAGTGACCGCCTGAATGACCTGTATAACGACGCCATCACCTCCGGCCTCCCCGACATCCTGTACTGTACGTTTAACGGGGACACGGAGCTGCTGAAAACGGCCGGAATGAATCTTGGGGTCGATCTGTACATGCGCGCGGGCATCCTGGACGTCCTGGCAAAGCTCTGTCAGGATGGAAAGCTGGATGAAACGTCGTTAAAAGACTACCTCCGCCAGTACATCCGACTGGCAGAAAAGGATGATCCGTTTATTTACTCGAAAATCGCCGATGTCATCGTCTGGTGTCATTTCCGGGACATGCTGCCGGATCTGAAGGAACTGGCTCAGCAAGACCTGCTGGAAGGCGATGACTATCCAACCCTGGTTGACCTGATGTACACCTACAATGAAAATGATCTTCCATTGAGAGCCCGATAAAGGTATCCGAGTACCTGCAGAGCTGGGGGATGTATGACAGTGACTCTTCTGCGGAGGAGACGGAAGGGTCGCTCAAGGATCTGCTCAGAAGCTTCCTGGGAGCAGATGATCAGGAGGACGAGGCCCCAAAGGCGGCCCCGCCAAAAATCGACCTCTCCAAAATCGGTCGGAACGATCCCTGTCCATGCGGATCCGGAAAGAAATACAAAAACTGCTGTCTGGGCAAACCGGTCGAGCCGCTGGATACGATCGAGAGTCAGCAGAGCAGAGACCGTGTACTTGCCGCCTATCCGCCTCTTGGCGGGAAACGCATCCCCGGACGGCTCTATCTGGCTGATTTCTATGATGCGGAAGCCATTGAGATTGACCGTCTCCTCTACCTGGCATTGCAGCCGCGTGAGCTGTTCAGCCCTTATTTCAAACAATATCCGGAACTGAAAAAAATCTATCTTCATCTGGCCTACTCGAAGTTTGCGCAAAAATGCGCGAAAGACCATATCCGCTCCTTTGCTGAATATGATCAAAAATACGCCATTCACTACGACACGGCAAAATGGTTCGATGAATTAATGGACTGTGCCGACCCTGAAAAGAAAACGATGCTGCTCAAACATCGCGCGATGCTGGAACAATAGTGCCGGCGTGCCGCGTCGATCTGTCAGAGCCGCAGACCGGAAGCGCAGCAAGGCCAAAATCCAGGTTGCCGCCGCACAAAAAAGACCTGTCCCTGTCAGGGCACGTTCGCCGTGCCCGACAGGAACAGGTCTTTTCATTTACTGGGCAAGAATGCCGATGTCCACATTCAGCTTTCTCTCCCCGGACTGGAGCAGGAAAATCTCGCTCATCCCGGTCTCGGGCAGAATGTCGCTGTCAATTTCCTGAAGCGGCTCTCCGTAGTGAGCGGTAAACATCTGTTCACCATTCACACGAATGCGGTAACGTCCCGGACGGAGTCCCTCAAAGTGATAGTAGCCATACAGGTCGCTGCTGACCGAGGCAATTTCCGTCTCTGTTCCGTCCTCGCTGACCAGAAGGAGGGTAATTCCAACCTGTGAGCGCTGCGGCTCCATATAGTCCTGCAGGCCGTTCGCATTCAGGTCCACCCATACCGTATCCCCGATCACGCCCGGCAAAATGCCGCCGATGTTCATGATCACCGTTTCCCCGCTGGAAAGCGCAAACGGCTGACTCTCACTCCGGTTGTTTTCGGTCGGCTCCATACAGGAATCCATCTCCCTGCCGGTGTAATCCGTGAACAGCATCCCCTCCGGCAATTCAG
>Ga0256405_10006783_pt1 | contig 17942 bp, 14 predicted proteins | sample RumenRJG_02DNA_FD_189096 | JGI IMG/M metagenome (GOLD analysis project Ga0256405, IMG submission 189096) | Bovine rumen microbial communities from Lethbridge, Alberta, Canada - RJG_02 | ecosystem: Host-associated > Mammals > Digestive system > Stomach > Rumen | place: Canada: Alberta... | reverse complement strand
AAAAGAGAATCTCCCTCAATAAAGCAGGTTTCCTTATAATCCATCCAGGCATCTTCAGGCAGTGTTTCAGGGAAGTTTTTCGCAAACTCGATGAACTTTATAAACTCATCGCTGTCAAAATGGCAGGTCTTGTTCTCCCAGTCTATAAATCCGCTTCCTGCTGCAGTTATTCCAGCATCTAAAATGTTATCCCTGGATACAAGTCCAAAGGAATCAGAATACTTGATACCCTTAGCTTCCATCATGTCTATAGCATCATCTAAAGACAATACCTGTTTCCCCTGAAGGTAGGATGACTTGGTGGAGAATGTGTTTATGTAATAAGAAGGAACAAGCTGGTATACCTTATCTCCAGTCATAAAGGCTTTAAATACATTGTCTACAAATTCAACATTTGAAAGCTCCGGATCATTTTTGATAAATGGTGCAAGGTCCAAAAACAGCCCTTTATTGATGTAGCTGTCAACAGGTGACTCTGTTGAAAAATACATGATATCAGGAATGTTTCCTGACACAATATCAAGGTTAAACTGGTTAAGACCTGCATTCTCATTTTCACTGTTATTTACAGATGAGTAATCAACAAGCTTTATCTTGTAATCCTGGTTTTCTGAGTTGAATTTATAAACCTTTTGTCTGATCCTGTAATCAATGTAGTAGCCGCCCAGGGTTATGACTGTTCTATCCTTTACCTGATCAGCAGGAACTTTCGTAAGTCTGACGAGATTATAGTTGTACTCTTCATCTGGAAGATTTGCAATAAACTCATTATCGCTTATAGCTACAACAGATGAAAGAGAGTAGCTGATACTCAGGTCAGAATCCATGTAGTCGAGGATCTTTGTAAGTTCATCCTTGCCGTAGTCATAGCCATAAAAACCATCCTGTTTTGACACATAGATGTCATATCCGTTACCGCCAAAGAAAGCAAAGTCCTCGTAATTTTTAAACTGTCCTGATTTTTCACCGAACTTTCCAGTTTCTGCGTCAAAGCTCATAAACTCCATTCCAGCATCGCCCCACTTGGATGTAAAGAGCTTCCCCTGGAATCCTCTGTAAATACTAACTGCGCCCTGGTAGGAATTGGGATCGCTGTCAGCTGCAGTTTCAGAAATGGCCTTAAGACTTACACTTTCCTCATCAAATTTAAAAATTCCTTTATTTGCGCTGACAATAAGCCCCGCCTTATCATCATAAGCCATTCCATAGACGCTAAAGTAGTCATCATCGTCCTTGATATCCTGTAAAAGGTCAAGTCTTAATACTTCGTTACCTGATGCGTCATACTTAACAAGATACTGCTGTTCATCTACTGACTCATCAATGAATTCGCCCGGATCCTGGGGATCTGTATCAACAATGATCTTCTCTGCTTCGCCGTTTGTTTCAGTATTCTCTTCCACTACAGCATCTTCTGCAGATGGCTCCTTGGTCGTTGTTTCCTCAGTGTCCTCAGCTAGAGCATCCCCCTGAGCTTCTCCATTCATGATGTGCATTTCGCCATCATCTTCTTCATAGTTACTGTAGTCATATATATTGAGGGTGCAGTACATTTCCCCAGCTTCATTAAAGGTCATGTATCCATGGCCTTCATTTTCTGCCTCTGGGATCTTTACTGATTTCAGATCACTTCCATCAGGATTAAATGAAAAGATCGTGATGTATCCGTTATCAGAGTAAGTAGTCGCATAAACCCTGTCACCAGCAAGGGAGAGACTACTGCAGTCATACTTGCCTCCTAAATCTATCATCTCCTGTCTGAAAACATAATCCTTGGTATTGCTGCTGGCCTTATCCACAAGACTCTCGCCGCCCTTTTTCCCGCATCCGGTAAATGCAGTGACAGCCATAAGTCCGCACAGTCCAAGACCAAGCACCCTGCTTTGCATCATCCTTTTTTTCATAATTTCTCCTCTCTGCCTTCACTCATTGTCGGCACTATCTATCATCTTTTGGTCTTTTTTCTGTTTATGTGCTGCTTCCAGATCATACTTTTTATCTGAAAGATATTTAACTATTCCTCTAACAGTCCACTTCTTGTGTCTGTAAAGATTTACGATGGCTATTACAGCTATGACCACCACAATCAAAAGAGCTATCGTCCTTACAAGAAGTATAAGTGCCAGGATGTCCTCATATCCTCTTGCCACGTTTTCCCAATATGGATAAAAAATGGCTTTACCCCACATACTTCTGGTAAAAAAGCTCTTAAGCACTGCAAAAAGAGAAAAAGTAGAAAACCTGTCTGTATTGTCTATTGCTACTACCACATTTTCATCAGACACAAGGCTCTCCTTGGATATCTTAAGAGCAAGTCCGTTTACAGGATTTGGACAAAGAACTTCCACGCAGTTTATTCCGCCTATATTTGCCGTAGCTCCATCCTCGGAAATCTTTTTGTTTTCAATAACCCCGCTTAAGATCTTTCCATATCTTGAAAGGGAGTCGTAGGACATATACACATAGCTTTTTGACAGCCCTGCCGCTTCGTAGAGCTTACCAGTTTCTTTTTTCACAACTCCTGTAATATAATGCGGAATTCCTGATATCAAAACGCTCTGTCCGATAATGTCTGTGGAACCAAAAAGCTGCCAGGCTGTATCTTCGTCAATTACAACCTTGTCCTTCATGTCGTCATCGCCGCCAAAGTATGTTCCGCTCACAAGTGTAAGTGGGTGAAATATAAAGAAATCTCCTCCAACCCCAATGGCTGCTGCATTCTCCAGAATTCTATTTTCAAAAGAAAGAGTTGCTGTTCCCTGGGCACAATAGGCTACGGTATAAAGATTTCCTATTCCATCATCTTCCTCATTGGTTAGCTTGGGACTTCCGTACATCTCATCAATACCAATGGTGTCAATGATCTTAGGCCCTGACAGCGCATCCTCCTTGCCATCAGCTGCATCCGAAACTCCGGCGTCAAGAAGCTTTCGCTCAAGAACATACTCAAATCTTTTGATATCGTCCTCGGTTATCTTCTGGTCCTGGGTAAGGAAAAGAGACACCTGAGCCATCCTCATTTCATCAGACCACCTGTCAGCTCCAAGCTGATCTGGTAGTCCGGATATTATGTGGTCACTTACAGCTCCCAAAATAGCAAAAACAAGCATCAGAGACAGGCACACTGCCCATAGGGCCACTTTCTTTTTGTCTTTTATGAAGGCAAGTCCAAAGCTTTTAATATTCTCTTTTATCTTGTCAAAAGAAATCTTAAACTTCATTACTGCTCTGCCAGCCTCACCTGATCTCCCGGTTTTATAAGTGTTGTAGCTGTTGTCACAACGAATTCATCTCCGTCAATGGCACCTGTAATAGCGCTGTTGTTATCATCACTTGCCAGAACATTTACATCAACTCTTGATGTGATATATCTGTTTCCAAGGGGGCTTGACTTACTGTTCACAACAAGGATAAATTTGCCGTTACTGTCTGTTTTAATGGCACTGTTTGGAACTACAAGGTCATATTCCACAGACCTTTCTCCTATGGAAAGAGAAATGGACTGACCAGGTGTTAAGTCCTTACTCTCAAGCTTAAATGTAAGGAGCTTTTTATTTGCAGGGTCTGTCTTATCATTTTTAATTGATGTCAAAGTCGCCTTAAAGTCATCACCAAACTGCCAGATATTCTGAGGTCTTGCGCTGTCTCCAACCTTGAGCTTCTGAGCCTGGGAGTTGGTTACAGAAAAGCTTGTAGTCATATCCTTTCCATCAACCTGGATAACTGCAATAGTCTCATCAGCTGATGTGGACTCACCTGCAACCTTACTTACGCTTGATAAAGTTCCAGCAACTGGTGCTTTTACAGAAGCCCCAACAGACTCTTCTTCAAGCTTGGCGATCTTATCCTTCTGCTCTTTGATCTTGTCTCTTTGCTGGCAGAGGCTTATCTCTGTTTTAATACTTGTAAGAAGCTCAGTCTTGGCTTTTTCAGCAGCTTTAAGATCTGCAGCAGTCTTGGCCTTTTGCTGGTATAAGGTAGCAAGCTTCTGGTCATAGCTAAAGCCCTGCTGAGTTCCATAATTGCCAAGCTGTGCGCTGTCCTTGGTAAGCTCTGCAATCTGCCTGTTAAGCTCTTCTACTCTGTCGTCATCGCCTCTTTGCTGAGCAACCAAAAGGTCGTATTGAAGCTCTGCAATGCTATAGGCTGGAGTTGCAGCATTGTAGGAATTACCGGCTGAATCATAGCTTCCCTTCTGGGTTACAAAATCAATTGCAGCCTGGGCTTCATTGTCAGCATTTAGAGCGTTGTTGTAATTGTCTGTGGCCTGAGCCAGCTCAGCCTGATATGTATCAAATGTAGTATTTCTGCCACTTCTTACATTGCTGATAACATCGTTTGGCACATCTCCTGAAAACAGTGCCTGCTCGTAAGAAAGCTCCATGGTATCCAGTTTTTCTTTTGCCTCAGAAAGTTCTGAAGACTCCTTGTCTTCAAGATAGTAGATAACATCTCCTATCTCCACGTGATAGCCCTCCTTAACAGCAACACCTGAGATCTTTCTGGTTTCCTTGACTGTAACATTATATGGATCTTCAGCACTTACAGTTCCAGTGCCTCTTATCTGAGGGCTTATGGTGCCACCCATGATCTGTCTGGTTACCACCTGGGGCAGCGAATAATTCATGATGGTATTGGAAAAGAAAGTAAGAACAAGCATTACGGACAAAAATCCAATGGCAAAGTTCTTGACCATGTCCTTTCTGTTTTTAGGAGGTTTCTTTTCCCCATCCTTTAATTCGATTTCATTTTGCTCTTTTACTACGATTTCTTCTGACATATTACTCTCCCAAAATTATCCCTTTATTCCTCCCTGGTAGGAAATTCCCTCTACCAGATAATCCTCTCCATAGAGGAAAATTAGAAGTGGTGGCACCAGATAGATCACCGCCACAGCAAATGCAAGGCTGATCTCTCCTGTATTTATCCTGGATAAGAACACCGAAAGTGGGTGCTTATCTGCATCTGGCAATAAGATAAGTGGCTGCTCAACCATATTCCAATAGTCAAAGAATACTAAAATGGCGATTGAAGCTAGTCCCCCCTTACAAAGCGGCATACAGATCCTTGAAAAGATCATCCACTCGTTTGCTCCGTCAATGGATGCTGCTTCCATTACCTCTGTAGGTATCCTCTTCATGAACTTGGTAAGAAGGTACACCGCAAAGGGTGAGAAAAATCCCGGAAGAAGTATGGACCAGGCAGTTCCATAAAGGCCAAGAGACCTTGAAACCAAAAAGTTTGGAACCAGTGTAACCTGATATGGCATCAGCATCATTACTATATATGCAAAAAAGATAGCTCTTTTCAGCTTGCCGTCATATCTTGCAAATCCATATGAAGCCAGGGTTGCTATTCCCAGCTGTACTATCACGATCGGTACTACATATATTACTGAATTCCAGAACTTAAAAAGATATTCCGGACTCTTAAACAGAACTGTAATGTACTGCCCCAAGGTTATCATATCAGGTATAAGCTTTAGGTTTACGGTCTTTGAAACAAAGACTTTTCCGCCCTTATCTGTTGTGGCAAATATGCTTCCGTAGTTGGCACTTATCTCCGACGCTGACATAAATGAATTGGTAAAGGTAAGTATTATTGGAAGCAGGAAAACTATCGCAAACAGCACAGCCATTGCTGTTACCGTAATTGTCTTTAGCTTATCTATCCTCTTTCTTTTTTGCAGGATGCGAAGTCTTTCGCTCCCTCTGACCATCATCCCCATTAGCCTTCAAGGTCCTTTCCATAGAAATTTTCAACCTGATACATCACATAAACAAGGGCCGAGACCACAATGAACATGATTATGGCTGCTGAAGAGAGTTTCTGATAGTCAAGGGATGCAAAGGTATTATTCATAAAATGCTGCATCATATAAAGGCTGCTATAAGGGTAATCTCCTGTCATAAGGTATATCTCTCTGAAAACCTTAAATGAATTGATAAGGGACATAATGGCCACAAACAGTATCGTAGATGACATGAACCTGACCTTTACATACCAGAAAACCTGAAATTTACTGGCATTTTCAAGGGCTGCCACTTCCATCAGCTCCTTGGGGATACTTGCAAGAGCTGCCATAAACAGGATCATGTTATATCCAAGGTTCTTCCACAGGAAAAGAACTACGATAACGATCTGGGCTTTATCCGACTTAAGGAAATCTATCTTGTCACTTCCAAAGAACTTAAGAACATTATTTATGATCCCGTTGTAGTTAAATAAAACCTGCCATATAAGTACCACAGAAGCTGTGGGCACCATAAGAGGACTTAAGAAAAACGTCCTGAAATAGCTCTTTCCAGGAATCCTTGATTCCATAACTGCTGCAAGAAAAAGAGATAGAAGTACTGCAAGTGGAACCGCCAGAAGTGAAAACTTAAGGGTGTTTATACCTGCCTGCTTAAAAGCCGCATTGTTCCAGACATTTATAAAGTTTTCAAAGCCCACAAAATTCCCCTGAATCGGGTTGTCTATAACAGAGTAATATATAACAACAAAGAATGGAGCAACAAAAAATAGTGTCACTCCAAGAAGTGACGGCAAAAGAAAAAGCCAGGAAATCAGGCTTTTTCTTTTATTTGCTGTCATGCTATGTTTGCTTTTATCAGTTAGTATCCTTAACGACAAAATCAGGAACCTTCCCTTTTAAAAATGTATAGTAAGCTGTATCATATTTTGATCTGTCATCATTTGTATATATCTGAGCACTGTACTGCTGATTATTATTGTTGTAGTTATACCAGGGATTCCAGAAATCTGTGGAAACAACAGCCCCAAGGATTTCTTCCATCTTGTCCTTATCAGTATATGACATCTCTTTGTTTTGAGGGGTATCTATATTTATATATTCCCCATCTTCCATCTGCTCAAGGTCATATCCTGGATAATAGTTTATAACATTAATCTTTCTTATGTCATCTATTGTCAAAGTGGTTTCTGAATATATACCATACTCTTTTAGAAGTGCAATGGTATTACTATAGGTGTCATACACATCAAAAGATCCATATACATAATTTCCATCGTTGACTTCATATTCAACTGAGCCTATTGGCATCTTGTCCTTCATATCCTTGAAGCTGTAATGGTCAAGAATATCCTGCCTGTATGCATCACTAAACCTCGCATAGTCGAAGTTTTTCGTGTCTTTACTCTCAAGGGGTGTCACATACCTGAGTGTACTGTTTGATGCCAAAAGAGCATTTTCTCTGATATAGTCGTCCTGGAATACTTCAAAGTTTCCAATTTTATACTCTTTGCTGGAAACAATTCTATCAAGGCTGTCATCAACTGTGTCGTAAGGAATTGTTATGTATCTGTAAATATCCTTTCCATTCTTCATCCTGTAAAGGATACCCACCTGATAGCCAGAGTTTATATAAAGACCTCTATTCTCGCTATCTTTTGTTTTTTTCTGTGTCTCCATTCCCACTTTTGCAAGCTCTATGAAGGATTCTACATCTGTGATCTTCATATACTCGTTGCTGCTAAAACGGCTCTCACTATAGAAACCATTATAGAAATTGAAAGTTCTTTCTCCGTTTAATATGGCGCAGGTTTCAACCTTATCCGCTGCAGGTACAAAGCTGTCAAATCCAAGGAGATCTCCTTTGTAAATTACGAATGTCAGTATTACAAGTGCTATGGCCATTATTGTCTGAGCCATTCCCTTGAACATACGCCTTATGTTGCCCTCAAGTATAACTTCTATGATGCATCCTGCAAAAATAGTTGCAAGAACCATGATAGCGCACATCATCACATAAAGTTTTGCATTCCATACGGAACTATAGACAAGATAGACAAAATATCCACTTCCAACACCAACAATAGCGCAGGAAATAACCTTGATAAACCATCTGAATGGTCTAAAAGGGATGCTCTTTCCAGCCATCTCCGCCTGGCGGAGCTTTGCAAAGATAAGAACTGCCACAAAAGCAAGTGCCCCCACGATCAGGATATCTATTTCTTTGTCAATGATACAATCTATACACTTAGTGATATATCCTGCTTTAAGAAGATCATCCTTAGTTACAGTGATAAGATAGCTCATCGCAGAAATTCTGTCATAGATTGGGGAAAGGTATACTCTAAAGGGTTCCTCACCATAAAAGGTTGAATAGAAAATTCCTTTAAACAGAGCTATTTCTCCAAATATGATAACCGAAAGAAATGTAAAACCGGCGGTTATAAGTATAGCTATAGGAAGCGAACCACTAAGCATTACAGCAAGTACCGTCATGTTATAAAAAGCAAAGAAAAGTAATATGGACCTTACTGTCTCAATAAGAGCTGACATAAGAACATTGCCATTTACAGCTCCCATGGCTGCAGCAATTATAAGTGCAATAGCTTCTGTCAAAACGTATATTGAAATGAATGTTCCAAAGGCATTTAAATAGTTTTTCTTTATCCTCTGGGCTCTTGTGGTGGGCTGACTTAAATAAAAGTCCATCTGACTTACATTAAATACATAGGAAAAGCCCTGAAGTGCAAACATTACAGCTGTACCTACTACCAGGATCCATGCAATTGATCCAAAACCTACAATATTAGCTACAGCACTAATCTTCTCCATACGAAGCTGCTCGGCAGTCTGATGATAAACATTTGCATAGTTGATGGATCTTGAAACCATCATGATAACGCCAAGGATAAAGTATGCAGCATAAAATGGCGTAACAACAAGGCTTGTCCAAAGCGTTCTGTTAAGGTACGTTCTTCTGTTTTTAATTTTCTCACCCAAGGACAAATTTGCGGATGTCATACCCAACTACCTCCGTTTCACTAATAAAGATTTCTTCCAGCGAAAGTGCCAAAACCTCAAAGAATACTGGATTTCCTCTCTTGAAAGCGCTCTCCACTTCCTCTCTGTCCCCACGGATCGTATAGGTGGAAAGCCTTCCTCTCCTCTCATGAAGAAGTACCTCAAGGCCTTCTGTTGCAGCCTTTTCATCCTCTTCATTTTGGAATACACACTGTACCTTCTGCATCCTGAGCTTCATGTCCTCAATGTCTTCAGAAAGGATAACTCCTCCCTGATGAAGAAGACCTATGTGATCACAGATATCTTCAAGTTCTCTAAGGTTATGTGACGCAATTATTGGTGTAAGCCCTCTGTCTGACATATCTGCTGCAAAAAGACTCTTAACGCCCTGTCTTACTACAGGATCAAGACCATCGAAGGTCTCATCGCAAAGAAGGTACTTGGTTCCTGCGCAGAGGCCAAGGATTATTGAAACCTGCTTTTTCATTCCCTTTGAAAAAGTACTTATCCTTCTCTTTGTATCAAGGCCAAATCCAGTACATAGCTTATGGAACCTTAATTTATCAAAGTTTTTGTAAATTTCCTCATAGTAGCTTGCCATTTCTTCAGGTGTTGCTGCTGGCAAAAAGTACTGATCATCTGAAATATAAAAGATATCACTCTTAACTTCCGGGTTGTCGTAAACTGGTCTCTTGTCCACAAGAACAATTCCAGAATCAGGTTTGATGACTCCTGAGATTATCCTAAGGATGGTGCTCTTTCCTGCGCCATTGGTCCCCACCAGGCCAAACACCTCTCCATCAAGGACATTTAATGAGACACTGTTAACTGCTTTTACGTCGTCAAAATCCTTAGACAGATCTAAAAGTTCAATCATACTTTTTCTCCCCACTTTCTATCCTTGCAAGATGCTCTTTGATATCAGATACCAGTTCGTCAATTGATAATCCGATCTCATGAGCTTCCATAAATAGCTCCACAATCTTGTCCACTAGCTCTTTTTTCTTGTTGTCTTTTAAAAGAGCATCACCCTTAACAAAGTTACCCCTTCCCTTGACGGTGTAAATAAATCCCTGTCGTTCAAGCTCTGCATATGCTTTTTGAACAGTATTGGGATTGGTGGACAATTCCACAGCAAGGCTCCTGACAGATGGCATCTGATCGCCCTCCTGCAGGATTCCTTTATACATCTGCATTTTGAAATTCTCGACTATCTGCTCATAGATAGGCCGGCTGTCCTGGAAATTTATCATACTCATAGTGTTCCCTCATCAGCTCACGCTGCACTAAATTCGAAAGAACCTCATTAAGTGCACGTGAGTGGTTCGCACCAGGTTCGAAAAGACCTCACCAGGTGCTCTACACAAAAAAAGAATACAAAGTGTACTATCGGTGTTAGTACACTTTGTATTCTAAATCAACCGGATAAATGTTGCAATACTTTTTTTATACAGCTTCTACATTTCTTGTGGCGATAACGTCAACACCGCATCCAGCAACGTCTTTTACAAGAACATCTCCGATATGGACTGGAGCCTTAACACATGCTGCATCGATATCCTTCATAACTTCAAAGATCTTGTTCTTTGGAATATCATTTGCAGTTTTTACAGATACTCTCTCTTTGTCACCGCCCTCGATCTTAACAGTACTTGTTACGATCCTTGTGGGATTAACAACTTCTTTTCTTGCGTAGATGTCACCCTTTGCACAGGTATTGCCCTTTACTTCGGTAACTTCACCATTATCTAAAGTAACTGTAAGAAGGCATCCCATGGGACATCCGATACATGTAAGTTCTCTTGTTTCCATCAGCTTGTCACTCCTTTTCTATCTTTACAGTTATCTTCTTAAGATTTGGATACTCGTCAAGTTTCTTTTTTTGAAGGATGATCTGTTCCATCTCACCAGGAGCCAGGATTCTCTTTTCGTTGTGCATTACTCTCTCATCATCAAAGTAAACACTTACGAAGGAGTTCTTGTAAACGTCACCAACTCTGAATCTTACGGTAAGGAGGTCATCCATTCTTGACTTGTTGATAGTACTTGGAACAGTATATCTTGCTCCATCAGTAGCAAAGAGCTCGATCACATCGCTTCCCTTTTCATCCTTGCATCCATCTGCAATATACTTAACAGCGTTCTGGCCTGCTCTCTTAGCTTCTTCTGAAACATAGTCAACAAGGTCATGTACGTGAAGTACGTTACCACAGGCAAATACGCCAGGGATGTTGGTCTCAAGAGACTCGTTAACTACTGGGCCTGAAGTTACAGGATTCATAGTAACACCAGCAGATCTTGAAAGCTCGTTCTCCGGGATAAGTCCGCAGGAAAGAAGAAGCGTATCGCAGGTATATCTTTCCTCTGTTCCAGGAATAGGCTTTCTGTCAGGGCCAACCTCAGCGATAGTAACGGCTGTCACATGCTCTTTTCCCTCAATATCAACTACAGTGTGGGACAGCTTAAGAGGAATGCCATAGTCGTCAAGACACTGAACGATATTTCTCTTAAGTCCTCCGGAATAAGGAAGAAGCTCAGCTACAACCTTAACTTTGGCGCCCTCAAGAGTCATTCTTCTTGCCATGATAAGTCCGATGTCACCAGATCCGAGGATAACTACTTCTCTTCCTGGCATGTAGCCTTCGATATTTACAAGTCTCTGGGCTGTACCTGCTGAGAAGATACCTGCAGGACGATATCCAGGGATGTTCAGGGCTCCACGAGGACGCTCTCTGCATCCCATTGCAAGGATGACTGCCTTTGCAGGGATCTGGAACATTCCGTCTTCTCTGTTCATTGCCGTGACAGTCTTGTCTGCAGCAATGTCCATAACCATAGTATTAAGCTTGTACTCTATACCAAGATCAAGAACCTGCTTGATGAAACGGTAAGCATATTCAGGACCTGTGAGTTCTTCCTTGAAGGTGTGAAGTCCAAAACCATTATGGATGCACTGATTGAGGATTCCGCCAAGCTCATGATCTCTTTCAAGGATCAAAATGCTGTCATTACCAGCTTCTTTTGCAGCTACAGCTGCCGCAAGGCCAGCAGGGCCGCCGCCTACAATTACGATATCATATGTCTTCATGACCCGCTTACCTCCCCTTTTGTTCTCTCAAGTACAATGTTGGAGTTACCACCGCTCTTGGTGATCTTCTCATATGGAATGCCAAGCTCTCTGTGGAGGATCTCCATTGTACGTGGTGAGCAGAAACCAGCCTGGCATCTGCCCATTCCGGCACGAGTTCTTCTCTTTACGCCGTCAAGACTTCTTGCGCCAAGTGGTCTGTGGATAGCATCAAGGATCTCTCCCTCAGTGATTGACTCACATCTGCAGATGATGGTTCCGTATGCAGGATTCTTTTTGATGAGTTCATTTCTCTCTTCGATACTAAGACCTTCTGTCTTCTTAACGCCCTTGCGGGTGCTGATCCAGTTTGCCTTAGGCTTAAGGTCCATCATTTCCTTCATCATGTTTCCAACCATCTCGCCAATAGCAGGGCTGCTGGTAAGACCTGGAGACTCGATTCCAGCGCAGTCGATAAAGTTTTTAGCATCATCAACTTCCTTAATGATGAACTCATGGTGCTCCTCATGGGCACGAAGTCCTGCAAAGGATGTGATAACATTTCTGATAGGAAGGTTTCTTACGTGATCTCCTGCCTTTGCAATAAGATCATCGATACCAGCTGCTGTAGTGTTGTTGCCCTCCTTGTTCTCAATGTCAACAGCTGTAGGACCGACAATGAGGTTTCCATGAACTGTAGGTGATACAAGTACACCCTTACCAAGTTTTGTAGGCTGTGGGAAGATCGTGTGCTTTACATGTCCTCCAACAGTCTTATCAAGGAGGCAATAATCACCTCTACGCTCGATGATGTGCATCTTGTCTGCACTTACCATGTTGTGGATCTTATCAGCATAGACACCAGCTGCATTAACAACATATCTGGCAATATATTCACCGTTGTTAGTGCGCAGATGCCAGTTGCCGTCTTCACCTTTTTTAATATCTTCAACTTCTGTGTTAAAGCGGAAGTCAACGCCATTCATATTAGCGTTTTCAGCCATAGCAATGTTGAGTTCGAACGGACAGATGATTCCACCTGTTGGAGCCCAAAGTGCTCCCTCTACGTTTTCAGAAAGATTAGGCTCCATTTCAAGAGCTTCTTCTCTGTTTAAGATCTTAAGACCCTTAACGCCATTTTTTACTCCTCTGTCATAGAGGTCCTTAAGTCCATCAAGGGCTTCCTTGTGGATGCAGACTACCATAGAGCCATTTCTCTTAAATGGTATATCCAGGTCTCTTGCAAGGTCATCCATCATTTCATTGCCGCGAACGTTGAGCTTGGCCATAAGTGAGCCTTCTGCAGCGTCAAATCCGGCGTGAACGATGGCTGAATTAGCTTTGGATGTTCCTTCACAGACATCCTCGCATTTTTCCAGTACGCAAACATCAGCTTCGTATCTTGAAAGCTCTCTTGCGACTGCAGAACCGGTAACACCAGCTCCGATCACGATCACATCGTACGTCATAATTGTCTCCTTTATAGATCGATATAGAATAAAACAATAGCTTTGCTCAAAAAAGGCGAGAGAAAGCAAACTGTGTTCCCCACAGATATGTGCTCACTCTCGCCTCCGCTTCAATATCAAGTTAGATTAATAATACTACTATTTGGTCTTTGTGCAAGCACAAATCATATTTGATTAACCAAACATGTGAGCAGCTGCAAGTGCATTGTAAAGAAGAGATGCAACGATACCACCGCAGATAGGTGCTACTGCAGGGATCCAGCCATAGCTCCAGTTACCATTCTTCTTGCCAAAGTTAGGTGCAAGGCAGAGATATGCAAGACGAGGAGCTGTATCTCTTGCTGCGTTCATAGCGTATCCTGTAAGTCCACCGAAGGAAGCGCCGCAAGCAACGATTACGCCGTAAACAAGTGGCCATACAACACGGTCTGTTCCAGCTGGGATAAGAGCCAGTGTGAAAACAAGAACGAATGTAGCTACGAACTCTGAAAGGAAGTTCAGTACCTGGTTAGGAATTGAAGGTGCTGTGCAGAAGCATCCGCGAACAACATCATCATTAGCTGTAGCCTTGATATGATCTCCATAGAGAACCATAAGGATAGCTGCGCCAAGGAAACCACCAAGCATCTGAGCTATGATCTGGCCAACTACTGTGCTCCAGTCACCGCTTCTGATAGCGATACCGATTGTAACTGCAGGGTTAAATGCTGAAGGGCATCCTGTGAAATTGCTCATTGCAAATGCAGGAACCATAACTGCCATACCCCATCCTATAAGGATGTGAACAGCTCCGCCGCCCTTGAAGCCTGACTTCTCAAGGCTTACGTTACAGCAAACGCCATCGCCAAGAAGAACAAGTAACATAGTTCCAATAAACTCGCCTAAATAAACACTCATTTCTTTTACCCCCTTTTGAGTATATGTTAATTTTTTTTCCTCACTTATTTAGTCTGGCTCTGGATCAGTCTTTTGCCCATCCAAGAGTTGTGTTAACAGCCTTCTTCCAGCCTTTGATCTTCTCAGCACGAGCTTCGTCTGTCATCTCAGGATGGAACTCTTTATCGATAGCCCAGTTCTTGATAACGTCGTCTTTGCTTGCCCAGAAGCCAACTGCAAGACCTGCAAGATAGGAAGCACCCATAGCTGTTGTCTCAACACATACAGGACGATGAACAGGAGCATTGATGATATCTGACTGGAACTGCATGAGGAAGTTATTCTTACATGCACCGCCGTCAACCTTAAGAGCGTTGAGCTTAATGCCAGAGCCCTGCTCCATAGCGCCAAGTACATCGTTAGTCTGAAGTGCAAGAGACTCAAGTGTTGCACGGATGATGTGTTTCTTGTTAACACCACGTGTAAGTCCTACGATTGCTCCACGTGCATATGGATCCCAATAAGGAGCACCAAGTCCTGTAAATGCAGGAACTACGTAGCATCCGTTTGTATCCTCAACCTGAGTTGCGAAATACTCTGAATCAGGTGATGTATCAACCATCTTAACCTCGTCACGGAGCCACTGGATAGCAGCGCCTGCTACGAAGATTGATCCCTCAAGAGCGTACTCAACTTTTCCATCAAGACCCCATGCAATAGTTGTAAGAAGTCCGTTGTTAGGGAACTGAGGCTTTGTTCCGATGTTCATAAGCATGAAGCATCCAGTTCCATATGTGTTCTTAGCCATACCTGACTCGAAACATGTCTGTCCGAAAAGAGCTGCCTGCTGGTCACCAGCAACGCCTGCAATCTTGATAGGTCCGCCAAAGAACTCAGGATCTGTCTCACCAAACTCTGTTGAGCTTGAAGGAAGTGCCTTAGGAAGCATGCTCTTTGGAACTTCAAGCTGTTTGCAAAGCTCGTCATCCCAATCAACTGTGTTGATGTTGAACATCATTGTTCTTGAAGCATTTGAGTAGTCAGTTGCGTGTACTTTGCCCTTTGTAAGTTTGAAGATAAGCCATGAATCAACAGTACCGAAGCAAAGCTCTCCTTTTTCTGCCTTTTCACGAACGCCTTCAACGTTGTTTAAGATCCAGCGAAGCTTTGTTCCTGAGAAGTAAGGGTCAAATACAAGACCTGTCTTGTTGTATGCTGTGTTGTCGATTCCAGGATACTTATTAAGGAGCTCTTCCTTCATATCAGCTGTTCTACGGCACTGCCATACGATTGCGTGATATACAGGCTTACCTGTAGCTCTTTCCCAAACGATCGTGGTCTCACGCTGGTTAGTGATACCAATCGCAGCGATATCTGTGTAAGTTGCCCCAACCTTCTGCATTGCTTCACGAGCAACTGAAAGCTGTGTCTGCCAGATCTCATTAGCATCATGCTCAACCCAACCTGGCTGAGGATAATACTGAGTGAACTCTTTCTGAGCTACAGAGCACATCTCACCTTTCTCGTTGAAGAGGATACATCTGTTACTAGTTGTACCTGCATCCAATGCCATAACGTACTTTGCCATTACTAAACCCTCCTTTTTTCTTGTGAAAAAATATTTTAAAGCTCTCTCGCTTTAACTTCTCTTTAAAGCCCCCAGACCATCTCATTGGTAGTTGAGATTGCAAGTGCTCCGGCATCCAGAGCATTCATAACATCTTCCTTGTCCGCTATAAGCCCCCCGGCTATTATCGGAACTCTGCTGACCTTGTTGATCCTCTTTATCATCTTGGGAAGAACAATGCCTGGCAAAAACTCTATGATGTCTGGCCTTACACCAGGACTCTTTGCCTGTTTCTCAATGTTCTGAAGCGCCATGCTATCCAGTATGAAATACCTAAGCACTGTATTTAGCTCAAGCTCTTTTGCATGAGCTATGAGGTTGCTCTTAGTAGTGATGATACCGTCGGCCTCTGTGTTGTTCTTGATAAAATCAAGGCAAACATCCTTGGAGTTATTAAGACCTGTTATAAGGTCCACATGGACCATGGCCACCTTACCGGCCTGTTTTATCTTTTTTACTATTCCTGGGATCGTACATATATCCCCGTATAGAACAAAGATGATCTCCACATCTTCTGTAAGTGCTGTTGCAAGTCCTTCATCATTTTTCACTGCAGCGATGATAGGATTTATCTCAATCTTGTTAATAAATTCACGATTTTTCATACCTAATAAGTCAAATAAAAAAAGAGCAGACGAAGTAAAATGAGGTTCTCCCTCATTTAACCCTTACTCTTTTCTCAAGGCTCTCTATAATTTTTAAATAATGACTGATCATATTGCCACCGTTAACTTTCCAAGAATCCAAATATAACAATCTCGACTATCGGTCAGTTCTTAACGACAAACTAATCATATCGCCACTTTGTGCAAAATGCAATAGGGTTGTTTATATATTTTTTATTTTTTGTACTTATTAACAAAAATCTTGTACATATTTTGTCTGATTATCACACAAAAACTATAAAAGATGCACAAGTTACTTTAAAGCAGTAAAGTAAAATTGTACATATATGACACAGGTGATGAGAGAACAAACAAGACACGGGGACGGTTTTACTGTCTTATTGTGCGCAATAAGACAGTAGAACCGTCCCCGTGTCTTGTTTGTTACATCACGTTGATCTGGCAGGAGCGCATGGTTTCAAGAGCTGCTTCGTGTTTTTCTGGTGTTACTCCGGCGCAGCACTTTGAGTCAAGTGAAATCTTAACTTCTGGCATAACAGCCTTTAAGATAAGCGCATTTGAAACAACGCAGATATCTGTGCAAAGGCCCACAAGCTCTATCTCAATCTCCTCTTTTGCAGCGATCTTAGCTATCTCGTCAGCCAGTATAGTTGAACCAAAGGTAGGCTTGTTGATGATGGTTGCGCCATCAAGGACCTTGGCTACTTCCTTATCAATCTCCCAGCCTTCAGTACCCTCGATGCAATGAGGTACTGGAAGATTAGCTCCCTCCTGGGTCTCCATATAGTTTTCCTGGTGGGTATCTCTTGTAGCAAACACATCTCCAATGTTGTAGCTCTTAATCTTTTCTACAACAGCAGGCACAATAGCTACTGCCTCCTTAGTGCCAAGAGCTCCGTCAACGAAGTCCTTTTGCATGTCAATTACAACTAATAGCTTTCTCATACTAACATCCTCCATAATGCCAATATTTTATTCTTTATCTTTATTGCCCGCACATCTGACTATCATCCACACAAGATGGATCACAAATATGCAGACAAGCATAAACAAATGTGTGTAGAAAATTCCCATGATAAAGTAGTTCCTCTCAAGGAAGTACCCTACTCCAAAGCCAAAGGCGCAAAGAGCACCTGTAAGGATCAGATTAAGCGCCATATACGGAAGGTTAAAAAACATGTTCTTTAATGCCACAAGGAAATCCTTAAAGGATGCATCAAAGTAGACAAACCTACCTATCATCAGTCCGAAATAGTACATCATAACCGGGCTGTATTGGCTTTCATCCCCAATGTAGTTAAGGTACACAAGAAGGATAATGACATAGAACATCGCCAGCATCCTCATGGTGGCCTTTTCAGCCTTAGACAGCTTCTTTAAGGGAATGATCAGCGAATCCAGAATAGTATTGATCACACAGGATAAACAGATAAGCAGAAGAAGCACGAAGTCCTTGCCCTCTGCCCAGGCCTCAATAAGGCGCTGTTCCATAGGCGTCAGATTC
>Ga0256405_10006782_pt1 | contig 17942 bp, 12 predicted proteins | sample RumenRJG_02DNA_FD_189096 | JGI IMG/M metagenome (GOLD analysis project Ga0256405, IMG submission 189096) | Bovine rumen microbial communities from Lethbridge, Alberta, Canada - RJG_02 | ecosystem: Host-associated > Mammals > Digestive system > Stomach > Rumen | place: Canada: Alberta... | reverse complement strand
TCCCGCTGCGCACGAGGGAGTGCTCGGAGTTATGGCGCTTGCCTCAAACGGCACGTCGTTGCATTCGACTTCAAACTATGGCGGAGCGTACGACGTCGTGGCGCCCGGCGAAGAGATCTACACCTCGACGACGGTCGTCGGCACAAAAAACAATTATATCTCCGACTTCAGCGGAACAAGCGCGGCTTCTCCGTTTGTATCGGTGGCGGCGGCGCTTCTTAAACTTCGCTATATTCAAGAGGGAAAACTCTCTGTCGACGAAAACGGAGTGCAGACTCCAAGCGGAGTGAAGTTTGAAACAATGCTTTCAAATCTCGACTCGGCAAGAGTTGCAAGAGGGACTTACTCCTTTAGAACGCTCGACATAGGAAAAGTGCTTACGCAAGATTTTTCAAGCACTAAATACGATTACGTTTCTCCTAGCAAAATCACGCTCGAGGGGGACGGCATCTACGGAAGCGGGGACTTCTCGCAAGTTTACTGTCAGCGCGCGGACAAGATTGAGCCGATTCATTTTGAAGCGACGCTTTTGCCGCTCGGCAAGACCGATCCCGAGTATGACGGCAGCGTTGAGTGGCTCGTAAAAGAACTGAAAGTCGTGGACGGCTCAATCGTTGAAGAGGCGGAAGAAGTCGAGACTTTCGGTGATAAGTGGGGAGAAGGGCTTGAATTTTCGTTTGTCGCACCACGCGGCGGAGCGTACAAAGTGACCTCTCAATTGACGCTTGAAAACGCGATTCTCAGAAAGGTTCAACTCGTTTACGTCGAATATCTTCCGTATTTTGCAGGCAACGTGCGCGTGACGTCAAAGGACCACGCAAGCGACAGCGTTGACAACGCGCCGTCAACGGATACGATTTATGCCGATCAAAACTATGCGTTTGGACTTACGGGAGTGGAGTTTGTCGATCAAACCGTCGGCATAAAATGGTACGTCAACGGCGAGGAAGTCAAAAACAAGGTGACGGGAGACGCGTATCTTTCCGATACGTTCTATTTCGCGCCGAAAAAGGCAGGGACTTACGTCGTCACGGCGCAATACGGCAACCGAGGCGTTATAAGCGGAGAATACACGTTTACGCTCGTGGTCAAACCTACGATTGCAAATCCGACGTATATATCGCTTATCGTCGTCGGGGGAGTGATCGTCCTTGGAGGCGTGGCGTTCTTCATCGCAAGATCGGTGATAAAAAAGAAAAAGTCTTCGACTGAGAAAGACGCCGAATAATTCAAACAAATCAATTCAAAGTCTTATTAAATCAAAATCCGATCAAGCAAAATCACCCGTCGCAAGACGGGTTTTTTGTCGTCAAAGGTTCTTTGTCTTTCGTTTCCGAATTATCTTCGGTTTTTGAGGGATTTAAGAATTTTATCGCGCCCGTCAAAATGTCGGCGTACGAAAACGTCCTCGCCTTGCCGTCTTCAAAAGTGACGGAAAAGACGTTTGGAAAGAGGGAAGTGATTTGCCCTTTTGCCGTTTCGCTCTTGCCGCGCTGAGTTTTGATTTTGACGATCGCGGGCAAGTTTAAAAGTCGTTTTGCTTTCTCCTTTGCAACCGTCAAGTTTTGTCCGACTTCTCGCATAGAATTATTGTTGCCAAAAGAAAGTTTTTTAAGCGATTTTAATGAAGTTTTTCGTTTGAAAGCATATCTCAAAACGTCCGCGCATATCGTTTTTTAGAAAACGGAGGCAGATATGTTTGATTTTGAAAAGTTCAGTTCAGCAAGATTTTACACGGCGCCGACTGTCGAAAAGGTGATCGAGTTTTCGCCTGAAGGCATTCAAGTCGAAAACGTTTTGAAGGTTTTGTCCTTGTCCGTGGACGCGAAGTGCGAGAGCGCGCAATCCTATGACGGCTATGCGGAAATAAGCGGTCGCGCAAACTTCAGACTAATATATATCGACAAAGAAAACAATCCGAAAGGAGTGGATTACAACGCGGACTTTACCGCGCGAGTCGACGGAGAGTTTTCGGAGGGCGAGAGCCTTGACTGCGCGCTGAAAGTTGCGGAAGCGGAAGTCGGCGCAAAGGACGACCTCACGCTCTCTTGCGTGCTTGAAATCTCCGTGCGTGCGACAAAGCGCGACGAGATCGATGTGCTTAGAGGCGCGGAAGATTGCTACAAAAAGTCAAAAGAAATGACTTTGCCGACTTTTATCGCGTCAAAGACTACGACGTCGCAATTTTTCGACGACGTGAACGTCGGTGGAGAGATTGACTCCGTGCTTGGCGTAAACGCCATAGCGTATGTGAAAGACGCAAAAGCCGGGGACGGCACGGCAAACGTAAAGAGCGTCGTGCAAGCGACCGTCGTATTCTTAAAAGACGGCGAAATCGCAACCGAACGCTTTGAGATCCCGCTTGAAGACGAGGTGAACGTTGAAGGTCTTGAAGAGGGAGATATACTCTCTGCGTCGGCAAGCGGTAAGAGCGCAAAAATCGTCTTGCAAGGCGTGACGGGCGACAACGTGTTGAGAATCGAGGGCGAAATCACGTTGAAAATCCGTGCGTTTAGAAATACGGAAATCGAGGTTGTCGACGACGTGTTTTTGCTGTCTAACGAACTCGCGATCACGAGACGGAAATATGAAAATATGCGCCTTGACGGCACTATGTTCGAGGAAGAAATCGTCAGCGGTATCGCGCTTCTCGGAGACAATCGCCCGTCCGCGAAGAGCGTCGTCACTTTGCCGTATGCGAGGTGCTACGAGACGAAAACCGAGGTCGAAAACGGCAGAATCATTCTCGAAGGCGTCGTCAATACGGACATAATCTACACGGATGAAAACGGCTACAATTCCGTCAGAGCGGAGATTCCTTTTTCGCTCGATCTCGGAGAAGCGGAAGAGGGTGCAAAATACGTCGCGCGTTGCACGGCGGGAAGAGCCACGGCAAGCGTAAGAAGAGAAAGAGAGTTTGAAATCGACGTCAATTTGTATATCCGCCTCGCAAAATACGTCAAGTGCGAAGCCGAGTATATCGAGAGCGTGGAAATCGGCGAGGAAAGAGAAAAGAACGACTCGGTACTCTCACTCTACGTCGCGGGCGAAGGGGAAGAAATGCTCGACGTCTGCAAGGCGTTGTACGCGATGCCCGAAGACGTGCTTGCGCAAAATCCCGACCTTGAATTTCCGCTCAAAGAGGGCGAGCAAGTCGTATATTTCAGAAAACTCGGCTAACCCACGGAGCAAAAGCGCGCGCATATAAAAATAAAGCACACAAGTTTGTGTGCTTTTTTACTGCGTTTGGCTGTTTTGGGCGAGTGAACTTTTGACGCGAAAAACGAAAATTATCCATACAGGTGTATGGAAAACCGCACCTGTGTATGAATAAAAACCCGCCAAATACGATTTAAGGCTATAATCTGCGCGCTTTTTACAAATTGCATTTGTAAACTTTCAGATTATGTGCTACACTTATATATATGACGAAGCAAGAACTCGACCAAAAAATGCTTAGGCTTCAGCAAGGCGACGAATCCGCGTTTGAAGAGATCTATGAAGATACGAAGCGCGGACTGTTTGCCTTTATTTTGTCGTTGTGCAGAAACTATCACACGGCGGAGGATATGATGCAGACGACATACATTCGCTTGCGTACCACCATATCTTCGTACAAGGCGGGAGCAAACGCATTTGCTTGGCTGTACACGATTGCGAAGAATCTCACTCTCAACGAAATGGCGAGGGAGAAGAGGGAGACCACCGCTTCGTTCGACGACGACTCCTCAAAGTACGGCTCGTACACGATGAACGATGAGGGCTCGCCGATATTTGCGATCATGAACAAGGTGCTCGGCGAAGAGGAAAGGCAAATCGTCACTCTGCACGTCATATCCGGGTTTAAGCATCGAGAGATTGCGGAGATGCTGTCAAGACCGCTCGGATCAATCCTCTGGGCGTACAACAACGCTCTTGCAAAGATGAAGAAGGCAATCGAGAAGGAGAATCGCGATGAAGATTAAGGACATAGAAAAAAATCTCAAAAAAGAAAGCGAAACAATAAAAGTGCCCGACGTCTACAATCGCGCGAGAAAGGCTCCGATCAACAAGTTGCTCTCAGACCCCGTCCATGCGTTCAGGAGCAAAATGGTGATGACGATGCTCATATTCGTGCTTCTTATACTTCTCGTCGCATTGCTCGGGCTCGGCGCGCTTTGGCTTACGCCAAGCAGAGTCGCAAACGAGGAGTACGGCTATCTCAGAGTAAGCGTCGGAGACGACGTTTACGGCTTTGGACTTGACAAGTGGGGAGTGGTGCGCGTCGCCGCCACAGAGCAAAAGGACGGATCGAGAGTTTGCTATTCGTTCGGCAGCGTCGTCGGAAAGCCAATTGAAGAGGTCGTTGAAGAGGTCGTCGACGTACACGACGGAGATCAAATCTACGTGTCCGTGCAATACGAAAATTTGACGACCGCTCGCACGGTCTCCCAAAACGTGCAAATCAGGCTCGAGTCAAAGGCTTCCGGCGTGAGAGTTTCCCGCTATATCGGGGACTCCTCCGGCAAGACCGCTTGGACGCAATATATCGGCGAATATACCGCTCAAGACTTAAGCGGGCTTAAACTTGCGGAGCTTGTAAACTTGTACGAGAGAGTAGTCGCGGAAAATGCCGTAGACCAATAAAACTTAAAACACTTTTGTATATATTATGTGCGCGCGAAAAGACTAAGCGTGCAAGCCGATTCGTCGGCATACAAAATGACGAAAGAAAAGGTGTGTTATGAAAAAACTTTTTCCAAAAATATTGATACTTGCGCTCGCGGTACTCCTTGCCGTCTTTATTGCGGCTTGCGACAAGAAAGCCGAAAGTTCGAGCGACGAAGGACACAACGAATACGAGACGACGCTCTATACCGTCACTTATTCAACGAACGGCGGACTCAGCGATTTTTCGCAGTTCAACCTCACGGACGTGCCGTCGGGCTCCTTCATCAGCGCTCCGAAGTATAGCGATGGAAGCCTTGCGATTCCGTCAAAAATCGGCTATACCTTTGCGTACTGGTCGGCAAACGGCGCGGACGCGTTCGACTTTGCGACGACTCCGGTGACAAGCAACCTAACTCTCACCGCGATCTACACGTCAAGACAATATAAACATACGCCTAATATCACCGCGGAACTCAAAAAGAACGCTGACGGAACGTATTCCGTCACGGACGGAGTTTATACGAGCGGCAATTTTGAAACTCCGGGCGAAAACGAGTTTTCTTCCTATTACAATTCGTCTTCCGGCACGTTCAAAGTGCCAACGACGACGCTTGCGGGAGATTGGTTCGTATTTTGGTATTATATAAACGACGAGGGTAAACCCGTACGCTTTACGACGATGGCGTCCGAGACTTCGACGACTGAAAGTCTCATGCAACTTACGGCGTACAAGTTTACGAAGCCTCTCACCCTTTACGCAATGTGGCACTCTCAACTTCCAAAGGTAAACGTCGTCTTCAAAGACTCCTTGAGCGACGAAGTGTACAAAGAGTTTGAGTGCGCGCTCACCGACTTCGTGGACGAAACGGAAAAGCCGAATATGAGCGAGGCAAAAGAAGGCTACGCCTTTGACAAGTGGTATTATATCGTCACCGACAAGGACGGCGTTGAAACTTTGCGCGACTTCACGTTTGACGTGGCAGAAGAAGCGGACGACAATCCAACCTCTCCTGCAACGGCTGCGGGCATCACGAGCGAGTTCGAGGGCGGAACTCTCACTCTCCTTGCAAGTTGGAAAAAACTCGTCACGATCACCAACGTGACTGAGTTCGAGACGCTTTACAACGACTTAAGAGGCGACGACGAGGAAAAAATCAACACAATCCTCAATGCCACAATAAAGATCGCGGGCACCATTGACTTTGGCGACATGACCTTTGAGCCTCTCTTTGACGCGGAGCACAAGTTCCTCGGCGTGATTGACGGCGGAAAACCCGATGAAAACGGCAATATCGTCGAAAACTCAAAGATCGTTGGCGGGAAGTTCGGTTCAAACGTCTCCGCTTCCGTGTTCGGCTACGTCGCGGGCGAAATCAAAAATCTCGACTTTGAAAACGTCGGGCTCTTGTTCGAGCGCCCCGAAAACGACGGCACGACCTTTGTCGCAGGTACGGTGGCAACTATGAACTCGGGCAAGATTTCAAACGTCACCGTGACGATTTCTTCACTTGACATAGACATAAGCGGTTCGTCCGCCATAGACGGCGTTTTGAAAGACGGACTTTCAAGTATAGTTTTCGGCGGACTCGTCGGCAAAAACGGCGGTGAAGTGAGCGCAGTAAGCGTGACGATTTCGTCGCTTGACAGTTTGTCCGAAAGCCTTACGCTCGGCGGCATTGCGGGAGAAAACACTTCTCGCATTTCAAATTCAACCGTCAGCGTCAACGTTGACAACGTATTGTGCGTCGACGACAAAATGTCCGCGGACGGTCTCCCGTTTGCAAAAATCGGCGGTGTGACGGCTTCAAACGGCGGCGGAATAATCGGCGTCTTCGCAAACGTCAACGTGACCGTTGACAGCAAGAACGGGCTTGACTTCGGCGGGATCTCCGCAACCAACCTCGGTGAAATCAAGACGTCTCACTCAAGCGTCAATCTCGTGGCGACTTCGGGCGCTTCGTCAAATCTCGGCGGACTCGTCGGCAACAACACGGGCTATATCAACAATTCTTATGCGGAAGCCCGACTCGGCGTGACGTACGACAGCGCGTCTTCGAGCGTAAACGTCGGCGGAGTCATCGGCAACGCAAACGGCGGTACGCTTTCTTCGTCCTATGCAAGCGGTTCTATAAACCTTACGACGGCGCGCGCGTCAAAGGTGTACGCGGGCGGTATCATCGGCGTTGACAACTCTTGCATCGTGACCTACAGTTTTGCCGTCGTCGACGTTGACGTGTCAAACGAGGGCGAAAACTTCGTGGCATCGGCAATCGGTCAGGACAAGAACGGAAAACTCCGCTCCGCTTGGTATGCGGAAGAATCCGCGCTTACGTTAAACGGCGAGACTCTCGGCACGAGAGGTGTGGGTATTGCGACGGCGCTTGCAAACCTCAAGAGCGCGGACTTCGTCATCGGCACGAGCAGTACCGTGAAGTTTGACGTAGGTCTATGGCAAATAGACGGCGACAACTTGCCGACCTTAAAAGACAATCTGATTTAAAAACAAAAAACGCACTCGACAGAGTGTGTTTTTTTACTAAAAAATCGGTTAGAGCGCTTGAATTTTAAAGCGCTTAAATCTTCGCGTCAATGAGGGAGAGAAGCACTTTTTTGCCGTCGCTCAAAGTGATGTAGAACATATAACCCATTTCTTTGTCAACGTATTCTACACTTTTGACGTTGTCGATTTCAGTTGCTACAAGTTCGCCGATCTTTGTTAATAGTTCTTCCATTGTTTTCTCCTTTAGTATTAGATTTTTCGCGCGAAGATTCGCGTCTGCGCGCACAATTTAAGTTTATTGGTTTGTTTGAGTTTAGTCAACAGGAAAAACCAAAATATTTGTCTATTTTTGTCGAATTTTGTCGGACACTTCGTGTCTATAGTTTTGTGCGCGTTCCTCTAAAACTTTATGGTCGTGTCTTTTGTTTTGTGCACGTTCCTCTAAAACTTTATGGTCATGTCTTTAGTTTTGTGCGCGTTTCTTTAAAACTTTATGGTCGTGCCTTTTGCTTTTGTGTACGTTCCTTTAAAACTTTATGGTTGTGCCTTTTGCTTTTGTGTACGTTCCTTTAAAACTTTATGGTTGTGCCTTTTGTTTTGTGTGTGTTCTTTTAAAGACTTTTGCGGTTTGTGTCGTTTGTATTATCTTTCGTTGCTTTAGTCGCTTGTGCCTTTTGCATATTTATCACAATATAGCAGGTTGCACATAAAAAGCGTGGCGACAAAAGTCGCCACGCCGTATTCACGCTTAAAGTCCGATTATTCGTTGTAAGACTCTGCTTTCTTGAGGTAGAACGCACGCTTCTTTGCAGCGTCTTCTTCGTTCTTTGCGAAGAGGCGTTTTGCTGCGTCCGGGTTCATCTTTGCGAGTGACGCATAACGTGTTTCGTTCATAAGGAATGCTTGATAATCTTCGGTCGGCTCTTTGCTGTCGATGGAGAGAGGAGATTTGCCGCTGCCAACGAGTTCCGGATTGTAGCGGAAGAGTTGCCAATAACCGCAATCGACTGCTTTCTTCATTTCCATTTGAGAGTTGTCCATACCGCCCTTGATGCCGTGGTTGATGCAAGGAGCATAAGCGATAACGATGGATGGTCCATGATATGCTTCCGCTTCGGACATTGCCTTGACGACTTGGTTCATATCTGCGCCCATAGAAACTTGCGCGACGTAAACGTAGCCGTAATCCATTGCGAGAAGAGCAAGGTCTTTCTTCTTGGTGCGCTTGCCGGTTGCAGCGAATTTTGCGATTGCACCGGTCGGCGTGGACTTGGACGCTTGTCCGCCCGTGTTGGAATAGACTTCCGTGTCAAGAACGAGGATGTTGACGTCTTCGCCGCTTGCGAGCACGTGGTCGACGCCGTTATAACCGATATCGTATGCCCAGCCGTCGCCACCGACGATCCAAATTGACTTCTTGATGAGGCAATCTTCTGCCGCTTCGAGTTTTTCAAGGAGTTCGAGAGTCAAACCGCTTGCTTTCTTCTTTTCTGCAGGGAGGAGTTCGACGATTCTGTCTCTTGCTTGCTCGCTTGCTTCGGCGTTGTCCTTGTTGTCTCTCCAATTGCGGAGTGCGGACTTGAAGTCTTCGGATACGCCTTCGAGGTCTTCGATCGTTTGCGTAAGAGTTGCGACGACGCCTCTTCTCGTTTCGTATGCGAGATGCATACCATAGCCGAATTCAGCGTTGTCTTCAAAGAGGGAGTTTGCCCATGCAGGACCTCTGCCTTTGTCGTTCTTCGTATAAGGAACGGTTGGTGCGCTTCCGCCGTAGATGGAGGAGCAACCCGTTGCGTTGGCGATGAGCATTCTGTCGCCGAAGAGTTGAGTGATGAGTTTGACGTACGGCGTCTCACCGCAGCCTGCGCATGCGCCCGAGAATTCAAAGAGAGGTTTCTTGAATTGGCTGTTCTTGACGTTGACGGACTTGAGTTCCGCGGAAGTCTCTTTGAGACCTTCTGCATACGTCCAGTTGTCTGCGTCTTTTGCGATTGCGTCGTCGAGCGGAATCATCGTGAGCGCCTTTTCCTTTGCAGGGCAGACAGCGGCGCAGTTGGAGCAACCTGTGCAGTCGTATGGGCTGACTTGCATTCTAAACTCATAACCCTTGAAGCCGATTGCAGGTTTTGTCACGAACGTTTCAGGCTTGCCTGCGAGTTCTTCGGGAGTTGCAAGCGTCGGACGGATTGCGGCGTGCGGGCAGACGAGGGAGCAGCGGTTGCATTGGATGCATTTTTCAGGATCCCATGCAGGAACCATAACCGCGATACCGCGCTTTTCAAACTTGGTCGTGCCTGTCGGAACGGAGCCGTTTGGATTGAATGCGGAGACAGGAAGTTTGTCGCCTTCTTGTGCCGTGATAGGCGCGATGAACTTTTGGAAGTATTCGTCTTGCGCTACCTTGAGAGGCGCCGCACCCGTCGTGGTCGTTGCCCAACTTTCAGGATATTTGACTTCTTTGAGTTCTGCGATCGCGTTGTCAACGCAAGCGTAGTTCATGTTGACGATCGCGTCGCCTTTCTTGCCGTACGTGAGTTTGATCTTTTCCTTCATATAACGCTCTGCGTCTTCATAAGGAATGATGTTGGCAAGTTTGAAGAACGCGGCTTGCATAACCGTGTTGACGCCCTTCTTCGTGCCGAGAGCCGTGACGACTTTAAGACCGTCGAGGGTGTAGAATTTGACGTGCTTTCTTGCGATCATGTTCTTCATTGCCGCAGGAAGTTTGGTGTCCATTTCTTCAGGCGCCCATTGAGAGTTGAGAAGGAATGTGCCGCCGTCCTTGAGGTCGGAGAGCATGTCGTAGCGGAGAACGTAAGACTCATTGTGGCAAGCGACAAAGTCCGCTTGGTCGATGAGGTACGTGCTTCTGATCGGCTTGTCGGAGAAGCGGAGGTGTGAGATCGTGATACCGCCGGACTTCTTGGAGTCGTATGCAAAGTAGCCTTGCGCATATTTGTCCGTGTGGTCGCCGATGATCTTGATCGAGTTCTTGTTTGCGCCGACCGTGCCGTCTGAGCCGAGACCGAAGAACTTGCAGGAGACCGTTGACGGATCCGCCGCGTCGATCTTTTCGGTGACTTCGAGGGAGGTGAAGGTGACGTCGTCGTTGATGCCGACCGTGAATCTATCCTTCTTCTCGCCGTTCATATTCTTGTAGATTGCATTGACCATCGAAGGATTGAACTCCTTGCTGCCGATGCCGTATCTGCCGCAGAGGATTTCCTTCTTCACGCCGAACTCGTTGAGAGCGGAGACGACGTCGAGATAAAGCGGTTCGCCTTGTGCGCCCGGCTCTTTCGTTCTGTCCATAACCGTGATGACTTTGACGGACGCAGGAATCGCTTTGACGAGTGCTTCCGCAGGGAACGGACGATACAAACGGACCTTGACGAGACCGACCTTTTCGCCCTTTGCGTTCAAATAGTCGACCGTCTCTTCAACCGCTTCTGCGCCTGAGCCCATGATGACGATGACTCTGTCCGCGTCTTTTGCGCCGTAGTAGTCGACGAGGTGATATTTTCTGCCCGTGAGAGCGGAGACTTTGTCCATTTGCTCTTGAACGATTGCAGGAACAGCGTTGTAATATTTGTTGGACGCTTCTCTGTTTTGGAAGTAGATGTCCGGGTTTTGAGCCGTGCCTTGAAGGTGCGGATGCTCAGGGTTCAACGCGCGTTGTCTGAATTCGTCAACTTTCTTGAAGTTTACGAGACCTTTGATTTCGTCATACTCGATCGCGTCGATCTTGCTGACTTCGTGGGACGTTCTGAAACCGTCGAAGAAGCTGAGGAACGGAACGCTGGATTCAAGAGTGGAGAGGTGAGCGACGAGGCTTAAATCCATGACTTCTTGAACGCTGTTTGATGCGAGCATAGCAAAACCTGTTTGACGGCAAGCCATAACGTCGGAGTGGTCGCCGAAGATGTTGAGCGCGTGTCCCGCAATGCTTCTAGCGGATACGTGGAAGACTGAAGGCAAAAGTTCGCCCGCGATCTTGTACATATTCGGGATCATAAGGAGCAAGCCTTGAGAAGCCGTGAAAGTGCTTGTGAGCGCGCCTGCCGCAAGAGATCCGTGAACTGCGCCCGCAGCGCCTGCTTCAGATTGCATTTCTGCGATTTTGAGGACGTTGCCAAAGAGATTCTTTCTGCCTTGTCCTGCCCAATCGTCGCAGTTTTCCGCCATAGGAGACGACGGAGTGATAGGATAGATTGCCGCAACGTCACTGAACGCGTACGCGATATGTGCCGCAGCGGTATTGCCATCGATGGTCATTTTTTTCATATCGGGAAAACCTCCAAATAATTGTCTACAAGTTTGTACGCGCGTATAATGCGCGTAGATATGTTTATTATAGTCTTTTAAAAATATTAAGTCAATATAAGAACGCGCTAAATTGCAAATTTTTTTCCTTTTGAAATCTCGGCATTTATTTGAACCGGCATATTAACAAAAAAATATAAAACGACGAAGTCGTAAACAAATGACAAGTCGAGGGTTGTGTGTTATACTACTCTCATGTCGCAAATTGTGTTTAAAAACGTGGATTATTGCTATTCCGTCGGCGATGGAAAGACGATAAAGGCTCTAAAAGGCGTGTCCTTCTCGATTGAGAAAGGACAATTCGTCACGCTCGCAGGTATGAACGGCTCGGGCAAAAGCACGCTTGCAAAACTCTTAAACGGTCTTTTCGTGCCGTCCGCAGGCGAGGTGCTTATAGACGGTCTTGACACGAAGGATGAAGAAAACACCTTTGAAATCCGCAGAAAAGCGGGTATGGTTTTTCAAAATCCCGACAATCAAATGGTTGCGACGATCATAGAGGACGACGTGGCGTTCGGACCCGAAAACATCGGACTTCCGCGAGAGGAAATCATCGCGCGCGTGGACTATGCGCTTAAAGCCGTCGGTATGGACGAGTTTCGCACTCGCACCGCGTCAAAACTCTCGGGCGGTCAAAAACAGCGAGTGGCAATCGCCGGCGTTCTCGCGATGAAGCCGGACGTCCTTATTCTCGACGAGGCGACTTCTATGCTCGACCCCAAAGGGCGCAGAGAAGTTATGGACATCGCAAAGCAACTCAACAAAGAGGGCATCACCGTCATCAACATCACGCACAATATGGAAGAGGCGGTCATATCCGATAGAGTTATCGTTTTGAGAAAGGGCAGGATTATCATCGACGCGCCGCCAAAGGACGCTTTTGCGTCAGGGCTCGTCGAGGCGTGCGGACTTACGCTTCCGCCCGTATTGCAGGTCGCGGAAGAACTCAAAAAGAACGGTTTTGACTTTGCGTCCCAAATTTTGTTTGAGGACGATTTTGTGGAGGAAGTATGCAAGCAGTTGAACTGAAAAATCTATCCTTCATATATTCAAAGAAAACTCCGTTTGAAAAGCGCGCGCTTGACAACATCAACCTTTCGATCGAAGAGGGCACTTTCCTCGGCGTGATCGGGGAGACGGGCAGCGGCAAGTCCACCCTCATTCAGCACCTCAACGGACTCATCAAGGTGCAGGACAAAAAGACTTCTTCCGTCATCGTCAACGGCATCTCCGCAACGGACAAAAAGACGCTAAAAAAACTCCGCTTTGAAGTGGGAATAGTCTTTCAATATCCCGAATATCAACTCTTTGAGGACACGGTGGCAAAAGACGTCGCTTTCGGTCCTAAGAATATGAAACTCGAAAAGGACGAAATCGACAGACGCGTGCGCCGTGCGCTCGAAGTTGTGGGACTTGACTTTGGCGAGTTTGCGGAGCGCAGTCCTTTTGAACTCTCGGGCGGTGAAAAGCGCAGAGTCGCAATCGCGGGAGTCATCGCAATGCAGCCGAAAATTCTCGTGCTTGACGAGCCTGTCGCAGGACTCGATCCCGCGGGCAGAGAGGAGATTTTGGCACTCATCAAACAACTCCAAAAGGACGTGTCTCCCACGATAATTATGGTGTCGCACAATATGGACGACATCGCGGTGCTTGCGGACAGAATAATCGCGCTTCATCACGGCAAGATAGAACTCGACGGCACTCCCGAAGAGGTGTTTTGCAACCGCGAAAAAATCAAAGAGATTGGACTCGATCTTCCGATGGCGACGAGACTTCGCGACAAACTCGTCGAAAAGGGCTTAGACTTGCCCGACGGCATAGTCACGCCAAAAGAACTTGAAAAGGCAATTATTGCGCTCAAAAATCCAAGGGGAGTCGAAGACTCGGCGGGAGGTGAAGCCTCCGATGTTTAGAGACATCTCTTTCGGTCAATATTATCCGTCAAACTCCCTCGTGCACAAACTTGACGCAAGAGTGAAACTTTTGCTCACGATACTTTTCATCGTGGTGATTTTCTTCATCAAATCATACTTCGGTTTTATGCTTACGGCGTTCGTGCTCGTAGTCATCATACTCTTTGCGAGAGTGCCGATTTTGTCCGTGCTCAAGTCGATTCGCGCGATACTGTTCATCGTGCTGTTTACGTCAATTCTCAATCTGTTTTTCATCAAAGAAGGCGACGTTCTTGCAAGTTGGCATGTCGGCAAAGTTTTGTTCGAAATCACCAAAACGGGAGTTCATACGACCATAAAGATGGTTTTACGCCTCGTTTTGCTCATTGTGGGCGCGTCAATACTTTCTCTCACCACGACGCCCGTGCAACTTGCGGACGGCGTTGAAAGTCTTATGTCGCCTTTAAAACTAATCAAAATCCCCGTCCGAGATATCGCCATGATCATGTCGATCGCGCTCCGCTTCATTCCGACGCTCTTTGACGAGACCAACAAGATTATTGCGGCGCAAAAGGCAAGAGGCGCAAGTTTTGACACGGGCGGATTTTTTGCGAGAGCAAAGGCTATGATGCCCGTGCTTATTCCGCTTTTCGTCAACTCGTTCAGACGCGCGGACGAACTCGCTTTTGCAATGGACGCAAGGTGCTATAACGCCACCGACAAGCGCACCAAGATGAAGAAGGCAAAGATCGGCTTCGGCGACGTGCTTGCGCTCTTCTTTATGCTTTCGTTTGCCACCGTCGTGCTTCTTGACAGGTATTATTTCGCTACCGTCGGCATCACGATTGACTATTGGATTTTCGGAGATCTTTTATGAGATATAGGGCGGTGATTTCTTATTTCGGAGCGCGCTACGTCGGGTGGCAACGCCAACTCAACGGACTAAGCGTGCAAGAGGTTTTGGAGCGTGCGCTCGAAAAGACTTTCGGCAAGCCGACAGCGGCGACCGCAAGCGGCAGAACGGACGCGGGAGTACACGCGGAGGGGCAGGTCGTACACTTTGATGCGGACACCTCGATCCCAACCGACAAAATCCCGTTTGCCGTCAATACGGAACTCCCCGACGACGTAAGTATGCTCTCTTGCGAGGAGGTGAGCGACGATTTCAACGCTCGTTTCAACGCAAAACGCAAGACTTATAGATACGGCTTGTACCTTTCAAAACATCTTCGTCCGATGCTCGAGCCGACGCGCGAGCATATCGTTCAGCCGCTTGACTTGACGGCTATGCGCGAGGCGGCAAAAGTCATTGAGGGCGAGCATGATTTCAAGTGCTTTGAAGCAAGCGGAAGCGTCGTCAAAAACACCGTGAGAGAGGTGTATGAAGTCTCAATAGATTTTGAACTCATAGAGGCGCAATCCGTGAATAGCACTTTTGCCGATACCGATATTCTAAAGCCGTATTTTGATGAAAAAGAGGCGTTTGATTGCACCGTTGACATCTCCGTCACGGGCAACGGATTTTTGTATAATATGGTGAGGATCATAGCGGGCACTCTCGTCTACGTCGGACTGCACAAACTGACAGTTGAAGACGTCAAAAAAATCATCGAGACGGGGGACAGAAAGATGGCGGGGAAGACTTTAAGCGCGAAGGGGTTGTGCCTTATGAAAGTCGTTTATTAAAAAACCGCGCTATTTAGCGAATAGCATTGTCAAAGCCCATTTGTTCGAGGGTCACGTACGTCGGTACGCTCATCTCTCGCAAATGGGCTTTTTCGCGCTCTTCATCTAAATATCGCGGTTTTTATTATGCAAAAAATATAGGCGCAAAGTCCCTGCACATTTCATCCCGCTCACGTGGTTTTTCAACTCGCACGAATACAAAAACACTCGAAGAGTGCGCTCTTCATCTAAATATCGCGGTTTTTGATATTATATTGCAAACACATGAAATGCGCGCTCATCCTTCGCAAACGGGCTTTTCCGCGCTCTTCATCTAAATATCGCGGTTTTTGCAAACCGCACAAGAGAGCAAACCACACGAAGTGTGCGATCTGCTTTGTCAGAGCCGCTTTGTCAATGGGTGCCGTTGTTTAACTCAAAAAAATAAAATACCCCTCTTTCCCAAGGGCTTTTCATCCGACTTCGGCGTTGCCGAAGGCATCCGCCTCGTTCGCTTGGGCTACGGACAATTCACAGGATTGTCCGCTTAACGCGTCGCGCCCCACCGCGAAACCTACTGAACACAAGTTGCTCACTTTTAAGGTCTAACATAACTGCCGTTCGCAACCTTGCTATTTTCTACACAAACAATCCGTCGCGCTTCGGGGAGACATTCGGCGCTCGCGACGAGTACTTCCACTCATTATGCCACTTCGCATTTTGGACGGCAGAGCCAACAGAATGTCCAAAATGCTCGTACTGTCCGTTTGCGCTCGGCACTCAAATAGACCTCGCCATTGCGAGGTCGGCTCCGTCTTCGAACGAGTACTTTGTTTTACCGGCTCGTCTTCGAATAGTCGAGTAGGTTGACAGGTTCGTCTTCGAATAGTTGAGTAGTTTGGCAGGCACGTCTTCGAAAGAGTGTTTTGTACAATCTCTCGCTTGGTTATAGCGTGCAAGCACGCTTTTTTTATTCTTCCGCAATTCCACTTTCCACTTTCAACTCTCCACTCTCAAATAGTGTGCTTTTTTTATTTTCTCCCTTGACTTAATACGCGATATAGTTTATCATAATTCTATAATAGACATATACGCGCTTCTGCGCATACGCATAAAGGAACAAAAATGGAAGACAAATCAAGAAATTTTATTGAAGAATTTATCGACGAAGACTTGGCAAGCGGTAAGGTGAGCGAGATTATCACTCGTTTTCCGCCCGAGCCAAACGGCTATTTGCATATCGGACACGCAAAGGCGCTTTGCATCAATTTCGGTATGAAAGAGAAGTATCACGGAAGATGCAATCTCCGCTTTGACGACACGAACCCCGTCAAAGAGGACGTTGAATATATGGAGAGCATAAAAGCCGACATCAAGTGGCTCGGCTTTGAATGGGACGAACTCAGAAACGCCAGCGACTACTTCGGCAGAATGTACGACTGTGCCGTAAAACTCATAAAAGAGGGCAAGGCATACGTTTGCGATCTTTCCGCCGACGAGATCAGCGCGACGCGCGGAAGTTTCGGAGTGCCCGGGCAAGAGAGTCCTTATAGAAACAGAAGCGTTGAAGAAAACCTCGACCTCTTTGAGCGTATGAAAAACGGCGAGTTCAAAGACGGCGAAAAGGTGCTTAGAGCAAAGATCGATATGGCGTCTCCGAACATCAATATGAGAGACCCCGTCATCTACCGCATCTGCCACGCGACGCATCCTCACACGGGAGACAAGTGGTGCATCTACCCGATGTACGACTTCGCTCATCCGATCGAGGACGCAATAGAGGGCATAACGCATTCGCTTTGCTCGCTCGAGTTTGAAAATCACCGTCCGCTCTACGATTGGGTGACGGAAAATTGCGGATTTAATCCGCGTCCGAGACAAATCGAGTTTGCGCGTCTCAATCTTACGCACACGGTTATGTCAAAGCGTTTTATCAAGCGTCTCGTTGACGAAGGCATCGTTTGGGGGTGGGACGACCCGAGACTGTCGACTCTCTCCGGCATCAGAGAAAGAGGCTATACGCCTGAAGCAATCAAAGATTTTTGCTCTCGCATAGGCGTAAGCAAGGCGGACAGCGAAGTTGACATCGCAATCCTCGAACATTGCGTAAGAGAGGATTTGAACGCTCACGCGCAACGCGCTATGGTCGTCACGAAGCCTTTAAAACTCATCGTGGACAACTATCCCGAGGGCAAGAGCGAGGAAGTGTATATCGACAACAATCCGCAACAAGAGGGCGCGGGCACGCATACGACGACCTTCTCAAGAGAACTTTATATCGAAAAAGACGACTTTGCGCTCGATCCGCCGCCGAAATACTTCCGCTTGAAACCGGACGGGATCGTGCGTCTTAAAGGCGCGTATATCGTGAGATACAAGAGTTGCGACCTTGACGAAAACGGCGAGGTCAAAGCCGTTCACGTCGAGTATCTCGAAGGCACCAAGTCGGGCGAAGAGGGCGCGAACATGAAGGTCAAAGGCACGATCCACTTCGTTGATGCATTGAACTGTGCGGACGTAACCCTCAATATGTTCGATTATCTCATTATGGACGGCGACGGCGACTATATGGACAGAGTCAACAAAAACTCCCTCACGGTTCTTCACGGCAAGGCGGAAAAACTCGTTGCGGAAGCCCCGGTCCATACGAGATTCCAGTTCTTGCGCGAAGGCTACTTCATCAAGAGAAACGAACAAAACGAGTTTAACAGCATCGTGGGACTGAAGGACAGCTTCAAAATGCCCGAAAAGTAAGACCTCACTATTCGGCGCCTAACTTTTAAGAGCACTTTGTTTATCGAGCACCGTGAACGCCTGAGTTCACTTGGCTCTCAAAAAAGCACTCTTTCGCGTTATGCATCCAAATATCGCGGTCTATAAATCAGAAAAATAAACGCCAAACAAGAAACGAT
>Ga0256405_10006779_pt1 | contig 17955 bp, 19 predicted proteins | sample RumenRJG_02DNA_FD_189096 | JGI IMG/M metagenome (GOLD analysis project Ga0256405, IMG submission 189096) | Bovine rumen microbial communities from Lethbridge, Alberta, Canada - RJG_02 | ecosystem: Host-associated > Mammals > Digestive system > Stomach > Rumen | place: Canada: Alberta... | reverse complement strand
GTAAGGGGCGGTGTCAACCGTCCCATGATGCGACCCCACGGAAGTTACACCGACAAAATGTAGGAGTTATTGCAACGAACTACAGGGGAGTCGCAAGCCACGTACCTTTAGGTGCGTGGTAGTTGACATGTTCTGTTTCCCCTGAACCTGATCAGGCTGAAATTCAGTCTGCTACATATACTTCTACAACAGCCTGCTTTCCCGAATCATCAACAGCTGTGAGGTTCGCTTAGAAACTCACGACATTACCATTCTCCGCATCATTCAGCAAAAACCGACTGTTTTGCTTTCAATTCTCCGATTCCGGCATACTATGCCGTGGAATGTACAGCTCATACACATTCATGATCTCTGCATTCCCCTTCAAGTCAGCATAGATATACACAAGCGCCCAGCTTGGTTCAGGATTCGGAACTACAGGCGTTATCTGACAAAGGATACAATAATTCATGCCGGCTACCAACTGTGTGGAAAGCAGAGCTACCGGGGTATACTCTGCGCCGTCCAGATTCTCCGTTGCCTTGTCAAAAGCTTTCTGCGCATCTTCCGGGAGCTCTTCCGCTTCATGAGAAATATTCTCCCAGCCGCCGGTTATCGGTTCTGTCTCAGCAGAGTATGCGTAGATCGGGCAAAGTGACAATGACAAAAACATGAACATCGCGCATATGATCTTCTTCATATTCATCTTCCACTCACTTCCTTAATGCATTCTATTCCCATTTCCAACTTCTCTCAGAGCTTGATTTTTTCCTTTTGCATGGTCATGTCCTCCCTGACGTGTACTATTTTAAGATTATACGCATCACACGCGGGTGGGGGCTATCATTCCCTGAAAATGGGTCTGAATCCATCTTTTACTCATCCGGATCGTTCCGGTACTCAACGCATATTTCATCCAGCCAGCCCTGGTCACTGGCACTGTCCCTTCCCTTATACGGAACCGCTCTTGCAGGGCCCATCTTATAGTATTTGCAGGACAGGGGACCATAGCAAAATGTCTCGAACCGATTACGGACAAGATTCCGGTCAAAGTCATACTGAATCGTGACGTTTGCCATGTTTGCCCAGATACACTGGAAGCATTTCCCTTTCCAGGAAGACTTGCTGAGCATCCTCTCTCCTCTCCAGGCATAAATTTCAAGCGGAGGAACTTCTGTTTTCCAGGGCGGCCCCGGATAATCTGCTGAATTGACGCGTGGAATGGGCGTTCCGTCATATCTTGTGCTCACGGTGTCTATTTCAATCGACATCTGCCGAGCCGGCAGTGTTTCCAGCTTCTTGATGCCGCCCGCCCGGTAATAATCCGCGAACTCCGTCTCAGGATACAGCTTTGTCCAGGCAGTTCCTTTCATAACATCCCCGATGTGAATCTGTGCTTTCTGTGCCTGCTTCTCAGAGACCGCAACACAGAAATCATATTTGTCTGATCTGTTCTCCGGCTGATCACCGCAGACTTCTCCCTTCAGGAAAATGTTGTACCCACATTCCCTATGCGTACGGTTGTCAGTCAGATAGCGCCAAACCGTACTTCTGGGCTGAACAGAAACCACCTCACCCTGCCATTGGACTTTTACCTGATCTTTTTTCATTGCGCAATCTTCTTGTGTTCTTTCTGATTAACAAGGATAGTTCCTGCATACAGTGATGTGCAGGAAATCAATGCCTCTGTCCCTCGCTGTAATACGTCTCGCAGAAACGTGCAGCAAAGGAAGGCTTCTGTCCGGCCATGGTCAGGTGCGTCGTGTCCCCAATCCTGAGCGCGCGGAAATACGCCTTGCCCTCCGCACGTTCCTCTGTAACCACCTCTGTTACGGAAGTGGGAGCCATGCAAAGGCTCTGGAGCAGCAGAAACGGCGATGTATTCCACAGCCGGGAAAGCAGAACAGCAGTGATTCCAAAGTGGCAGAAGAAGGTCACGGTGTTCTCCACACCCCTCTTCGTCCGGTACAAGCCTCCCCTGTCATGATGATAACCATATCCCGCAAGAAACGCGTCAAAGGCTTTCATCACATAATCGTAGCAGGCGAGAAATGTACTGACCTGCCCTTCCGGCATATTCCCTCCGTTCATTGCAATATATGAAGTCCGCCAGTTATCCTGATCAGATAGTTCAGGATGGGATGTGTAATATTCCGGCAACATATCCCATGCCACATGAGGCGCATATTCCGGAAGCTTCCCCTTTTCATCCCGTACAAAGCGTCTGCGAGTCTCCGGATTCACCAGCGTTCCGATGGATTGATAAGAATCCTTCATCTCCTTCTTCATGCGCTCCGGATTCGCAAAGACACTCTGAAGAAGCTCGGAACCATTCACATCATAGTCCGTCATGAATTCCTGCAGCCAGTCCTGCTCCACCGGAACGATGCCGGTTCCTTCCAAAGCAATCTGCGCGGTTTTCTTTGCCCGCCCAAGCGGGGAAACATAACAGTCTCCGACATTAAGATGCGGAATCAATCCGGCAAGTGCCTTAGCCTCTTCGATTCCCTTCCCGGTGAGTGTATCATGCTCATAATCCGGATCGCCATGTCGGATGAATAAGAGTCTCATGGACAGGTTTTCCTTTCTCTCATTGCCCTACAATCCAAGGCTTCGCTGGTGCTATCCCGCTCAGCCACTCCATTCCCTTCACCACCGTCGCGTTCAGAAGGACAAGAGTTAGAGTCGGAATGCAAGGTCGCCACGGCGGACACGATGCTGCAGGTTCATTTTACCATATTATGTCAGGAAGGAAATGCTTCCGCGCCGGATACACGACAAAACACGACAAAGCACCTTCTGACATTTTATTCAGAAACGTCGTCCGTTGTGAAGATATCGTCTCGATTCACCGTGGTATCCACATGCATACAGCCTCTGAAAAAACTCATTCACGGTTTCCGGCGGGTGGGCTTCCAGATGTAGGATTAGTTTCTGATCGACAAAAAAGCACCGCGCACATCAAGCGCACGGTTCAGCAGCAGTTGTCTTGCGGAAATCATTCGAAGCAGATTCATCAGATCCGTCCCGGCATAATCCCCAATTGGATAAGCGACATCATTCTCATCCGGTTCCTGTTCTGAAAATGGATAATCACACAAGCCCAGCATTGCCAGTGTCTCTAAGACGTCATCATGAGGATCATCGCCAGAGTTGGTGTTGCCATAATAAAGGCCTCCTGTGATTAGTGTATATCACAGGAGACCCTGAAGGAATTCCTTATTCCGTTTTTACAGCCTTCTTTTTTGCAAGCGGATGACCGGCCGGAATCATCGCGATCCACGGCTCGGTATGAAGCGATATCCCTTCCAAACCCTCTTCATCATACGGAGCAGTGATGATTCCCATATCACAAAGGCCGGAATTTACGCGGTTTACCACATCATCAGAGCTTCCGTTCCAGATATTGAAGTCAACCAGCGGATACTTCTTATGAAATGCCGTTACCCATTCGGCAAGAAGGCGCGGCGCGCAGCCCTCAACCGTCCCCAGAAAGACTGTTCCGGAAAGGCCTTTGTTCATTTCGCGGATCTCTTCCGTGGATGCTTTCGCAAGAGAATCTATTCTGGAGGCATAAATCCGGAACCGGTTCCCCGCCTCAGTCAGGCTGAGACCGCGGTTTTTTCGGACAAACAGCTCTGTCCCCAGTTCCTCCTCAAGATCCTTGATCTGCCTTGACAGCGGCGGCTGGGCAATCATCAGTCTCTGCGCCGCTTTTGTGAAGCTTCCTTCCTCTGCAACAGCCAGAAAGTATCGGATATGTCTCAGTTCCATCTATTTATCCTCCAGCTCTTTGAAATACCTGAAAGGTATAATGATGCAGCTATTATATGTATTTTACACCTCTCAGACAAGGTGCTACTCTGTAATCAGCAAAGGACAGAAACCTGAAAGATCCCGATAAGCAGGGATCCGGATGGTTCTTACAGGACAGGGACCCGGGGCTTTGCCGGATCTGGAAAGGAGCAGGCTATGAAGGTATTCTTTATCATGATCGAGCACGCGTTGGAAGAGTATTACGAGAGCTTTAGGAACTGAGCGCCCCGATTTGAAGAACACAGAATTGTTCATGCTTTATGCAGGAGCCGGACCACACCAGAAAGCCGGCTCCTGCTTTCTTCTCTTAATCAATTCCATCGAGTCTGTGACATTCCGGGTCAGCAGGTAATCATCAGGTGTTCATTTGCCAGATCGTGATACACTTCGCAATTGCGGTCAGAGACATCATATACATGGACAATATCCGTCAGCACTTCGCTTCTCTCAAAATCCGATACAGCATCCTCAGAAAACATAAGTTTTTCCGGCGAGAACCGGATCGTTTTTTCATTCTGGAAAACAGCCGTATACAGGATCTGAGACTCGATAAGATCCTGAAAGATATGACTTCCGTAGGACAGCTCCGGATTGTATCCCGCCCCGGACTCCTCCGTTTCACAGATCACATCATATGCACTGATGTCCGAAAACGCGGTCGGAACACCAAGCTCGGGAGATGACGTTCCAACCCTTCCGGGTACGATCAGCATCATGTGTCTTCCCAGGTCGCCATATTCCCGGTTGATACGCCCGATCAGCTTTGCAACAAGGCTTTTCTCCTTATAAGGCATGCTGTAATACTTTATGGGATCCACATATACAATCGTATCCAGTCTGGTTGTCCTCGGGATACCCATCGATGCCCCGACGCTTTCCAGCAGGATCCTGTCTTCCGGGATGCCGGCCGGTACCGCTCTTTGGGATTCTGCTTTCAAAACCTGAAGCGGCCTGCACTGCAGAAGATCGATGGAGTATTCACCACTCTCAGAAAGATTAATGGTAAACTCTATATCAACCGGATTCGCATATTCTTCCTGGATGCAGCGGAGCATACGCTTCATCTGATCCATAAGTATCCGGTTCATCACAAGGCCTTTACAGGATATGAACTTAACCTCCCGCCGGTTTCCTCTTTCCCGAAGACGAAGCTCCGCGTCAAGATCGTGTTCCAGCAGGATTCGTTTCAGGTACACCGGAAGATCCGGTTCGATCTCGTCAAGAGAAAGCCTTTTTATCTGCTTTCCCGCCATATCAACTGCTTCCACCTTTCCCTGGGAATATCTGTGCCTGTCTGCGCAAGAGGAATAGACACTTTTTTCCGGAGCGTCAAGGGATACAATTCTTGGATAGGATCCTTCCGTCCGGTCCACTGCCGCTGTTCCCAGCCCCATGACCAGCCGGAGCATCCCCGCCTTCGGGTCAGAGTCCTTTGTCATCTTAAACGGGCTGTGGGAATACCCTACCCCTGCCGCACACGGCATATAACTGGAACCATAATAGGAGCCAGATACCCGCTGCACGAGGAGTGCCATCTGTTCGTCCCGTTTATCAAGGCCTCTCCGTTTCCGGTAATCAAGGGCGGACAGGTTCATGGAGCTTGCGTACACTCTCCTGATCGCCTGTTCAAACTCACAGATCCTCTCTTCCAGGCTTCCCCTGTTCGCACAGAAAACAGACTCATATTTCCCCGCAAACGCATTTCCGAATCCGTCCTCAAGAATGCTGCTGGAACGAATGACATAAGGATCCTGCCCGTAATACTCGATGATCCTGACAAACTGCTCCTGCATCGCCTTCGAGAAAGTCCCATTCATCAGCTTAGACGCAAATTCCCCGGCCAGGGCAAAGTATCCCTCATCCGTCCGTTGTCTGATTCTGAGATCCCAAAGGCCATTGTCAACAATGTAAGTATAATACAGGTCTGAACCGATATAGAAGGAATCATGCGGCTCAAGCACGTCAGCAAGTTCCAGTTCCCGGTTACGGATGATCGCTCTTGCAAGAAGCATGCCGCAGGCTTTTCCCCCCACCATCCCGGTTCCGATCATATGGTCCCGCACGGCAAAGTAATCTTTCGAGGTGAAGTGCCTCTTAACCATTTCACGCATTCGAAGATCTCTTGTCATCATGATGTCGCACATTCTGGAACACGCGTCCGTAATATCCGCTCCACTCTCATCAAGGATCTTTGTCTGGTTAAAAAACCTGTCCCATGAATCGGAATATTGTTCCTGCGCTGAGCGCTGTTTTTCTCCCAGTGTCTGGTAAAACCTGCTGGACTGCACCCCGTCAAGCACAGGACGGAAACTCCCGCTTTCCGGCTCATAGATATGCGGCAGGAACATCGTATCCGAGTTTCTGTTCCAGACCTTTTCCGGACGGACATAGATGTTTTTCTTTCCGGAATAGACATCCAGAAACAGCTGGGCTGTGTCAAGGATCTTATTGACCGCCTGTACAGAATGTTTCCCTCTTATGATCGGGAAAAACGCAACCGTATCCAGAATGAAAAGAAACGGGCATGTGACCCTGAAAAAGTTTCCCATCATCAGGTCCGTTGCCCACACTGTCTGGAGTTCCGAAAGGCAGTCAAAGACATAAAATGCGTCTTTTCCTTCCTCCTCAATCCGGTTATGAATATCCACCGTAAAGGTTTCGAATCGGTGGGACAGCGGGATGTTTACCGTCTTCACCTGGGGGCAGTCTTCGATCAGGGGGGCATGGCTTGCAAACCTGAAATAGATGATATTGCGCCCATCCTCTATGGCCTGCCTGACATACGGTTCCATGAATAATCGAAATTCTGAAAGATCCGATACACGCCATACGACATTGTCGCCGAGCCTGATATGATCAAGCGCTGTATCCATTTCCGGTATTCCGCTCTTTACTCTTTCAAACGCTGCCATACGGATCCCCCTTTTCAGGTATAAAAAAAGACGCCCTGGAATCATCCAAGACGCCGTTGCCTTTATGGTTATGTTTTACACGCAGAACCGGTCATTGTCAACCAGGACAAACCTGAGAGATTTCCCTGCTTCTCCTGCTCTATATCACACTAATCCTGGGCGTTATTTCCTCCAGCACCTCCAATACGATCCTCACGGTATCCAGGGAAGTAAACATGGTGATCCCGTTCATGATAGCACATTTCCGGATTGCCACGCCGTCTTCGTAATGGATGCCGGACAGGATTGCCCGCGTATTGATGATATAGCTCACATAACCCGCCCGGATCGAAGAAAGGATCTCATCACTGCCCTCGCTGATCTTCCCCCGGATTCTTGTCCGGATCCCATGTTCCTTCAGGAACATGCCTGTTCCGATGGTGGCTTCAATATTGAATCCGAGTTCATAAAACCTCTTCACCAAAGGCAGTGCTTCTTCCTTGTCCTCATCGGCGAGTGTTACCATGACCGTCCCATATTCTTTCATTTTCACCCCGGAAGCCTGAAGCGCTTTGTACAATGCCCTCTTCAGGCTCTGATCATATCCGATGGCTTCTCCGGTTGACTTCATCTCCGGAGACAGGTACGCATCCATACCGTTCAGCTTCTCAAAGGAGAACGCCGGTGCCTTCACATACCAGAACGGTTTCTCCTCAAACACCCGGTCTGCATAACCCATATCTTTCAGGCTGACACCCAGCATTACTTTCGCGGCGATATCCACAAGCGGCAGGCCTGTTGACTTGGAAAGAAACGGCACACTCCTGGAGGCTCTTGGATTCACTTCGATGACAGAAACCGTGTCGTTTTTTTCTACGATAAACTGGATGTTATACAGGCCTTTGATTCCGAGGCCAAGTCCCAGTTTCCGCGTATAGGTCCAGATGGTTTCCCTGACCTCTTTGGAAATGGAATACGGAGGATACACGCTGATACACTTTATCCGCGATTGCATGATCCGTCATGATGGTAGCAGGATTCGAGTTTACGAGAATTACCTCGCAGCCCTCTTCCTTCAGAGCAAGGCATGCCTGCGTCCCGGCATAGTCAAACTCCGCGGCCTGTCCGATCACAATCGGTCCGGAACCTATGACAAGTACTTTCCTGATGTCTGTTCTCTTCGGCATTTTTCATCCTCTTTTCATCAGATCCTTAAACCTCTCAAACAGGTGCATGGAATCCTGTGGGCCCGGGGCGCTCTCCGGATGGTATTGAACGGAGAATACCTTATCTTCCACGCAGGCAAGCCCTTCCACCGTCCCGTCAAGCAGATTGACATGTGTCACCTTAAGCCCCGTTCCTGTCAGAGAAGATTCGTCCACCGCATATCCATGGTTCTGGCTTGTGATCTCAATACGGCCGGTTGATAGTTCTTTCACCGGATGGTTGCCGCCTCTGTGTCCGAACTTCAGCCGGTATGTCTTCGCACCATAGGACAACGCTATCAGCTGATGTCCCAGGCAGATCCCAAACAGAGGGACCCGTCCGCGCAATCCTTTCAGCATATCCGCAACCTGAGGTACATCCTCCGGATCTCCAGGACCGTTGGAAATGAACACGCCGTCCGGTTTCATCGCCAGGATTTCCTCGCTGCTGGTGTTATAAGGGACAATCGAAACATTGCATTTATTCCTGTTCAGCATCCGTACAATGTTCTGTTTCATACCACAGTCTACCGCCACCACATGAAACCGGGGATTGGAAGTACGGCTGTACCATCTTCTCCGACAGCTGCATGTGGCAACCGCATCATGCGGAACCGGGGTATCCAGAATCCTCCGGATACCCTCTTCGGCGGATACGGAAATGTCCGTCAGAACACCTCTCCTCGATCCGTAATCCCGTATGCTTCTCGTAAGTCTTCGTGTGTCCACACCCAAAAGACCCGGAATGTCTTTTTCTTCAAAAAGCTCCCGCAAGGAACGGGTGGAACGGAAGTTGGACGGATTCTCGCAAAGATCCCGTACAACCAGTGCCCCGGGCGCGATAAACCTGCTTTCATAGTCCTCGTCCACCAGCCCGTAATTCCCAATCAGCGGGTAAGTCATTACTACTGCCTGATTCGTGTAGGAGGGATCGGAGAGAACCTCCTGGTAGCCGGCGCAGGAAGTGTTGAATACGATCTCGCACACAGTATCCTTCCGGCTGCCAAATCCCACTCCGGGATATACGCTCCCGTCTTCCAGTATTAATTGTCTGTCCGCTCTCATGCTGCCTTCCTCTTATGCTTATCTTTCAAGAGACATATGTACTTACTCCACATCCTGCAGCGCGGCAAATCCCTCTTCCCCGGTACGGATCTTGACAACCCGCTTTACCGGATACACGAAGATCTTGCCATCTCCGATATGGCCGGTATACAGGGCTTCCTTCGCAGCAGCAATGACATCATCTACCGGAATGCTGCTGACGACCACTTCCAGCTTCACCTTTGGCAGCAAAGTCGCATCAATCTCAACGCCGCGGTAACGCTCACCGGCTCCCTTCTCAATTCCGCAGCCCATGACCTGGGTGACAGTCATTCCGGTCACACCAAGATCATTCATCGCTTTACGGAGTCTGTCATAACGGGAGAGCTTTGCAATGATGACCACCTTGGAGATTCCGGTCTGGATCTCCGGGATGATATCACTGTCTGCCTCACTGCCCTGCAGGGCTCCTGCGTCTGCGCGAATCACTGGTACTGCCGCGTCACGTTTTGTCTGAGACGCTTCCTGGTAGTTGTCCGATCCGAGGTTCGTATTCTCGTTGACGCTCATGGTCATGGTGTTTGCGATATCCATGATCGCAAAGCCGGCATACGCGGATGGAAGTCCATGCTCTGTGGTATCCAGACCTGTGATCTCCTCATCCTCCGTGACCCTCAGTCCAACCGTCATCTTAATCACCGTAAATGCGATAAAGATCGTGACGACTGTCCACAGTATGGTAACTCCCATACCGCCCAGCTGCTTGATGAGCTGTTCTACTCCTCCGCCATAAAACAGACCTTCTTTGATGCCCGCCAGCTTGAATCCTGGAGCAGAGCTTGTCGCGAACAGGCCGACTGCGATGGTTCCCCAAATTCCGTTGAACATATGAACCGCGACGGCACCAACCGGATCATCCACATGGGTGACGTTGTCATTGAACCACACGGCGAACACCACGAGCAGTCCGGATACCGCGCCGATAATCGCCGCGCCGGCACAGTCCGTCACATCACAGGGGGCTGTGATTGCCACCAGACCCGCCAGAGATGCATTCAGGCACATGGAGACATCCGGCTTTCCGTATTTGAGCCAGGTAAACAACATGCAGACTACCGTTGCCACGGAGGGCGCTACAGTCGTTGTCAGGAAGACTGAACCAAGCGTTGGAACATCTGTAGCAGCCGCACCGTTAAAACCATACCAGCCAAGCCACAGGATGAAAACACCCAGTGCCGCGATGACCAGGTTGTGGCCTGGAAATGCATTAACCTTTACAATCTTTCCGCTCTTGTCCTTCTCAAACTTACCGATTCTTGGCCCCAGCATCCATGCTCCGATAAACGCGCAGATTCCACCGACCATATGGATGCAGTTGGAACCCGCGTAATCATGGAAGCCCCACTGTGCCAGGAAACCACCGCCCCAGGTCCAGTGCGCCTCAATCGGGTAGATCACCGCGGAAATGATGGCAGAATAGATACAATAGCTCGAAAACTTCGTTCTCTCCGCCATCGAACCCGATACAATCGTCGCAGTTGTCGCGCAGAACACGAGGTTGAAAACAAATGCGGAATAATTGAACGAACCATACTGCGTAAATACATCAAAGCTGAAACCGCCGGCAAAGCCTTTCAGGATGTTCGGCCCGAGCATCAGGGATGCTCCGCAGATAAACCACATCATGGTTCCGATACAAAAATCCATCAGGTTCTTCATGATGATGTTTCCAGCATTCTTCGCCCTGGTGAAGCCTGCCTCGCACATGGCAAAGCCTGCCTGCATCCAGAATACAAGGGCGGCCCCTGCCAGAAACCACACTGCGAAGATTTCTCCGTCCAGTGTCTGCATCACTTCCATCAATTCTTTTGCCATAGCTGCCTCCTTCCTGTAAAGAGACTCCCCCACCGCGTATACCACGCCATTGTGGGGGAGTCCTTTGAGGGTTGTTTCTTTACGTCCTGTTTTGCTGCTTTCAGCTCCGGAAAAAGAGATTCCTGATTTTTTCCATCTGCTTTGCCCTTACAGGAACGTGAAAGATTGTAATGAAGCGGAACAAAAAGGAAAAGCGCCCTGGAGTTCATCTCCAAGACGCCTTTGTCTTTATGGTTTTGTACTTTACTGCAGTAAGAAAACAATGTCAAGTAACAATTTCAATGTATTCCGCCGATCAGATCCAGAATCCGGTGTCGCATTATCCTGATTTCCGTTCTGATCTCATTTTTCATCCTGACATCAAACCCATATGCTTCCTGAAAGTTATCAACGTTTATGCAGACAGCAGTCAGATCCTGTGGCATGTTTTCAGCACTTGCCACCACAGCTTCAGCTGCTGATACTGAAAAACATGCCATTGTTCTGCCTCCCTTTCTTATTCGACCCAGCAAACTCTTCCATCTTTCCTGTCCGCTGCATTCGGCAGGTCACCATCAACATAACCAATCGCACAATGACCGATGCCTTCCCATTCGCCCTCAACTCCCAGATCTCTCAGGAGTTTCTTATATCTTTCCTGCTCAAATTCTTCTTTCGCCCTGTGGATCCAGATGTTGCCTAACCCAAGAGAATGCGCCGCAAGCATAAGGTTCCCCATCATAAGGCTTCCATCATAGACATGGGTCGGTACTTCCTTATTCCCAAGAACGATCAGGATGACCGGTGCACCATAAAACGGGTCGAACCCTTCCTGCCATCCGCCGATCTTCCGGTTGTCTTCTGAAATCTGATCCCGGAGTTCCTTCTTCGTAACTGCTATAACCATTGCAGACTGCTTACCCATTCCGCTGGCAGCATAAAGGCCCGCCTCAATGATCTGCTGAAGATCTTCCTTTGCAGGCATTTCTGCCTTGAACTTGCGGATTGACCTGCGTTCTTCCATTGATTTTATGATATCGTTCATCTTCTTCTCCTCCCTGCAGTAATTTAACAAACTCCCTGATTATATTCATTCCGGATACCATTATCCGTCCAGCTTCGCGGCAGCATCCTTCATCAGTTCAATAACCGGCAGGTGCTGTGGGCAGACACCTTCACACTGGCCGCAGGCGATGCAGTCGGAAGCTCTTCCGCTTGATGTGGAGGAAAGCATTCCCCTGTAGAAAGCCTTTGGCCGAAACTCCTCGTTGTACAGCGTCATGGTATTGACTGCACGGAACACATCGGGAATGCTGATGCCGGACGGACATCCATCGCAGCAGTATCTGCACGCGGTGCACCCGATCAACGGGATATTCAACATGATTGCCGTCACTTCGTCAATCAGTTTCCTGTCTTCTTCACTCAATGGTTCAAACCTGGTAAATGTCGCGATGTTGTCTTTCATCTGATCTTCTTTTGACATTCCTGACAGAACAGTCATCACGCCGGGAAGGGACGCAGCAAAGCGAAATGCCCAGGAAGCGATGGACTTGTCAGGCCTCGCGGCTTTGTATTTTGCTTCCAGTTCCGGTTTCAGACTGGCCAGGTTTCCGCCCTTGCAGGGTTCCATGATGATCATTGGAATCCCTCTGTCTTTCAGAATCTGATACAGCCTGCCCGATTGCACCACCGGATTGTTCCAGTCCGCGTAATTCAACTGGATCTGGACAAACTCCACTTCGGGATGTGTATCAAGCACTTTATTCAGAAGCTCCGGGCTTCCATGGAAAGAAAAACCAAAGTGCCTGATCTTTCCTTCCTGCTTCTTCTCCTGCCCCCATTGGAAACAGTCCAGCCTTTCATAGGTATCAATGTTTCCATCCTCAATCGAGTGGAGCAGATAAAAGTCGTAATACTCCACTCCGGCCCGTTCCAACTGTTCGTTAAAGATCCTGTCACGGTCATCCTTCTCCTTCATCTCCCATGCCGGCAGCTTGGTAGCAATACGGAAGGACTCCCTGGGATAACGCTTTACTATCGCCTCCCGTGCGGCAGCCTCAGACTTTCCACCGTGATAGACATACGCAGTGTCAAAGTAATTCAGTCCGGCTTCCATATAAAGATCCACCATGCGGCAGACCTGATCCAGATCAATCTGTCCTTCTTTTTCCGGCAATCTCATCAAACCAAATCCAAGTTTCGGCATCTCGTTAACGTTAACACCCATGTTCGCTTCCTTTCACTGCTCAGTATCCGCTCTGCTTCAGAATCTTTTCGATCCTCCGTTCTCTGTGATTATTGTGGGTCAATCATTTTTTCTATGTGATACCTCTGCCGCAGGCCCAACGGCATAGTACATTGACAGTTGCATAAAAAAGGATCTTCCTATATGGTTGAGTTGCATCTTTGGCCGGATGTAATAACCCAATCAAAAGGAGGATCCTTATATCATGGATTATATACGAGTCGACGCCGATGGACAACTGACGCTTACTCAGTCAACAGAGTTTTTATTCTTGCCTTCCTGCCTGTATGGCTTCCACAATACAGAAACCACCGTTGAAACAGCCATATCCGGCCGAACTGTTTATTGCTTTGTAGGGACTCTTGATATCCCGGAGGTGGAACGACTTTGTTCCTGTGGTTGCAGGATGCACATTAACACAAGCCCTGAAATCTATCTGCGGCATATTAATATCGGCAGAGATCTGAGCACTCTGAAGTTTCCTCACAATCAGCTTCGCTGCCCCAAATGCGGTGCCACAAAAAGCCAGTATATCTCCTTTAAGGCGGATGGCCATCTGATTACGAAGATCCTGCATCAGTACACATGTGACCTTCTTGCCAGCGGCACTTACACCAACAAAGAGGTGGCAGAGCTCACAGGGCTTGGCAAAAACGTCGTCAAGGAGATCGATAAAGAACGTCTCCAGGGCATGTATACCACCGATAATGGCAAGAAACTCATAAAGCCCTAAAAGCAGGCAAGGTTCCTTGGTATCGATGAGTTCAAGCTTCACAACGGACACCGGTATGCCACACATATCATCGATCTGGAAACCGGACACGTACTGTGGATCCAGAACGGCAAGAAGAAGCAGGTTGTCTACGACTTCATTGAGCATGTCGGCATGACGTGGATGGACGGAGTTGAAGCAGTCGCCTGCGATATGAACTCCGATTTCGAGGAGGCATTCGAGGAAAAATGTCCCTGGATCCAGCCGGTGTTCGATTACTTCCATATCGTCAAGAACTTCAATGACAAGGTAGTCAGTGAAGTCCGCAAAGACGAACAGCGGCGCCTCTATGAGGAAGGCAACATAGAAGCAGCCAGGGCCCTGAAGAAGACTCGTTATATCCTAATGTCGAACCGCTCTACCCTCCAGAAGAAGGATGAGGATGCTGCATCAGAAAGAGTCATTCATAAGGGCAGTCCCCTCTTCAAAACAGAGGACATAAAGCGAAAAACCGGTTACGAAGCAAAGTATGATGCGCTGATCCAGGAGAACAGGCTCCTGTTCACCCTTGACCTCGTCAAGGAGAAACTGTCAGCGGCATACGCCCTAACCAATGAACCAAAGATGGCCGAGGCAATCATTGACATCATAGACATCTGCGAGGCCACCGGAAACAAGCACCTTCTATGGTTCGGCAAGCTGTTAGATACCCACTTTGAGGGGATCATAGCACATGCAACTTACAAAATATCTTCTGGTAAGATCGAAGGTATCAACCAGAAAATAAAGACCCTACGTCGGCATGGGTACGGCTATCCGGACGATGAATACTTCTTCCTGAAGATCATGGACAAGAGCCGAAAGAAGTACGTCAGGAATCAGTCATCCCATAGAATTTGTGATTGAGCCGAAAAACTTTCATACTCTCGGAAATATAGTTAAGCAGCCATCGGGATGAACCCGATGGCTGTTCTTCTTAACCATTCACTTCCTTAATGCATTCCGTACCCATCCCAAGCTTCTCGCAGAGCTTCACTGCATCACTATATGTGGAAACGTACATCTTCACGTTTCCCTTCATCGTCTTGGAATAGCCCTCGACGCAGTAATACACTTTTGCTCCTCCTGCTCCGCCTGAGATACCTTCCAAGTCAATCATTTCCTTCTGCATGGTAATCTCCTCCCGTCTCTGTTTTTACCGAGTGTTATATGGGTGTATACGACGTTCCTCATGGCATGACTGGTTTTTTCTCATTGCGCAGTCAATAAAACTTTACTTAAGAAGCAGACGATGTGAACGTTATGTCATAAGAAGGAGTGACAGTTCACTGCGAAAACTTCCCACACCATAAAGGTGTGGGAAGCGTTTCTTTTTCACAGAAGTACCAGAACAGGCGCTGACCTGTGCTGAGCTGTTTGCTGAGAGGGTATAAAGATCGAATAAAACAAAAACAGAAAGGATCCATGCAAGCAATAATATGCCCACTCGGTTCTTTCTGTCTGTTCTCATCTTTAAGCCGCTCCGGAATCGATAGAATGACATCATTCTACATCATTCCGCATGACTGTCAAGAGTCTATTCATTCTTGCATTTTTGTATGGAGCATGCTATTTTGGGCATAAGCAAGTCGGATCTTCTAAGCTCTGCGATCTCTGACGCAGACGTCTGTATGCGGTATTCTCCGCGATCACCCTTGCTGGCACATATTTTATAGCAGGGGTGCCGGAACCATAGGCGGGCGATACCCCTGTTGATACTTTCATTTCACAGGAGGTACATCTATGGCAAAGCGTTATGAAGAACTGACATTTACGGATGACTTCATGTTCTGCAAGGTTCTGCAGAACAACCCTCAGGTCTGCCGGGAGCTGACCGAGCTGATTCTCGGGAGACGGGTCGGCAGATTCGCAGCGCCGGAGCCGCAGAAAACGATCCGGTTGACTGCAGACGGGCATGGCGTGAGGTTTGACGTGTATTTTGAAGATGACGAGGACACCATCTTTGATATAGAGATGCAGCAAGCCGGCGTAAAGTATCTGGCGAAGAGAACCCGCTATTACCAGGGAATGATCGATCTGAACCAGCTGGAACGGGGACAGGCCTATGACAGGCTCAAGAACAGCTATATCGTATTCATTTCACTGGACAATCCTTATGAGGAGGCGGGGCGGCACATCTACAGCTTTCAAAATGTCTGCACGGAAGATCCTCATCTGAAGATGGGCGACGGATCTTACAAAATCTTTCTGTGTGCCAACGGAACACACGATGATGTCAGCGATGAGCTGAAAGCGTTTTTGCAATATATCGCCGGAGGAACTCCTTCGACAGAGATGACGAAGAAACTGGAGAACCTGGTTCATAAAGCGAGAGAACACAAGGAATGGAGGCTGGAGTATATGACCTTGCTCGAGCGTGATGAGATGATGCGGGAAGAAGGACGTAAAGAAGAACGTGAGAATATGCTGCGGGAAAAGCAGCGGGCAGACAGTGCTGAACAACGAGTAAAGGATCTTGAGAGGCAAATTGCTGAATTGAAGAAGCAGCTCACTGGAGAATCTGCTTGAAAATGCAGCGATCAAGATTTTAGTGCATAGTCAATGCACTCTTCCAGGATCGCACGGATCTCATCCGGTGTGATATCCGAGTACTCCGGATGCTTCATGATCTCTTCCAAAAGATCATTTTCGTTCTCCGTATATTTAGTCAGGATCCGGACAAGAACGCGTAGACTGTTAAGATGTTCTTTCGCACGGCCTTCTTTGAGGCCTTCTTTAAGACCCTCTTCACGGCCTTCTTCGCGCATGCGCTCATCTCTCTCAAGAAGTGTCATGTACTCTTTGATTTACATCCTGGGTTATTTGCATAAAAAGACCCGGACTTATAAGAGGCACTCTTAGTTATTTAATTTGCCCTTTAAGTTAGTACACACGGATTAAACAATTCGGGCAAATGATTTCAGTTGCTGTTATAACCTTTACCTTTCTTAGACAGAGTGGACATATCAGATAGTATTCTTTCATTTCAAATTTCCTCTTATGTCTTTAAGTCAGTTCGCTAAGTTATCAGCGACAAACTGAAAGCTTGTCATCTTAGGTATGTCCGAGCCCGGCCCACTCCGTTGCGAAACACGTTTTCTGCTCCACCTGACAGCACTTCTTCCGGTTCATCCTGTGTAAGATGGAACTCATCAGCCAGCTTTGCAGTGATGTCTTTCAGCTTATGGACCCATCCATCTGCCAAAGTATGAAGGAACAGTTTCATCAATTTATCATACTTTGGAATAGCCATGGCACTACCCTCCTGATGATGATTATACACCGAATCTGGAAGCCAGAATACAGGAAAAGAATTCCCACCCGAATTCCGCCTGCTCTGTTCATTGTTCATTTCATCCCTTTCCTGCATTTCTACATTGCATTGACTTCGCCGTACGGCTTAATATATACTGTCTATAAAGAAACTTCGCCGTACGGCTCATTATGGGTTTCGAAAGGAACATATCTGTATGATTACCGATTCATCTTCATTTGGAAAAGCCATCAGAAAAAGAAGGCAGAAACTTGGTTATACACAGGCATTCCTGTCTGAGTTCAGTGGTTTCAGTGTCAGCTTTATATCTGATCTGGAAAACGGGAAAAGCACCGCTGAATTAGGAAAAGCCATCTGTCTTGCGAATCTGCTTGGCCTTGACTGCAAGCTGGTACCGAGGGACTAAGCCATGGAAAGACTGATTGTCAGTATTGAACATAACGGTGAGATGATTCCTGCCGGCTTTATCTCCGGCAATTCTTCAGCGGACAGCTGTTTTTGCTATTTCATGGAGTATCTGCACCGTGAAGGAAGCACTCCTGTCTCTGTCAGCCTGCCGCTTCAGGAAACCCCATTCAGTGCCGCACAGACAAGGACTTTTTTCGAGGGCTTGCTTCCGGAAGGATTCACACGCCGCATGGTTGCCCAATGGATGCATGCTGCCGAAGACGATTACCTCGCCATCCTGCACGGGCTGGGCCGGGAATGTCTCGGAGCGCTGTGTATTACGCTGGACGACGAGACCACAGATGCATCCTATGAACGCATTTCCAAAAAACAGGTCAGGGAATTAGCCGCTGAAGGCGCTGACAGATCAGCAGAACTGGTGACAAGATCTCATCTCTCCTTAACCGGTGCGTCCGGAAAAGCAGGTCTGTACTATGACAGCAATG
>Ga0256405_10006777_pt1 | contig 17960 bp, 12 predicted proteins | sample RumenRJG_02DNA_FD_189096 | JGI IMG/M metagenome (GOLD analysis project Ga0256405, IMG submission 189096) | Bovine rumen microbial communities from Lethbridge, Alberta, Canada - RJG_02 | ecosystem: Host-associated > Mammals > Digestive system > Stomach > Rumen | place: Canada: Alberta... | reverse complement strand
CGTCTCTCAATGTCTTCAGTGTTATCCTGATAATAGCTCTTTGCATAGACTTCTTGGCAAGCTTTTATTATATGTACAAGCATCAGGACTTTCATCGCTTATGGGAACATAAAAGTATCAGTGGAAATATCCGCGAATTAATAATTACAAGGTAGTCAATTCCATGACATCCCTTAATAACCCTCCAGAACAATGCCGGTCTCCGCAACGGCATTGTTCATTTTTTCATGAAATATTGTCGACTAAGGCCTCTGAGAAATCAGACCAATTCATTCAATTTAGAGATGTTCTGACATTCCCATTTGGGAATGTCAGCAAAAAGCTTCTAAGCAAAAGAAAACTGCCTCAAGTTGAGACAGCTCCCATCTAATATCTTCAGGCTGAGAAGATCTTATCAAGAAATATAATCAGAGAGATCCGTTATCTCTGAACTCGTTTCTCCCAGTACCGAATCCATATATTTCTCAAATGGTCTGATTTGAACACGCTTAAATTCATCGGTTACATCAATATAGTTATCATAGGTAATCTGAATATCAGAATGGCCCATCTGTGCAGAAATGAACTTGATTGCTGCTCCCGATTCTAAGAGGCGAGTTGCATATGTATGTCTGAGTATATGACAGGAGAAATGCGGAAGCAGTTCGTTCTGATCTGTAATACCTATGCTCCGGATCCATTTGTTATAGTCTGTAATGATGTTCTCTATAATCTTATTGAGTTTATTGTAGGTCTGAACATGATTGTTTTTGCCGATAAACACAAAATTCTTATATCCGTCTATTACGTCTATACTTTTAAGACCAAGGAACTCTTGAAACTTGCGTTCCATATGAAAAGCATCTATTACAGCTTGAGTCATAATGACTTTGCGGATTCCATTTTTGGTCTTGGGAGTACTGATTGAATAATGGTATCCTGATTCATCTCCATGATAGTAATAAACCAGATTATGATTAATGTCTATTATCCCGTTTTCCAGATCAATATCTTTCCAGCGAAGTCCGGTCAATTCTCCAGCTCTTAACCCGGTATTCAGCATTATGAAAAATATCGGATACAGATGCCAATATCTGCCGTCTTCACGCACGAACTTCAAGAAGTTAATCTCCTGCTGTAGCGTAAGAGCATTCTTCTTTTTCCTCTTGCGATCTCCGTATGAAAGCTTTAGTTCTTTAAGCATGTTATCACATGGATTCTTTCTCAAATAATCGTCGTCAACAGCAAACTGAAACACCTGGTGAAGCACGGTATGAACATTATCAAGCGTTCCAATCGATAATTCTTTTTCGTCTAAGAGGCTGAGATAGAATGCTCGGATATTTGAACGCTTCATTAGTACTACTTGTTTCTTTCCAATAGCAGGTCTAATAAGCGATTCGAATACCTGAATATAACCGGAGCGAGTACTACCTTTGATGCCTCGCTTAAGCTTTATCCATGTTTCAAATACATTTTCGACGGTAAGATCAGGCGGAGCATCTTTTAAACCTTCAAGTCTGTCGAGTTGAAGCTTTTGTTCCTTAATTCTGAGTGCGTCAAGATCCTTGGCATAGACACAATGTCTTTTACCGAACATATCAGTCCAACGGTATCCATATGATCCGTCTTTTCGTTGATACTCACCAACGTGAAGAACACGATGCATTCTGTCATAACGCTTTTTATAATACATATGCAAATCCCTTGCTCTGAGCTATATAGATGTTGCGTTCTCAAGATATTCATCTAGCTTTTTACGTTTGAACATCTTTTTGCTGCCGACCCAGAGAATAAGATCTGAATGTGGCTTTGACGCGATTAAGCGTAGCCTATTAACACCGATTCCTGTGTAATCAGAAGCTTCATCCATTGTAAGCAGAGCTCTTTCCCATATCGGAACTTCTCTCGTTTTATTATATGGTCCTCTTTTGTTTCCCATAATTTCCTCCATAGATTAAACAGCTTGCGATTCAAATACCTTTTCAACCTCTACAAGTGATTTATCAACCATTTCTTTTGTACAATCTGCGTCGGGACGGCGCCCGAGAAGTCTATATGTTTTCGATTGCTTTCGATTTGGTTCTCACGAATGTAGTTTTTACGAGCGTTTTCGGCACGTTTTTTCGATTACTTTCGATTGTATTATCATCGCTCAGGTACATAAAATGGTGTCAAAGGTGTAAAGGGTTCAAGCTCATAAGATTTTTGCATTTGTCCCCGTATGGGAATGTAAGAATATCCTTTCATAATTTCATGTTTATTAGTCCGATTTATATCACTATATCTATGAAATAATATAGCTGGTTGAAGATTTATTAACATTTTCAAATTATTATTAAAAATATAAATTAAACCTTTGACGGAGAAAGGGAATGAACATGAGTAGCGAAACGAAATTTGTTATTGAAAATGGAAAACTTAAAGAATACTCCGGTCAAGAGAGAAACCTTGTGATTCCCGATACCGTTGAGAGGATTGATTGTATGATTCACAATAATCTTGCGCTGCGTAAGGTAATTATTCCAGATAGTGTTGTTTATGGTGGATACCAAACATTTAAGGATTGTTCACACTTGAGAGAGGTCAAACTTTCTGAGAAGATGGATACGATTTCCCGCTGTATGTTTCAGAAAACAGCTTTGGAGAGTGTTGTAGTTCCGAAGAAAATCGAAATAATAGGAGACAATGCATTTGCTGATTGCAAGAATTTGCGAAAGGTTATCTTTCTTGCGGATTATCTCGAAGTAAGTGTTGCGGCATTCAGAAACTCCCCTAATGTAGTCATTTTCTGTAAAAAAAATATGTGCCGACGACTAAGTTTGGCAGTAAATCGCCCTTGTCATCCTTTAGAAGAGTTAGACAAGCAAAAAGGTGGCGATAATATCGCGTACTATGAAGATGAAGAATATATGAAAGGTTTTCCTGCTGGGAAACCAATAGAGAAAGCATCAACGTTCAAGTTGCAGGTTGGCGGAAAAGATCTGACAGTTCGAATCAAACCGGAATCATGTGTGAAAAGCGGGTTCAATGCAAATGCACACAAGTGGTATACATTTGCAGAAGTTCTTGAAAACTATGTTTCCAGAGAGGAAGCCTTAGAGGAATTTTATAAGGAGGATCCGAACTGTCGCAGTGACGGATTTATGTATGTTGAGCCGCGATTGCAAGAGGGTGCCTCGCCAATCTCTAGTTCTGAAGTTAATGAGAAAGTGCGTTTTCTGACGTCGGTTTATCGCGGATTGAATAATCAGGAGACAGCGCAAAAACTTGCAGAATATGCACCCAAGAAAAAGAACGGGCATTTTAACGCGGCCGGTTATACTCGAATTGCCTGCGCAGGTGTTGCAAACGAAGCACTGCAAATTCCAGAAATTGTCGCTAAGACTAAAGACGAAAAAACATTGGAAGTATTTGTGAAATCAATGGTATATTCTCTTGAGGAAGTTGACAAAATTAACACTGGTTTTCTTACATCTTCCTCTGATAAGAGCGTTTCTGAGCCTATCTTAATGGAAGAGAGACCTGAAGAATTTGCTGGTGAAAGCATAATGTCGGAGATCCGGTGTGGAAGTTTTACGTTCCCAATTACTCTTTCCCGAGATGACGACGGAGTATATAGGCATAAGGCGTGTGGAAGAGCTTTGGAGAGTTTTCCCTTTATTAAAGGAGCGCCTAAGAGCGGATACGACGTTCTCATGGAAAATGATCTCCATGATAATGTGATAAGCCAGGGCATTTCTTTCTCAGTTTCAATAGATCTTCAGGTAGGAGTTGAAAAAAACTGGAAGCAATTAGCATTAATTTCTGAATATTATCATTCGAAACGAGATGATAAGGACTTCGAATCCTTTAAGTCTTCTATATATGAATTTACTTGGTGGGAGAAATCTGATTTGGATGATGTTGTTAACCCGGATGAGCGTTTAGAAGCTTGTGCAATTGCAATTCTTTGCTGTTTGGAAGCGGTAATGAAGAATCATGCAAGATATGCACAAGTAATGGCAGATAATTATTTACTGATGGCGCAAAGATACGAGGAAGAGTACAAACAGAAAAAGCGAGGGTTTCGTTATGGCAAGCCCAGGCTCCCAACTAGAGCTTTAGAACTCACAAAAGATACCTGCGAACTGTATTCCGGAGCGGAGCCGTATCTTCCACAGTATTGTGGAATGGAACTGTATATGCTATACGGTGGCGGTGTTGTTGGAGACAAAGAAGTGAATTGCAGTGTTTCGTGCAATCCTCGCTGGGCGTGAGGTTGATTCGAACTGAACAACTCCAAGTTATTCAATAATCAGATATGAGGTGTTTTTATGTCATTTGATGGTTCAACAATAGTTAAGATTAACAACCCGAAATTGAAAGCATTATTGGAAGAGGCGGAGAAAAAAGGTCTTTGTATCAAACCATTTATGGAGAATAGCAAATACGATTTTTCTGTCGAATGCTATGATTATTCAATTGTCGACGGATGTCCTAAAGATTTGGATGATCTGAAGGACTATATTCTGCAACTTATCGAAGTGGTTAATGATTTTGATCATTACCAAGATTACTGGTTTAAAAATATTTTCGAGGATGAATATCCAAATCTAAAGGATTCGTTTACCTATGTTTCTTGGGCGTATGTACCGGCTGATTACGACAAAAGTGATTACGACAATGAGGACATATTAGAGTTTAAATATGGAAAGCCTGGCAGAAAAAAATCATCAAACAAGAAGCAAAAAGGACCTTCAACACTGAAAGAAATCTTTCCCAGCATAGATATGACCAAGCCGAGTGGTCTCGTAATAGATGATGACGGCTGTTGTACTGGTTACGACAGGAAGCAGCACGCGGTATTTTTGGGAGAAGAAAATTGCCTTTTTATCACCAAGGCTGTCAAAACAATCGAGGATGAAGACGATAAGATATTTGATCTCTTAACAATGTATGATAAATGCGTTGTTACATCTGATTTAGAAGATTTTGGCGATTATACTGGGTGTGGAGGATTCCATTTATTCTACATTATTGATGCTGAAACAAATAAAGTTGTTTATTCATCAGAGAAAGATGAATTTTGTGCAGATACCTATGGTCTTTCACTTTCACTTTCATTGGAAGAGGAAGAAGATGATCATTTCAACGAAGTGTTAGGCAAGTATACTAAATGCGACGATTCATATAACTCTGGAGAAACTGAGGAAGAATCTGACGAAGATAAGAAAGAGGACACGTCGACTGCAAAGACTTCATCTTCAAAGTCCACGTCAGCTAAGTCAACGAAGAAAAATGACCCTTCAACGTTGAAAGAAATCTTTCCCGGCATAGATCTGACCAAGCCAAGTGGCCTCGTTATAGTTGATGACGGCCATTGTACCAGTTACGACATGAAGCAGCACGCGGAATTCTTGGGAGAAGAAAATTGCCTTTTTATCACCAAGGCTGTCAAAACAATCGAGGATGATGAAGAATATTTAACAGTAGGTGATATCCCGGATAATTGCTATATTTTATTTAATTATAAAGATAAATATGATAAATGTGTTGTTACAACTAATTTAGAAAATTTCGGACCGTTTTATGATTGTTCAGGATTCCATTTGTTCTACATTATTGATTCCAAAACAAACAAAGTTGTTTATTCATCAGAGAAAGATGAATTTTGTGCGGCTTCCAATGAGACTGATTTGGAGTTTGATGTAATAGTTAAATTGTATAAAGTATTAGAAAAGTATACTAAGTGTGACGGTTCAAAATTCTATGGAGAAATAGAGGAAGAAGATGACGAAGACGAGAAAGAGGAAGAGGACACATCAACTTCTCATCAAGATAAAGCAGAAGATCTAATCGATGATGCTGAAGCACGCGCTGAAAGTTGGATGCAATATTACGGAGAATACATTGATCATAATCCTGCAATTGACTTTGACGGTTCGCTATTTGTATTCACTGGTTTTGGTCATCGGGACGATAAAGATCATCCAATTGTTCAGAAGGTCATAGAAAAAGGTGGTCAGTATAGATCCAAAGTGTCTGGCTTGACAAACTATTTGGTTGTTAATCCAGGATATGCCGGTGAGACCAAGGTTGATGCTGCTATTGAGCAACGCGAAAAAGGCAAGAATATACAAATAGTTTTGCTTGAAGATTTGAAAAAAGCTCTTGAAGGCAAAACGACAGCCAAGAAATCTTCCACAACTTCGGCAAAAACTACTTCTGCTAAGACAACATCTTCAAAGTCCACATCAACTAAGTCAACAACGAAGTCAGATTCAACGAAGTCAAAGCGTGGTTCATCAAGTTCTGGCAAAAATTCAACTGAAACCAGTAAATCAAACTATGATATTGATGAAACTACTGGAAGGCTCACAAAATATAGAGGAAGAGAAAAGGATATTGTTCTTCCAAACGGGATTAAGATTATTGGCAAAAGAACTTTCGAGAGAAGAAAAACAACTTCTATTGTTATTCCTGAAGGTGTTGAGACAATTGAAACTTATGCATTTTCATATTGTCAAAACCTTAATTCAGTTACACTCCCGAACACAATCAAGAAAATTGGTGAACATGCTTTTTATTGGTGCGAACAGCTTACAAGTATCATCATCCCTGAAGGTGTTGAGACGATTGATGAGTCTGCGTTTGAAAGCTGTAGTAACCTTAAGTCAGTTACGCTTCCGAACACTCTCAAGAAAATTGGTAAAAATGCATTTACTGCATGCGAGCAGCTTACAAGTATCATGATCCCTGAAGGTGTCGAGACGATTGACGATTACGCTTTTTCATTATGTTATAACCTTAAGTCGGTTACACTTCCGAGCACTCTCAAGAAAATTGGTATAAGAGCATTTCGTCATTGTGAACAGCTTAAGAGCATCGTAATTCCTGATGGTGTTGAAACAATTGGAAATGGAGATTTTTACAATTGTTTCAACCTCGATAAAGTAGTGCTCCCGAGCAAACTAAATAAGATTGAAGACGAAGCTTTCTATTCTTGTCAACAACTTACAATGATTATAATACCGGAGGGTTGTGAGGAAATAGGCCATGATGCATTTTATAAATGCAAGAAACTGAAAGATATATATGTTCCTGATTCTGTTCGCCACATCGGTGTTTTTGCCTTCGAAACAGAAAACTATTACACAACAGTCCATACTATTAGTGGAAGTTATGCTCATATTAATTCAATGACGACTAAGACTAGATTTGATTTTCAGTACCCGCCTTCCGATACTGCGACCAGAGCTTCTTCTAAGACAACATACACACCTGTTTCCAGTTCTGGAGCAACTGCGACAAGCAGGGATTCTTCTAATTACAACGTCACAAGTGGTTCATCAAGTTTCGTGATGAATCCAACTGAAACCAGCGAATCGAACTATGATATTGATTACACTATTGGTTGGCTCAAGAGTTATTTGGGAAGAGAAAAGGATCTTGTTCTTCCGGAAGGAATTAAGATTATAGGTATTAGTGCTTTTGAATACGGAGATATCACTTCTGTTGTCATTCCTGAAGGTTGTGAAACGATTGAAGATTCTGCATTTTCAAATTGTAAAAACCTTAAGTCGGTAACACTTCCGAACACTATCAAAAGAATTGGTAAATCTGCTTTTCTTTCATGCGAACAGCTTACAAGTATCGTTATCCCTGAGGGTTGTATGAAATTAGGCGATAGTGCTTTTTGGTGTTGTAATCATCTAAAGTCAGTTTCGCTTCCGAACACTATCAAGAAAATTAGCGAATGTACATTTAATTATTGTTCACAACTTACTAGCATCGTAATCCCTAAAGGAGTCGAGACGATTGATGATTCTGCATTTTCAGATTGTATAAACCTTAAGTCTGTTACGTTTCCGAACACTCTCAAGAAAATTGGCGAATATGCATTTAATACATGTGAACAGCTTACAAGCGTCGTAATCCCTGAAGGAGTCGATACAATTGAAAAATCTGCTTTTAGTGAATGTATAAACATTAAGTCGGTTTCGCTTCCGAACACTATCAAGAAAATTGGAACTTATGCTTTTAGCAATTGTCAACAACTTACAAGAGTTGTTATACCTAATGGCTGTGAGGAATTAGGCGAACATGTATTTTTAGGGTGCGATAAACTGAAAGATATTTATATTCCTGACTCCGTATATAAAATCAGTGATAATACTTTAAGTTATGGCGGTGAGATGATAATCCATACAACAAGAGGAAGTATGGCAGAAAGATGTGCAAAAGAAAACGATATAAAAGTGGTATACGAGTCGGTTCGATCCAGTTCTGCATCCACATCTTCTTCTAAAACAACATATACACCTGCTTCGAGTTTTAGAGAGAATTCGACAAGTGAGCAGGAAAATAAAGGGAAAAAAACAGATATTTTATCTGGTATAGTAGCCTTTATAATTATTACTGCTGTTTATGCCTTTTTGGCCTGGGTAGTTTTTATTGGTCAATTCTTCGAACCTCACGGCCCTGGCTATGATAATACAGTAAACTTCATTCTTATGGGCATACTAACTTTTATATATATTTTCATTCTAATGGCCACATTCTCGAAAGGGAAAAATAAAAATGATGGCCACAAATGATGATTACCGAAGATTTCGACCAAAATGGTGTTACGCCGAATTACAAAGCCCCCTTTTCGGAGAGAAAAAGGGGGCTCTTTTAGGAAGCTGATTATGTTCGAAGGAGGGTCAATCCCTCATTAATTATTATACCATGCACCAGATGCTCAGATCTCGTCTGGACCTACGATCTCCAGATAATTTCTATCCTGTCGCTCCTGATCGAACTTGAGTATCTCATCTTTCTTCAGCTGATTCGTGACGTCGACGTCGGGAGAATAGTTGTATAAAGACCATATGTGGTTCCAGCGAGACTGTAGCAATTGTTATTTGCTACCGCAGAAGCATTTGACGAAGTCTTAATAACTGTAACGTCTGTCGTGCTTGTGTTAATGAATGGAGCATTGCCATTAGAGGTGAACTCGATATTCGTGATTCTAAGGCCGCCTCCAACATCAACACCGGTATAGATAGGAGAACCATGTGTTCCGTCAGCGTTCACAACAGATACAGAATACTCATATGTTCCGGCTGTTCCTGTAGCTGAAACCTCGATTCTGAATACACGTGTATCAACCTGGAGCCAACCCGAGGGAATGTCGTACCACTTACCATCATTACCCTTGTACTTAGTAGGTGCCGTTGTCTCAACAGCATAGAACACCTCTGATGTTCTGTTGGCATCCCACAAAGCGCCTGATGACTGATTGCCGCCGTTCCATGAGCTGGGTACCCATGTGTTGCAGATACCATTAAGGTCTGAATCCGTGACGGTTCCTCTTAAATCAACAACGTTGCCGTTCTTGAAATCCTTGTAGATGGAGAAAACCGCGCCTGCAAGAGCAGTACCATTCTGGTCTTCCTTCTGGACGTAGAAATTGCTATAACGAGGTGCAACTATATCAGCTGTAAGAACAGCCTGGCTATAACCATCAGATCCGTGTGCTCCGACATTAGGATTGAAGTAGATTAGCAGTTGCATGCTCTAAGTCGAAGTTTGCAATGCTCGGACTAAAGGTAGTGCCATTGCTTAATGATACGTCTCTGCCGTATTCATAAGTGTAGCCGCTTATAACGGAAGAATGACCTCTCAGGTAGTTCTTCCACCAAAGAAGGCTTTCCTTGTAAAGCGCACCACCCGGACCACAAGCCATAGCTGCCTGGAAGGTAGCTGCTCCATTGACGGAACCTGATGTCCATTCATCGTTGCCATAACTTGCATAGACACCGTGATAATGGGTTGACCAAGGATTTACCTTTTCAACCTGAACGCAATAAGCGATATTTGTGTAATCGCTCAGTGTTTTGTGGAAGTGTCCGTCATATGATCCGGAATTCTCTGAATAGGTGTAAAGGTAAGTCGTACCGACAAGATTTGCATCAACATCGACCCACTCATTATCGTTAGGGAAGTATGCGTCAATGTCAAAATAACACTCGGAGCCTTCCTCGTACCAATGGTCATCAGTGATATAGGCAATAGTATTGAGTGCCTTACCGCCGATAATCTTTCCAAGGATCTTGGCAGCTGCTTCCGAAGTAGAGTCAGCAATCTCGTAATACTCAACACAAGTGCCGTAGTTAGAAAAACTTCTGAGATAGTAGTCGTCATCAACTGCACCGACAGTGATAACACGGTCGATACCAGCCGGGAGATACTTGGAAGCATCAGCTCCGTTATTACCAGCAGCAGCTATGACAGTAGCCTTTGTCTCCTTGATAAGAGAAATGAAAGCGTCGTATTTACCGCTGTTTCTGATCGATACAGCCATAAGGATATAATCAACGCCGAGATCTTCTGCGAGCTGAACTGCCGCATAAACATCGGACATGTTTCCGTGACCGTTATCGTCAAGAGCCTTGATGGAGATGATATAAGCATTGCTTGTCTCATCAAGGATAAGGGAAGACATAGCGGTTCCGTGACCATTGTGGTCAGTTACATCGTCGCTGATTACTGAATATTTCTCGTTTGCGAGGTTGGATCCCGTATCGATTACGGCAACCTTTAACTTTGCGGAAGGGTTAATGTTGCCATGGGAGATAATGCTGTCAGAGTTGCCACATACGCTGAGAGTTCCGTCGATAGCATACTCACAACCTTTGTCGTGAATGATTTTGACCGCATTTGTATATGAGTCGCTGTCATTGAAAACAAGGATATAAGTTCCGTCGTAGTAAACTCCGTCAGCGCCATCGAGATCTGAAAGATCCGCTTCTGTGTCTACGATAACTCTCTGATATCCGTCCGGAAGGGACGATATGAGCTTGTAGTACTCGTCAGCGGACTTAGCGAAAACGATATTGCTTCTATTAGATCGAGTACATACCCTCAAGGAATTTCTCGAACATGCGTCTTTTTATAAGGCGCTTCTCGCCTACAAAGAGCACATACTGACAGTCGGGATCGTCAGTAAGCTTACGTATCTTATCTCTGCCGATATTGAAGTAAGCCGCTGCCTCATCAAGAGTAAGATTTGCTTTTTCGTGGATAGGAACATAGTATCTTTCAGATTTATACATAAGCTCACCTCGATAACAATCCAACAACTGCGTAGTCAACGCCGGTACGGTAATTGCAATAATCACAGAGGTCCTTTGGGCCGCCTACGTTCAAGACACGGAACCCACGGTGACGATACGAATTACGACAAACAGGGCAAAGGCAGATGATGTCTCTGGGATTATATGCCGGTTTCTTCTTTTTTCTGCGCTTTCTCTTTTTTGGGCAGGTGGATACTCGCAAACGGAGATAACTGTCACCTTGAACACTTTTCATGTTCAATACCTTGACCAGAGTACTGTCGATCAACTGCATCAATTCAGGATCGTCGATGTGACCGATGAGATGACAGAGGACGCTAAGACAGAAGAAAACACCGCAGGAAGCCCCTGCGGTGTGTACATAGGGACGTTACCGAACAGGGGCGGAAAAAGCCTGTGTTTTCAAGGTTTATAGACACGAAAACAGATGGGGTAATATAAAACCCTTACCGCCCCCCGAAAACACGTTTGAACTGTCAACAGACGGCAAAACCCGAGGCCATTACTGAGCTCGGGTTTTGTGTTATTGCACCCGGCGAGCGCACGTTCTATAGGGGGAAAGTCCCGAACGCGCCCGTCAGCGGGAAGCGCAAGCCAAAGGCAAGGGTGTCGTCGTGAGGCGGAATCTGAAGGAAGCCGGATTTGAAGAGTTGAAAGGTCTCTCCATGGGCAAAACTCCGGCCCGACGCACAGGAATCACAAAAACTCAGGAAGCATCGCAAGTACGTTTCCTGAGTCTTTTTTGAATTTACTTATTTGGTTCCGCAGGCTTCCGCCCACGCTTTTTCTGCCGCCGGGGCCCAGTGCACGGCGTACTGATCACACTTGGCACAGAGGTGTTCTACCGTCTCCGGCGCTTCAAGGTCCGTGCTTTTAGCGCCCGATTCCGATACGATTTTGCGGAGTATCTCCGGGTTTTCCAGCATCGGGCAGGGACGAAGATGATTGTCGTTAAAGGGCTGATTTTCGTAATATTTGAGGAACAGAGGCTGCCTCAAACAGTCAAGAAGGCTCATATCGTTTATATTCGCGCCTGAATAGTGTATGAAAACGCAGGGCTCAACATCTCCGGCGGCGTTTATGTGCATGTACCGTTTGCCTCCGGCTACGCAGCCGCCGACAAACTCGCCGTCGTTCTGAAAGTCGATGGCAAAGAGCTCTTTTCCGCCCTCAAGTCCGCGTATTTCCCTTATTCTGTCCTTAACATACAGCCTCTCCTCCGGCGAAAGCAGCAGCTCAGTCGAGGCGTTCATACCGACCGGCATATAGTGGAAATACCACGCGAAATAGCAGCCCTTATCTATGAGCATATCGAGAAACTCATCAGAGGTTACGACCTTATAGTTTTTCGAGGTATAGCAGATGGAAACGCCAAAGGGAATCCTATAGGACTTCATGAGCTCCATGGCGTGAAGGACCTTTGCGTAAACGCCCTCGCCTCGCCTCGCGTCGTTCGTCTCCTCAAAGCCCTCGATGGATACGGAGAGAAAGAAGTTCTTGACCCGCAGGAGTTCCTTGCAGAACTCGTCGTCTATGAGCGTGCCGTTCGTGAAAGCGTGGAACGCCACATCGGGGTGTTTTTCACACAGGCGTATGATATCCTTTTTGCGCACCAGCGGCTCGCCGCCGGTAAACAGGCAGGCGTGGATGCCAAGCTCCTTACCCTCAGTGAGCACCTTGTCCATGACCTCAAAGCTGAGGTTCTGCCTGTGCCCGTATTCAGCCGCCCAGCAGCCGGTGCAGTGGAGATTGCAGGCGCTGGTTGGGTCCATGAGGACGATCCACGGGATGTTGCACTTGTACTCCGCACTCGCCTCCTCGGAGGTCTTGAACCCCCGGAATCCACCCTCATAGGCGGCGTTCAGAAGGAAGGTGGAAACTATGCCATGGTCGCAGTCCCGCGCGATGCGGTCAGCATAGCGCACCCATTTTGAATCGGGGTCGGCGGCGATATCACGAAGCATTTGATAGCTCTCCGGCTTCCAGGCGCTGCCAAGGATTTTTTCCGCGAGGTTTACAACAGAATTCGCGGCCTCGGCCGCGTTCTCGGTCTCTACCTTGTCGATAAGGTGGTCGAGCGCCGCCTTAAAGGCTCGCCTCTCCGCCGCGTGAATGATGTTAGTCATAGCTTTAACCTCCAATAATTATTTCTGTGTATTTTTTTCATTTTTCACCAAAATGACCGGACACTACTGTACTCCCTGCGCTTTGCAGGTTAATTTTATCAGCCTCTGGTGCTCTGTCAAGATAACGGACAGTGATTTCACAAAATTAAGCGCTTAATGTTCTCTTGAACTGGATGTCATAGTTCTTCTCGTATTGAAATGGCGACAGGTAATCGCAGTAACTGTGTATCCTTCGGGTATTGTAAAAGGCGTCAATGTACTCAAATATCAGGTTGTATGCCTGGGTGTAGTCTCTTATGTGGAATCGGTTAAGCCATTCTCGCTTAATCAGGGCGTGGAAGGATTCAATACATGCGTTATCCCATGGTGTGCCGGGAAGTGAATAGCTTTTCTCTATCCCGCTCGTAAACTCGTTGTATTCCTCTGATGTGTATTGTACGCCTCGATCCGTGTGAATAATCTTAGGCCGCTGCCCGGTCGTTTGTATTGCCTTCCTCATTGCTGATATCACGTATTCTGTCTCTAGCGTCGGCGCAAGCTCCCAGCCGACTATCCTCCTGGAGAAAAGATCCATAACGCAGGATAAGTATAAAAAGCCTTCATCTGTGTGGACATACGTGATATCTGTACCTTACGGTTTAGTATTCAGTTGTCAATGTCCGGTGAAAGGGCATCTGACCCCCACTGAGGAGGACCGGGATATTAACCCCTTCACTACTACTGGACATTGACCCCCTGTTTTTTGACCATTTTTCAGAAAAAACTCGAAAAGAAGTTCAAAAAAATTCAGCTGTAACCGATTGGGTACAGCTGAAGTCAAAAAATATGTAATTGAAGAATGAGGTAAAGCTAAGAATCAAGTCTTCTTTACACACATGATATAATGATTTACGAAGGGGTAACCCTTAGATAGGATAATAGACAAGTATTCTATTATTACTCCGTCGCCATACAAAAGACTTCCGATATGAAACGATTTAATACCTTGCTTTTTTAAAACTGAATTAAATATGCGCTTATTCTCATTTAATTGAACATAGTAATCACTTTGAATTTCATGCCATATATGAATGACATGTATATCATCCAATCTTACTGGTTCACCAAATTTCAAATATAAAGATAGTGTTAAGCAATCATCTTCTAATCCATATCCAATGAATCGCTCATCCCATAATCCTATGCTTTCTAATGTCTTCTTATCAACGCAACCGAAATTTCCAATATATGTTCTGAGCAAGTGCCGGAGATTATCTTTCTTCCTGACACTAGGCAAAGGATTTGCAGTAGGAATATTATATGAAACTTGAGTTTTTAGATGAAAATCCAGTTCACTTTTATTTAGCTCGTACCAACCTTTAGGAGTCCAGTCTCTTATTGCTGAAAAAGCATAAATACTATTGTGTGTTTTACTAATAACTTTATTAATAGTTTCGGGGTCGAATAGTATCACATCATCATCAAGAAAAAGCACTTTCTTCCCTTTTGCATTTCTAACTCCTATATTTCTTCCTCTGGCAATACTGTTGGAGTTATTCCTAATTACAAATAACTCAAAACTTAAAAAATGCGATGAAATAAAACGCATAAATCTGTGATAGTCTGTAATCTCACTGTTATTATCAACAACAACAACATCAAAGTTAGTAGTGTTCTGATTTTCAAGTGCCAAAAGGGCAGTTTCTAAACTACCGTTTTTAAGCATATAATTATTATGAGTTATTATAATTATTGATAATTCATGCATTATTAAACCAACAACCTTTATGTTTTTGGGTCAGATTATAGAATGTTTCTTTATGAAATACTGCATAAACATTTATTTCATTAGCAATTACACACTAATCCTCCATTTGATAAAACAATTATCAAGAAAGCAGAAGAATTATGCATATCAGCGTTGCATAATAAATTACAACCTTCAAATAAATTCAAGTCGAATAATAATTGATTCAATTAGTTGCTTGCGGCATGCTTTTTGGGATTATTCTTCTTGCTATTAGTTTTTGTTTTTGCAATGTGTTGTGTCTTGTATGACCTATTTGATGACATCTTGTTTTTGTGTTGCTGATTATCACTTCGTTTATTCCTCTTGCTAACTAATTGTCCACACGCAGCTTTAATTTTGCCACCTCGTGATTCACGAATTTTGACCGTTAATCCCACATTATTTAATTTGTCACGAAAAGCAACTAGTTCTTGTTTATTTGGTCGTCGTATGCCTTGATAGTTTGTTTCATTATACTGAAGAAGATTAATGAGAACATTCTTGTTGCGAAACCATTTTCCTAATTGCTTAACATCACTCATATGGTCATTTACACCAGGAATCAATAGGTAAGCAATAGTAACCATACGATTATGTCTTTCTGAATAATCAAGAACGGATTCAACAATATCTTCAATCCTATATGATTTCATGTGAGGCAAAACTCGATTCCTAGTAGTCTGGTTAGTAGCATGTAAAGATAGCGTAAGATGTATCTTTAAATGTTCTTCTCTTAGCTTTTTTAATTGGTTTAATGGACCAACTGTAGAAATAGTAATCCCATCAGTAGGAAAATCTAAACCCCTTCGATCTCTTAGAATGTGTATAGATTTAATTACATTATCATAATTGAGTAATGGTTCGCCCATTCCCATATATACAATTCTATTGACTTTTTCTTCTACAAAAATAACTTGTTGGACAATTTCTGAAGGCGTTAAATTTCGAATAAAACCGTTTTCACCAGATGCACAAAACACACATCCAACAGGACAACCTACCATAGTACTCACACAAACAGTTGTACCAGTTCTTCTTTTAATACATACAGTTTCAATACAATACCCGTCGCTTAACTCGAAAACATATTTGTTGGTGTCACGACCACGCAAAACCTCTTTTGATTTAATTGTTTTATATTTTGATTTTTTAGGACTCGAATATATGTTTCCATAAAAATCAGAAGCGGCGTTTTCTCCCAAAACGGTACTGTATTCTTCATATGTATAACCAAAAGGATCATTGTATATATCTTCTGCGGTAAATCTATTAATATGGCTCACAACTACATCTCCTTTAACATGTCACAATTATAACAAAAAAGAATCAAATTGTTTAAAGCATATACGAATGTAATGATTCTAAATATAATTTAAAAATATTTGCCCTATAGGTCAACCCTAATCAGACCTCTTATTGTAACGTCAAATCGAACACAGAAAAATCTAGTTCTTGTTTTTGGTAGTTTTGTTTCAATGAAGATTCTATTATGGAGTTTCACCCTGAGTGGTTGATTATTTCGATTAAGTAATGTTGGAGTGCGTCTGAACAGTGTAAATTTCAGAAATAATAATCAATAGTTTTGCAGTGCCACCAGACCATTGAACGGTTCTTATAGGTAATTGTCTCAGGCGATATTTCTTCGTTCTTATCTGACCACTCGTTGACCAACTCAGGATGAGTAGTAGCCAGATCATTAAATCCCTTCCAGACTCGTTGACCGGCACAATAAGGGCAGCCATGCCCCTCTGTACGATCAGCTACCCGAGCCTTCCACTCATGTCCGTTCTCACAGACCCAAAGAACAGCTTTATTTGACGATGGAGAGACTTCAAAGGGGTTTGATTCATTCTTAGGAGACCAAGTCTTAGCAACTTCAGAAAAGAGCGTCTGAAGGTCGTTATAACCTTTCAGGACTGCTCTGTGCTCACAATAGGGGCATCCGGATCCTAAGAGAGCCCTGTTTTTAATAGTACTGCTCGTAACGTAACTTACGGCTGAGTTGCAACAAAAGATAACAGAAAAAGAAGCGGCCGAAGACAGGCTGGAGTTTGAAACTAATCGTATAGAGCGTCAGTATCAATCTCAAAACCAGGGTCTTTCCAAAAAATATAACAAGACCTTGGGGTTAGAGATTGATGGCATAGAAGATATTATTGAACCATTTGCAGCTATTATAGGCAATATATTTACTCGAAAAGACTACATTTCTAACGATGAGATAATTGAAGCAGTCAAAGATCTTGATGGGAAGAATTTTCTGGTGTTTGACTACGGTGGCGGCACACTAGATATTACAGTTGTTAAGAATGACCATGGCCGTTTCCTTGAGGTAGGTACATCTGAACTTACAGGTCAGGCTGGGGATAGATTTGACGAACTTATAGCAGAATATGTTTGGAACAAATTTAGAGATAAGTATGCTTCAAAATACAATGAAGATCATCTTGAGATTAAGCGTAAGGAAAAATGGCGTAGAATAGGAACTTCTTTGGCCATTTTTGCTCTCCTTCTGTTTGTTTAGTATAAAGATATAAGGAAGAGGGCCTTATAACCATTGTGCAAATGCTTTAATGGGTCATGATATAATGACCTTGATCAAGGGTAATCAAGGGTAATCCTTGGTCGAGGAAATTTTAATTTTTTAGCCTAAGTCATGGATACAGCCCATGACTTTTTTGTTTACAGATTCGTTATCTAAGGATAATTACCAGTTTTTATTACAGATTTAAACTTAAAGCATCTTGATATTAGGAGGAAACCCCTATGGCAGAAGATAAAAAGTTAAATCCTGAAGCGCTTTACCGTTTCGTTGTAGCTTTCTTCTATATGCTCAACTCTGAACAGGGATTTCCAAAATCTGTTCAGGAGAACAGCCAGGGAACCTAACCAGCTAATGACCATAGACTACCTCCACCATAAGGATAAACGGAAGCAGAAAACCGTACCATTGTGCGATTATTGAGGTGTAAACGGTATGTGGAT
>Ga0256405_10006776_pt1 | contig 17962 bp, 17 predicted proteins | sample RumenRJG_02DNA_FD_189096 | JGI IMG/M metagenome (GOLD analysis project Ga0256405, IMG submission 189096) | Bovine rumen microbial communities from Lethbridge, Alberta, Canada - RJG_02 | ecosystem: Host-associated > Mammals > Digestive system > Stomach > Rumen | place: Canada: Alberta... | reverse complement strand
TGCTATTGCTCCTTTCTTTACGTTTTTTGCTGTTATTTTTCCTTTTGTATACATATCACCTGCTGCTGCTAATCCAGCACCTGCACCTACTCCAATTGCAATCTTTGCTGCTGCCGCTACAGCTGGAACTGCAATTCCTCCTGTTGCAACTATTAATCCTGCAGTAGCTGCCACAGTTGCAACTCCAATACCTATCCCTACTATTTTTTTATGTTTTTCACAAAATTTTCCAACCGCCTTAACCACCTTTTGGGTCTTATCCTTAACCCACTTAATTGGATTTGGCCACATACCATTCAAGTCATTCATCAGCATTCCATTTTTGTAACAATATCCGTATCTATTTAGGGTAAATGGCATTTCTATTGTACCTTGAATTACATCTGTTTCTGAAAATCTTCCTTCTTCTGGGCGATATTCCCTGGCTTCTGCAAAATAGTCATCTGCTACATTATCTAACCGATATCCTACGAAGCCGAATGGATTGACTATATCTGCTACTTTTCCAAGTGCATTCTTTAGCGTACTTATTCCGTCTAGAATCTCTTGGCCAAATTCATCATATCCATATGTTGCTTGTACGACTCCTGCTCAAGAATAAACAGCTATAAAGAAACAAATTACTACCACTATAAATAATAACGTATATATTGGAGTAACTATCCATGTATACTTTAATCCTAAATTTTCATTCTTTTTTATTAAAATTTTTCCAGGTAGCAAAATTAGCAGTCCTGAAGCCATGAATAATATAATTGCCAATATACCACATCCATAATCACTTCCAACTTTATCCAGTAGTTTTTCAATCAGTCTAATCATTATTATCCTTGTATGATGTTTTTAGAAGTAAAAACATCTAATTTCCTTTCTTCTTAATATTGCGATTTAATGCATTTAAATACTGTAGACTTTCTTCTACTTTTTAATTTTCATTGCATTTATTAGTTTAGCTTTCCAACTTTATGTGTTTGAATGCTTTAAACCAAACGCACACGCAATTGTAAGCATCCACATAATTATACTCATCATGGCAAACAATATAGCAATGAAAATATAAACTTTTTTTAATTTCTTAAGATATTTATCAAAAAATTTTCCACGTTCTAACCACAATATGTGTGATATCAAAGCCATAAATCCTATCAAAAATCTATCATCTAATGCCATCTTCTTCTTTTCCTTCTTAATACATTTTACTAAAGCCACTTGGCACTCTACTTGAAAGCAAACGCATTTTTGTCATTCGTCTTTCTAGTAAATTTATATTACAATATCTCTCATCAATTACCCGAAATACTCTTTTACCTTTATAGTACCCTCGTGCCACTCTATGTACAACTGGTGCTCTAAATCTTCCATTCGAACAAAGTTTATTAAAAAATTCAAAACGCATTTCTTTTATAGGATATTTTTTCCATTTAACATATATAAATTTTTTATCTACTTTAATCAAAAAATAATACCTACCAATAAACCCTAGTGTCCAAAAGAATACTCCCATCGAAATCCATAATAAAAAGAAAAAAATTATTGTTAATATATCAGATTTCAATGCTACAAGAAATAAGCTAGATAGTATACTCATTCCTACCATTATAAATGCATTACATACTCCTCCGCTTTCTACCTGTACATTCCAAATTTCAAATTCTGTTTCTATAATTTTTTCCTTATGTCTCATAATTTTTGCCTTCCTATCCTTTATAGTTTTTTAGTCTGTACAACCCTCAATATAGCCCTCAAATGCTGATAAAAGATTTGAGGAATATGTAGAACCTGCTGTAAATGATCTATTGGGTAAATTATCAAAAAATCTTGTTGTCCACTTATTTCTTGACATGAATTTATATTTTTCATAATCTTTAATTTCTTTATAATATCTTTCACTCAATTCTAATAACTTGCCAGATATCTCCTCAATCTTTTCTGGATTATGTTGTAAAATTCTACAATATTCATTAATCTGTAAATCTACCCACTTTGTGCCTGGCTTTAATTTTCCTATAAGTGCCATTGCTTTTTTCAATTCACGTTGAAGAGCATTCTTTTTTGCCCCTACATTATTAATGATACTTTCCAAAGTTTTCATTTTGTTCTTACTTAATCCAGCTTCTACCGCGACACTATTAGGATGTTTTATTGCATAATTATTATCAAATTTCTGAAATAATGCTCCCATTGCTGCATTTGAAACAAAAGAATTTTTTGTATCTTGCCATGTCTCCTTCCAACTTTTCCTACTATCCGTAGCATCTGTTATAAAGGTGGACGCTCCTCCTATTGTTCCACTCATAACAGCACTACTTCCATACTCAACAACAGATGCACCTATCTTGCTTGTCACTTTTGTAGCTAAGTGTGCTGAAACATTTCCTACGCCCGAAAAACATACCCCTGAAACGGTTTGAATTCCAACTTCTTTCCAATCTATTTCACTAAACTTTGCTCCATTTGCTAGCTGCCAAGCCACATCCAAACCTCCACCAAGCAATGCTCCTGCTGCGGGAGCTGGAAGAAGTGTTGAAACGCCAACAACTGCTACTGTAATTGACGCCGCACATAAAATTTGTTTTGGATGCTTAATCGTATACTCAACTGCTGATTTAACCGCCTTAGCAGCCTTTTTTGTCTTATCCTTAACCCACTTAATTGGATTTGGCCACATACCATTCAAGTCATTCATCAGCATTCCGTTGTTGTAACAATAGCCGTATCTATTTAGGGTAAATGGCATTTCTATAAAGCCTCGGACTTTATCTATTCCTGAAAATCTTCCTTCTTCTGGGCGATATTCTCTGGCTTCTGCAAAATAATCATCTGCTATGTCATCTAACTGATATCCTACGAATCCAAATGGGTTTACCAAATCTGCTACTTTCCCAAGTACATTCTTTAGCGTATTTATTCCGTCTAGAATCTCTTGGCCAAATTCATCATATCCATATGTTGCTTGTACGACTCCAGTACCATTTAACATACGCATTGTGCTTCCTAGATCATCGTTTAGGAATGTATATCTATTTTGAGGTTGGAAGTTATATCCACTATCACTAAATGCTGCTATATCTGCACCAGATCTTTCACTCATGTTCATGTCTACATCTGTGCTAGACTCTACAAGTTCTTCATCTGCCCATGTAAATGTTTGAGTTGATGCATTTATTGGTGCACTTGCTGGTATGTCTGCTGGTGTATTTGCTGGCACGCTTCCAATTGTATTTGCCGCTATATTTTCACTTGCGTTTAGGTCACAATCATAGCTTGTGCTACTAAGCATATTTCTATATTCTTTTGTTAAATCTATTACATAATCAACCCTTGATGTAGGATTCATTATCTGCGTTCTTGTATTAAGTTATTGCATTGGATCTAAACCAACTGCAAGATTTTTAGCAACATCAACTTGTGACATGTTACTAACTTTTGCTCTTGTGATTGAAAATATAGCATTTGATTGTCTATACTAACAGAATACTGACTTTTTACCATTTTTTATTAATAAAGTACCAAGCTATAACTATCAAAATGCTTAACTCTATTATTGGTAAAGAAATATGTATAAATTTTTTTGCCTTTTCTTTATTTTTTTCAAGTAAAATTCTATACGGAACAACTATAATAAAATTACCTAAAACAATCAAACCAAATATGATTAATACGATATTTAATGATTCATCTCTCATTTTGTACCTCCATTTTATAAAATTCTTTTGTTTCTGGAATTATATATATTATTACTTTGTCCCCCCTTGTATACTTATGCCCTCTATCTTTATAATAATAAACATTATTGTCTTCTTCAAAAACCCTCCATTCGCCTTTTTCATTAGGCTTAAATGATTCTATAATTCCTCTCTTTGTTATAAAATCATTATTATATATTTGAACCGAAGCCTTTATTGCTGGAACTAAAAAAACTAATACATTTAATATAAGCATGCAAATAGCTATTCCATCAAATACACGATCTACTATAGATACTTCTTTTTTCTTTATAAACGCATACATTTCAGGAATGACTCCTAACAATCCAATAAAAATTCCAGCCACACCAAATATATAATCTACTTTCATCTGTGTTGTCATTTTGTTTCCTCCACATTTTTATTTTTTTTCAATATTATTTTTACTATTTGAATTTTTATGTTTTTGATTCACCGAATTAATAATCAAATCACCAAACACCGTACTTTCCCCTATATTGCACGCATATTTATGCAATTCAATCCAATTTTTTCCAATTGAATCCAAATCAGTAAATCCTCCATATAATCCCGTATGAAGCCCTGAAAAAACAACTGCATAGCACCTGAAATACCAGCATTTTTAAGTGTTATTAATAGGTCTGTTCCTGAGCTTACTGATGAATATACACTACTCCCAATACCCGCCAATATATTCACTAGGGCGATATTCATTTGAAAAGAACCACAAAGACATTTCATTTTCATGCATGCAAAAAAAATAAAACTTTAATCGTATACAAAAAAATTTGTCCTCGTGGTTCATTTTATTTTGTTATTTTTACTAGGATAAAAATTACTCTGCTGCAAAAATCATCATTTCCTAATTTATATGCTTAAAATTCTATCATATCTTCAGTATCAATATCTGAAATAAATCTCCAATCATTGTCGATATTATTTAACTCTGTGACTACGATTATTTTTTAGTTTCTTTTTTATCTTCATCTTTTTTATTTACTAAAAAATTTATCTAGTATAAATGTTGCAAGTGCAGATGCTCCTGCACACATTCCACCACACAAAAGTGCTCTATATAAAACAGGCATATCCGAATTCAAATTCTTTGACACTGAATATGTCATAAAGCACACAGCTAATGCTATTATATTACTTACATTATTTTTTTTGTTTTTATTCATCTTAATCCACCTACTTGTTATAGCTTTTTAAATATATTTCTAAAAAGCTATAACATATCCTTTCTCTATTTTTTTAATATTATGGGATGACAATGGCAATACATAAAGAATACCTAATAGTCTTTCTTAAATTGAATTGTCCACATCTCCTACTTTAAACATTGCAAAATTCCAAATGCAACAATAAAGCCACATAATCTTGACAAAAATTTTATTTTTTTGTTTTTAGAATAATATCCCAAACTATACACTCTCCATGAAAGACAGAATATAGCTAGTAAAAACGGTACAGCTATAACTAATATAATTAACTCCATATTCCTATAACCTCCATCCAACTTCGTCAAATTTAACCATGTAAGAAACATTATCTATTAGCTTAAGCTTATTAAGTTTCCCTGCCAATTCATAAAATGAGGGATTAATTTCATCACTTATCAATTTGAAAGCACTGACTTTTATTCCACATTTTTTTCTATATGCCTTTAAAATATCGCTTTTTCCAAAGTTACCTTTTTTAGCTTCAAATTTTAATTCACTAAGGTTATACTTTTTCTTTCCTATTTTTGCATATCCCTTATCGCTTTCATTAAGATTAATCTTTACTATAATAGTGTGACGCTTTAAATATCTATAGCCAAGAAAATGTATAAAAAAAGCTATTGCTGGCAGTATAAAAAGATACACCAAATAGTTTTCTTTTTTTGTTATAAGATAAGATACTGCTGCATCTATTGGCATATAAAACTCAAATAGTGCCATTTGACTTTTCACTAATTTTAAACGAGTTTTCTTTTCATACTCGTTACTATATGTACCATTATTCTCATCTTTTAATGTTTCCTCTACATATGCTCCGTCTTGCAATGCATCTTTTACCAACACAGCAAACCACTTGTCAAAATAAGCGGTAATTTTTTTGAAAACTCTCATATAATTATTCATCTCAATATATTTACTATTGAAATAACCTCCTTATCCATTTTTTTAAAGAATAAATTTTCTTTTAAAAAACTCTTATAACTATGTTGCACAGGAACTTACTCCTGACATCTGTTTCTGAATAAATCCTTCTAAGCCTCCTTCTAGTTCTATTCCGTACAACCAATCCATAGTCTTTTGCAAACCACGTATTAAAGGACCATATTTTATATCAATTTCTCTGCAAACTTGTTTGCTTATATTTTCATTTTCTGTTCTCGCTTCTTTTAATTTTTTTATGTTCTTATTATGCGTTAACATCGCTTTTCCTTTTGCATTTTTTCCTCTTCCAGTTACCCCCTTTGCTTTTCTTGCTCTATTTAATCCACGAACCTTATCTTGTCTTGAGGCTATATCATCTTCTAATTCATTTATTTTTTCTGTAAACGGTCTTTGTTTTTCTGCTTTCATCTCGTCTAATGAATGTCCAATTTCTGTGTTAACCTTTTCATTAAGCATTCCGCAAACAAAATTACTTGCTGTAGATGCTGCAACATCTTTCACTATTTGTTCTTTTTTTTCACCATTTTTTAAATCAGTTGCCAAAGTAGCTGCACCTCCTATCGCTGCATTAACTGCACCAATACCCGCATATCTTGCTAAGCCTGTCACACTTTTTCCTACTACAGCTCCTGGTAACACTGCAAATGCCGCTCCTGCTGCACCTTGTATAGCTACATCTCCCCAATCAATTTTTCCGTCTTTATTATTGGCTATCTGACTTCCCAAGGAACATCCAGCTCCCATTATGGCTCCTGCTACTAACGGTGCTGCTGCTCCACCAGAAAAAGCAACTAATGCAGCTGCTCCCAAAATCGCTGTTCCCTGTATTAATCCGCCAATAATCTGCCTTTTATGGCTCTTGACATAATTTCCAACGCTCTTAACAGCACTTCCAACCGCCTTAGCAGCCTTTTTTGTCTTATCCTTAACCCACTTAATTGGATTTGGCCACATACCATTCAAGTCATTCATCAGCATTCCGTTGTTGTAACAATAGCCGTATCTATTTAGGGTAAATGGCATTTCTATTGTACCTTGAATTACATCTGTTCCTGAAAATCTTCCTTCTTCTGGGCGATATTCCCTAGCCTCTGCAAAATAATCATCTGCTATGTTATCTCGCTGATATCCTACGAAGCCAAATGGATTGACTAAATCTGCTACTTTTCCAAGTGCATTCTTTAGCGTATTTATTCCGTCTAGAATCTCTTGTCCAAATTCATCATAGGCATATGTTGCCTGTAAGACTCCAGCACCATTTGACATACGCATTGTGCTTCCTAAATCATCGTTTAGGAATGTATATCTATTTTGAGGTTGGAAGTTATATCCACTATCACTAAATGCAGCTATATCTGCACCAGATTTTTCACTCATGTTCATGACTATATCTGTGCTAGACTCTACAAGTTCTTCATCTGCCCATGTGAATGTTTGAGTTGATGCATTTATTGGCATGCTTGCTGTTATGTCTGCTGGTGTATTTGCTGGCACACTTGCTGTTATGTCTGCTGATACATTTGTTGGCACACTTCCAATTGTATTTGCCGTTATATCTTCATTTGCGTTTAGGTCATACTCATAGCTTGTGCTACTTAATATGTATAGTTTCCATTATCTTCTGAAACATCTCTACGAATCTTACTGATTCCTGTTCTATTAAACATGTCATCATACTGATATCTATAGTCATCCAAAATTCCTTTAGCATCAGTATTTATTAGTCTACTTAAATAGCCTCTATCATTGTATTCGTATGCCTGGCTTGTTCCATTATTTAATGTTTTACCAGTTAATCGGCCCATATGATCATATGTAAAGCTTGCGATTTCCCTTGTTTTTTGAGCTACTTGGTCTAAATCTGTTAAGCCATAAATTTCCTGATTATGAGCTGATTTTCCAGCATGGTTCTTTTCATTAAATCTTTCAATTTCTCTTACTTGTGTAAGATGAAGTTCTTTATCGTAATCATAAAGCAAGGTTCTACCATCTGGATATGTCATGCTCTTCTTTTCGCCTGAGATTCCATATGTATATGACACTTCTTTTCCATCTGGATATACTACTTTTGTAGCCTGACCATTGGCATTATTTGTGATTTTTGTAATTCCAAGCCAATCTTCTACCTGACTTAAATTTCTTAGTGCATCATATGAAAGTTTTACTTCTTTTCCATCTGCATAAGTTATCTTACTTACATTTCCAGATTTATTGTACTGATATTTTGTAAGGTATCCTTCTTTATCAAGGCGTTCTGTTAGTTCTCCTACCTTATTATATTTAAACTTTTCTGTCATGCCTAAGGCATCTGTTGTTTCAATTACCTGTCCTAAGATGTCATATTTATATGAAGAGTTTCTTGGGAGAAGTTCTTCGCCTGTGACTTTATCCTTACCAGTTTGACTAACTCCAACAAGTCTATCGCACTCATCATAAGTATAGATGGCTTCATTTCCAAGGGCATCTATAACCTTTGTAAGTTGACCTGTCAATGAATACTCGTAATGAGTTTCATTTCCTTTTGTATCTTTTATTGATGTTACATTATCTACAACATCATAAAAATACTCTGTCTTTTCTCCGTTTTGTCCTTCGATTCTTACTAGTCGATCTAACTCGTCATATACATAAGATGTTTTATATCCTGTAAAATCAGTTACTGAAATAAGATCACCATTTGCATTATATTCATAAGTTTGAACTTGGCCTTCTGAATCAATAGTTTTTGAAATATCATTTGTTCCTTTTACATACTCATAACGTGTCACTCTTCCTCTTTCATCTTCTACACTTGAAAGATTCCCCATGACATCATATGTATAGATTCTTTTTGCTCCTTCGCTATCTTCTTCTTTAGTAAGTTGGCCTACTTCATCATATGTTCTTATGACATAATTTCCTACTGCATCTGTTATCTTAATAAGATTACCTTCAAGATCGTATTTATATGATATAGTAGCACCATCTGGAGTCTCTACCTTTACAAGCTGACCTACTGAATCATACTCATAAAAAGCCTTATCCCCATTTGGATCTTCTGCTGATAAACAATTTCCCATTCCATCATATGTAAAACGTGTCGTATTTCCTAATGCATCTTTAACTCTTGTCAAGCGGTTATTCTCATTGTAGATATATGTAGTTTTTCCTCCATCTGGAGCTGTCACCCTTGAAACATTCCACATGACATCATATGTAAGATGAGTTTTTCGTCCTAACTGATCTATGATGGTTTCTGGTCTGTTAAGACTGTTATAACTTATGCTTATTGAGCTTCCATCTAAATCAATAGCTTTTGTAACTTTACCAAAGTGATTGTATTCATACTTTCTTGTCTGGCCTTTAGCGTTAGTGTCTTCTACGATATTTCCCATAGTATCATACTTAAATGAATTACTACAATTCATAGCATCTGTTGTCTTTGTAACTCTACCAAGGACATCATACTCATACTTTGTACTATTGCCTCGAGCATCAATTAACTCTTTGATGTTGCCTCGATTGTCATATACGATTTCGTTACATGAGCCGTCAGCTAATGAAACTTTAACAGGTCGACCTTTTTCGTCGTATGAATATTTTACTTTTCTCCCTAAGGCATCAGTAGTCTCTAAGACATTTCCTTTTGCATCATAAACGTTTTTCACTTTTGTGTGACCATTTACGCTTACTGTAACTGGCTTATTGTGAACCTCATATGTTACATTTAATTTTGAACCATTTGCTGCAATAATACCTGTTACATTACCTCGATTATCGTATGTCATTCGAGTTTCATTGCCATTTTTATCTACGATTCTATTTTTTAGGTTCTTAGAATTATATGAAAATGTTTTAAATTACATCGAATACAATCAATTATAGCATAATTAAATGAGATTCCAACCCCATTTTGATTTTCTTGACGTAATAAAATACAAAACACTATTTTATATTAATTAGCAATTCCAATCCCTTGCTCGATTATCTGCGTATTTTACAAAATAAGGAAGTCTAAAATCACCTGCCATATGTTTAACTAACTCTTTTGCTTTTTCATTATCTATTCCTTTGCTAGTAACATATAGCGGTTTGTTACTTTCGCCTCTATACACTTCTAGATTTTCTAAAATACATCTATCATATTTATTTTTTCCAATTCCAATGACTGGAATATTATATTCTTCATAAACAAATGTACCTAGCGCATGTTCTTTTGTTCCAGAATCTGCGTAACCGTCAATTACAATCATCTCAATATCTTTTTTATCCATTTTGCTTATAATAGATTCAACGCTTTGTAGTTCTCTCTTATAAAATTGTCCTGGAATATAGTCACCTATATTACTCACAATAGAGGTAACTATATACTCCTCTTTTTCTGCTAAAATGTCTTTTGCCACAATTCCAGCTACATGTCCTTGCCTTGTTTCTTCATTATAATCTGCATCTATAACTACTACCATAAAAATCTCCCTTAATCTCATTTTTTATCTAAAATACTTCATGTAATCGAAATTTTTGCCATCTCGCAATATTTCCTCATTAATCGCTTCAATATCATATTTAGAACGATATTCTCTTAGACGCTCGCACCACCAATCAACACTAGCCATATATGCTTCTGCTTTATCATTTTCCCAGCAGTCATATCCTGAAAGTTCTCCTTTCTCATTATATGCATAATAATCAACACTATAATTATTTATATCAATAGTCAATGCTGATACATATCCATTCTTATGAAAATTTAAGCACAATCCATTGCTCAGGCTGTACTTTTCATATTCTATAACCTCTAATACATTATCCTCGTCTTCAGTATATTCTTTGTAAACACCATCTACTATTCCATCTACAACGTCTGCTTCCCAATATTTTTTTCCATTCTTGAAATATTCTTCAGCATGTCCCGTATATAAATGCTTGCACTCCTCATCAATATAATATATTGGATTCCTATTATCATCATATTTAAACCATAGTTCATTTACATTCATTATTTTTTCTCCTTTTCTAGTCATGATTTATTGTTTGTATCCCTCTTGTAAAATATTTGCAATTTGGGCACCTATCTGCTGGCTGAATTAATCCTCGTCTTCTCCATGCCATTAAATCTTCATTATATAACTTAAATTCTTTAATTGTATCTGCGGTCACTGTTTCTCCGTGAAGTTCCCTGGCCTTAAGTGCTTTGTTTAGAGCCCATACTTCTGAATGTCCAGCATAGCGCTTATCTGCTGAAATTGGTAGTTTTATTTTTCCTGCATTTACCTTTTTTGTATACTCTATATTTGTTTCTTTTATATATGGATGCGGTTCATCACTTTCAACCCACCAATTATAAAACTTTGCCTCATGTTTTACCTTAGACTTAAAATTAAAGCCTTCATATATTTCATTATATTTAGGGTCATATATAATAGAGTAAACTGGACCTCTAACTTTTGTACTTGGTGCTTTTCCCTCTGGCAAAGATTCAAACTCTAGCATTCTTTGATTTGCATATTCAACAATTTCTCTATCCTCAAGTTTTTCACCTTTAGCTAATTTATTAGCCACTGTTTTTCCTATTTCACTTTTCGTTGAAATATTAACTCTTAGGTTTTCTAACTTACTTTGAGTCTTATTTAAAGCACTTATTCTGTGCTCAAATTCTTTTACATCCTCTTTCGTTAGGTTAAGTTCTCGTATCAATTTTTCCTTGCCGGTTTTTACAATTTTTTGTCCTTCGACTTTAGGAATTTTTTTTATTTTGTCAGCTTTAGATGAAACCTCTGATACCTTCTCTATTTTAGCAGTCTGTTGAGAAATCTTTCCTACTTTTGATGTCACTTCTGTAGTCTTATCTACCTTTGATACACCCTTAGTTATCTTACCTGCTTTTGATGCTACTTTTGTAGTCTCGTCTACCTTTGATACACCCTTAGTTATCTTGCCTGCTTTTGATGCTACTTTTGTAGTCTCGTCTACCTTTGATACACCCTTAGTTATCTTGCCTGCTTTTGATGTTACTTCTGCGGTCTTTTCTAACTTCGAAGTCGCCTTTGCTGTCTTCTCTACTTTCGATGCTGCTCCGATTCCCTCTTCTGCTAATGCTACACTTTTTTCACCTTCTGATGCAACTTCAACAACCTTTACGCATTCGCCTGCTTTTGATAACTTGGCCCACGCAAATGGCGCTACAAATTGTGCTATATCGCCTATTACCTCACCTTTAGTACACCAACCATCCGATTGGATATCTGCATTTTTTAGTCTTCCTTCTGGGGAGTCTGCATATACTTTTGGATCTTTTTTACCCATCAATAAGTTATATGTCAAGTTATTCATTTCTGGTAAAAATGGGATTGAATTTATTAATCCATAACATGCCGCATACAACTTATTATTCATACTAAGTTTCTGCTTTAAAGCCATACAGTACTCATACTCTAACTTTTCTTCGTATGACATTTTAGCCCAAATCAAAGTCCTAACAATATTTACACCATGTGCGCTTTGTTCTGGTAATACATTATACTTCTTTTTAAATTTAGCCTGATATTTATCTACTATCTTTTGAGCTTTTTTTCTATCTGAATCGCTCATTTTGTAGTCTACTTTTATCCAACAGTTTATATCTGCTTGAGTTGATTCTTTTATTATACCACCTGAATAGTTTTTTTCTACTACTGTATTATACTTTTTTAAATCGCGTATAAATATCTCATTAACAGTATAATTATATTTACCACCTTTAAAACTTTTCTGCATCTCCTCAAGTGCAGAAATGATTGCTTTTCTTAAGTTATTATTACTATCGAAAACGCCTTCTACTTTTGATACTTCTTCGCAAAATTTTCGACGTTCTTTTAACACCTTCATCTGTTCATCTATTGAACCTATTTGATACTTATATCCATCCGTAAGAGGATTTTGAGTAACATCCATAAATTTACTCTGCGTAATATATATTGGCGATACCATCTCCATGCTTTCATGTTCTTTTATTTCTTTTTTTCGTTTTTCTTCTAAACTATCACGCTCCTTCTTTAAGCTTTTCAATTTGTCACCCATTTTATCATAATCTAATTTACTAGGTGCGCCATCAGCTAATGAGTTTAGATTTGTTATGATTTCTTCACAACATTTCATATCTAATAAATTTGCATTTACTAAAGTTTTTAGCAATAAATTATAATCTTTTAAGTGATTACTTAAATTTTTATATGCTTCACTTTTTAATTTATCTGTATTATTAAAATCATCAAAACCTTTTTTTATATTATTGAAGTTTTCTTGCTCTTCTTCAAATCTATTGATTATACTTTTACAATCCGCAATCAATGCATTTCTATCAATTATGATATTATTCCCCGGCATAGTTTTTTTCCTCCTCTAAACTTATTGCTATTTTTTTCTTATTCTCATTTATATCTTCTTGTACTCTTCTTACTTTATGCCGTAAAGCTTCAATTGCATTTTCTAGCGAATACTCGATATCTCTTCTTGTCTTAAATGCATTCTCCTCTCTATCTTCTAAAATGTACAGCATTTGTGTGTCATCGAATTCTAGTTCATCAATTTCATTACTTATTGATTTTGAAATATCGCTCCAATTTTCGTACTGCTCATCATCGATTTTTTTTATTTGTTCTATTTGATAATAGATTTCTTCCTCTTGCCTTTCTAATTCAATCTTTTCTTCATAAAGATTGTCTATTACTGCATCCAATTTAGTTTTCCATCTCCTTTGCTTGTGCAAAATCTATATCTTTATACTCTAATCCTAATGATTTTATATTTTCTGCTTCATTGACGATTGAATTTTTCAAGGTTTTTTGTACCTTTTGAGCTACATCCACTAATTCACTCATTTCTTTTGCTATTTCAATGTTTGAAACTTTGTCTTTTAATTTTATTTTTTTATCATTAATAAAGTTTCCTACTTTTTTAATCTTAGTGTTTTCCTCTTGTACATCATTCTGATTAATTTCTAAAATATCTGCCATCGTCTTCTCCTTCCTATATCTCATCAGCCAACATGATTTTTCTTATTCCTGTCGGTTGCATTTGATATCCAAAATGAACATCTTTGTTATGCTCTCTCATTCTTCCAACTTCAAAAATCATCTGTGATGTGGCATCTCCTAGAATGATTCCATTTTTTAATGCTTGAAGCTTATCTACTAGCTTGCCTGTTCTTATACCAAACCTTGTATCCGATGCAACTATTGGAACTATTCCCCAATCGATTGCATCTGAAAGAATATCTAATTCATCTATTTTCATTTCATCTTTATATGGCTGCGTTATTTCTTGAATAACGTCAATTACTATATAACTTCTTTGTAACTTACTTGCATATTCATTTGGTGTAAGAAGTGGCTCATCTATCCTTGCATCTTCGAAATCTTCTTTTCTTCTTTGGATATCTTCTGTTAACTCTTTTAAGATAATATTGTAATTATCCATACTTCCTGCCTGATATGATGCATTTTCACACTCATTTGCAACCTTGGCTAATCCCATGCTTGAATTATCCATTATATATATTTTTTCTGAACGATTATCTTTACTAATGTACGATACAATATTTTTTAGCATTGTTGTTCGGCCCATCTGAGTTTCACCAACTATAAGTCCCATTCCTTTCGAAACATCTAATCCAACCACATTTAACTGTTCTGTCTCGATACCGATTGGTATCTGAGATAGATGCGATTCGTTTTCGCCTGCTATTATTTTTCCTGTCTCTGATATAGTTGTATTTTGTGTCTGCGAAACCATCTCTTCATATCCTGGATACTCTGGAAGTTGGCTAATGTGGAGCTCTTCTGGAAGGACTGGTATTCCTTTGGCTTTTTTCTCTGTTGATTTTTTTGCCAGTGTTGATACAAACTCTTTAAGTTTTTCTATGTATGTTAGTTCATCTGGGCATGGCACTGGAGTGTATAGTTGCATCATGTCAATTTCATCTAACTTGACTAATGCACGCCCTTTTTTATCTTCTGGAACATCCATTGTTGTTCTTCCAATAAGGCTTCTGATTTCGCTATTATCGAAATTGTAGCCTGCTATCTTTTCTTTAAAATTGTTAAGAACAACTGCTCTCATAGCTGCGCATCGTGTCATCGTTGTTGCTATATAAATACCAAGACTTGCACCATCTCTAGCTAGCTTTTGAACAAACATTTCCATGTCATCACCTAATTCTTTTAGGGCATCGTAATTATCTATTGCAATTAATATAACGCTTAAGGTGTCTGGCTTTTTGTATCCTTGAGATTTTGGATTTAAACCATTATCTTCATTATATTTTTTTGCTTCATTTCTAGCACTCTCGTTATAAACCGAAATATTTTGTGCCATAGAGTGTGCAAACTTCTTCTTTCTAGTTGACATTTCTTCTGTAATTATCTTGATGAATTTTGTAAGTTTTTCTGTATCATCAAATCCCATATAGTCAGCCACATGTGGTAGATTCTTTAATGGAATTAGGGCACTATTTCCTAAATCTATAATGTATGATTTAAAATTTTGTACTGCGTTTTTAACCGCAAGCCCTGTTATTACATTAGTTAAAAACATCGATTTTCCATATCCACTTGATGCCATATAAAGCAAATGTCCATTCTTTACAAAATCAACCACATACTCTGTCTGTCTTTGTTCTTCTGGAATATCAACCATTCCAATCGGCAAGGTATAATCACCAGTTTCAAACTTGGCTGTATCTGTGATTTTTTCAATTTTTGTATATGGTGACTCTAGTGGTGCATCAAGACTTGGAAGCCATGGTTTTTTAACTTCAGGGAACTCTTCTCCACTTGCCTTTGCCTCTTCTTTTAAGTTTTGATACAAATCACTTAAATAATTAACTGTTGCATCTAATTGTGTTATTTCGTTTCCTTTCTTTTCATCTTCATCTAATTCACTTAAATCCTGATTTATTAGTTGACCCTGACCTTTTTCATTAATAAGGTAGACTCTATTATCTTCTTTTTGTGATTTTTCTTCGTTTGCGTCTATATTTGGATCATACTTTGCTCCACTCCATGCTGATTGGAACAACTCATATATCTCATTATTTCCAACCTGAAGATATGCTCGTCCAGCCTGAGTTATACTTGCAGCATCTGGTGTTTTTAGCATTTCTTTACTATCACTTGTGTCCGCCACTTTTAGACATAACTTAAATCTTGAGTTTGACCAAATCTGATCATCTACTACACCTGATGGCTTTTGTGTTGCCAAAATAAGATGTATTCCAAGGCTTCGACCTATACGGGCTGTTGATATAAGCTCTGCCATAAACTCTGGCTGTTCACTTTTTAATTCTGCAAACTCATCACTTATCATAAACAAGTGTGGAAGGGGTTCTTTTACTTTTCCCTCTTTGAAAAGTTTATTATATCCATTGATATGATTAACTCCACACTCACTAAATATCTGCTGTCTACGAAGGAGCTCACTATGAATTGATGCCATAGCTCTCATACTTTCTGCTTTATCTAGGTTAGTGATTGTTCCAAGTAAATGTGGCAAATCTTTAAATAAGTTTGCCATTCCACCACCTTTATAATCAATCAAAAGGAAACCAACTTCATAAGGATGAAAATTTAGTGCAAGCGACAAAATATATGATTGTACGATCTCTGATTTTCCTGAGCCTGTTGTTCCTGCAACTAATCCATGTGGACCATGTGCTTTTTCATGTAGGTTCAAGGAAACTATATCATCTTCTGCTCGTAGTCCAAGTGGGACTGCAAGTGTTTTATGAGATTGATTTTGACTCCAACGCTCTCTTGAATTGAATTCTTCAGGTTTTGTTACTTTATACATATCAAAAAATGTTACACTTTCTGGGATTCTACTGCTCATTCCTTCTTCATGCTCTATTGCAGCAAGTTGTCTTGCAGTTTTTTCTAGTTTTTCATCGAACTTTGACTCAGCTATTATGCTTATATTAGAAAGTGCCAACTTCTTATGCAGTTTAAATCGTTTATTTTTTCTTACTCCTTCTTCAATCAACAAGCGTCCTGTATCGCTATTTTCAAGTAAAACGATTGTGTTTATGTACTCTGGCAAGTTTGCTTCATTTTCAGTTGTGTAAATAACACTAAATCCTAAATCCATTTCCATTTCTTGCAAGTACTCCATGATTGGATGATTCAAAATGATTTTTGGCTCATTTATTACAAACAAAAAGTAAGGTTTAAATATATGTTCTTTTTTATCTTCTTCTAATACCTGCTTTCTCTCTTTTAAAATCTGTTGAAGTGAACTTAGAGTTTCCTTTCCTCCATTCGACATAATTCGTCCACTTACATTTATTGAATGTATTTTCAAATGTGGATACCACTTTATATATTCAAACTCTTTTTCATACTTTGCATCATTTATAAATACGATTTCTAAATCATGATAACTATGAAAAAATGTCATCTGTGCCATCAATCGTTTTAATTTTTTATTGATGTTTTCTTTACTTCCTACCAATCCTAAGTTTGCTTTTCTTAAACTTATAGATAATGGGATATTTTTTATTTTTTTGAATTCTTTTACAGTATCTTTTGCTTTAGTTTCTAATTCATCCTTTTCGATAGCGATTTCATCCCTGGCATACTTTATGTCAAGAGCAGAGTTTCCATCAAAATATCCCATGCAAACTTCTAAAAAATCGTCATCTATCAAATTTCTTTCATAAAGTCGTGGGCTATTATCTTCAACCATCTGTAAGACATCTTCTGTCGTTGGACTGATATATTCATACGCTACCTTCTCTTCTAGTTGTTTTTTTATTATCTTTTTTCTCATTTTTAGAAGATAATCTATGTAAACTTTTTTTCTTCTTGTATTGTATTCTTTGGTCTTTTTCTTATCTTTGAAAAAACGTTTAACTGAAAAGATGAGTGTTATGATTGTCATTCCTATGGACATATACACATATGGACCTCTTTTTAGGAAAAATCCCATTGCAACTGTAAATGCAGCTGTCGAAAGAACTGGTACTATAAGCTCTGCAAGGCCATCTCGACCTAGTGTCTTTTTTGATTGTGGTTGTTTTATCTCTATTTTTTCATCTGGAACTCTATAAATGATTCTTGGTGATCTTTTATAGATTGG
>Ga0256405_10006773_pt1 | contig 17965 bp, 15 predicted proteins | sample RumenRJG_02DNA_FD_189096 | JGI IMG/M metagenome (GOLD analysis project Ga0256405, IMG submission 189096) | Bovine rumen microbial communities from Lethbridge, Alberta, Canada - RJG_02 | ecosystem: Host-associated > Mammals > Digestive system > Stomach > Rumen | place: Canada: Alberta... | reverse complement strand
TAAATCTCTACATTCGGGCTCAAATCTTTTAGAATATACATTATTTGTTTTGATATCGCTAAATAATTGTGGTGATTTGCGACCATATAAATACAATTTGGGTGTTCTTCAACACGACTTCCGACCATTGTGTTGTTATGTGTCATAAAAATTTAATTTAATAATTTATAAAATTTTTAATAAAAAATATGCAAAAAGACCATTCGCATCTAACCGTAAAATATCAAACTAACCACAGAATATCAAACTGCCGAAAACCATTGAAAATAAAGTGAAAGTGCGAGCAGTTAAAATGCAGATAAAGTGCAAGAAAGATTAGTTTGATAGATGAACAATTAATAAACTTCCGACCGCCAAAACTCAAACAACAAGCGATTTTTTCAAAAAAATATCAAACTAACCATCTCTGTCAACGTGATTGAACTAATACAGCTTTAATGAAGACTAATTTAGACTTGGCAAGTTTAAAATAAAAAGCTCACAAACGTGAGCATAAAAATGGGCCCGGAGAGACTCGAACTCTCACACATCGCTGCGCCAGATCCTAAGTCTGGTGCGTCTACCAATTTCGCCACAGGCCCATTAATTTATTTAATTGTCAAAGATATTTTATTTAACTCGGGCTATATTGTCAATGTTTTGACAATTTGTGCGCCTACCACCTCTCAAAAACGATACTTAATCGTTTTTTCGGCAGAGTACCACAGGCCCATTAATTTATTTAATTGTCAAAAATATTTTATTTAACTCGGGCTATATTGTCAATGTTTTGACAATTTGTGCGTCTACCACCTCTCAAAAACGATACTTAATCGTTTTTTCGGCAGAGTGCCACAGACCCATTAATTTATTTAATTGTCAAAGATATTTTATTTAACTTGGGCTGCGTTGTCAATGTTTTGACAATTTGTGCGTCTGCCACCTCTCAAAAACGATATTTAATCGTTTTTTCGGCAGAGTGCCACAGGCCCATTGATATTAGTAAATTATCGCAAAATTATATCTTTGTCAATATTTTTGTTATATAATTTCTATGTAAATTTAAGGAACTTTTATGGCAGATTTTCTTGAAGAATATAAAAATTTAAAGTCTTTCGAAGTTGAATTTTTTGATGATGTCTATATGCATCGTATTATGTGCAAAATTAAAAACATTGAACCTGATAGGATGCTCATTGTTTCTGAAAATTCTAAAACGGGTGCTGTAAAACCTAAAATCGGAACTAATCTTACTTTAAATGTTTATTCTGAGAATGGTATATATAATTCACTTTCCAGAGTTATAGATGTAAAAGAAGATGGCGATTTTACAGTTTATTCTATAGCTTATCCTTCACAAAATAAAATGACTCAAAGACGTGAATATTTTAGAGCAAATTTAAAAATACCTTTTTTCATGACAGTTAAAAGAAAAGATAAGACAGAAATTATTGAAGGTGAAACAGTTAATATATGTGGGAAAGGTATTTGTATACAAAATAATAAGCCATTTTTGCCTTATGAAAATATAAATATTAATATAAATTTTAAAAACAATGTCATTAATACTGATGCAGAATATGTTTATTCTCGTCCTGTCGCAGATAATGGGCGTCCTGCTTTTCAGCATGCTTTTATGCTTACTACAATAGAACAAAAAGATATTGATTTTATTGTGGGGCAATGTTTTCTTTATCAGTTATCATAAGCTTTTTATATTATTTTTGACTTTACATAAAAAATCACTAATATATAAGTGTAGTTAATGTAGTTAAAGGTACATAGGATAGCGTATGAGATTATTAAACCGATTAAAAATGCTTGAAGGTCATTACATGTTTATTAAGTGGATTGGCGGATGTGAGTATGTTAAATTAATTAATGCAGCCATCGATTTCTACGAATTCAATATTATTGACATTGAAACCATGGAATACAAAGAATCTCTTTTAATAAGACCTAATTTATTAATGGAAGTAACATTCGGCGGACCGGATGTACAAAGAGTTCTTGCAGAGATGTGCTGTAATATCAGTAATGAGTAAAGTTAAATATTAAAACTTTTTCTGCTGCCTTCTTCGTGATATATTGTACCACCGCAAATTTCTTCGGATATTTTAAGTACAAATTCACGACCAGCATCTATTTGAGCAAGTAAATACTCTTTGTTTGCTGTATGTTTAAATTTTACTATAACACTTTGCATCTTGTTTTCAGGTACAAATAATGAAGCTGTTTCGTTATCTAAAAGAGCAGCCATTTCGTCATCACTATTTTTGGCATCTTTTATAATATCAAAGTAATTACCTTTTAAAGCCATAATTCTTCCTGAAAATAAAGGTCGTTCACTTTCACCTCTAAAAAGAGATTGCGGTTTAAAGTTACATCTCATTGTAAAGCTGTAACATACCCAAAATATATTTACAACTATAATTTTAGTATCAACTTTAAACCAAATGTTTTCTGTTGCAACGCCTCTTGCAGCAAAGGATTGTTTTATGTTTTCTGTAAAATCTTTTGCAGTTGCTGCCATAATAGCAAATATTTCGCTGCAATTTTCGTTAGCATGTTGATAATCGCAAAACTGCTTATACATTTTTGCAGTTATTAACGAAACTCTCTCTCTTATGATTGGAGAGTTCCTAAAGTCATCTGAACTATCAAAATTAAAATTATTGCTCATTTGTTCCTGATTTTAATATAAACATGCCTTTACGTAAATATTATATAAATTTGAGTATTACTCATGAATACATAAAATGTACTATTTGAAAATTTAATTTTATAATTATCACGCCCGATGGGATTCAAACCCATGACCTTCAGGTTCGGACTCTGACACTCTATTCAGCTGAGCTACGGGCGCTTACTAATTATTATCTTAATTCTACCTCAAATGTAACGATTTGTAAAGAAATAAATTTAAAACCCTAAAGTTTTCATTAAAAATGTCGATAAGTAGTATGTAAGGGAAATGAAAAATTAAAATAAGGAGTACGTCTTATGGGTATGTCAGCATCACAAGCAAGATTGTTATCAATAACAGCAAGAATGAACGATGTAGAGTTCAAATCACAAAGCATATCAAATACAAAATTAAGATTAGCAGATGAAGCCGAAAAAGTTTCAAGTGATTATACAGCAGCATTAAATAAACAAAAATTGACATATACAGATTGGTCATCTGGTCAAGCAACAAAAATTTCTTTAAATTCAACAACAATGTCAAATGTTGCATCAAGTATCAAGTTATATACTATTGATGGTAAAGAAGTTATTTATTCAGGAACACCTAATAACAATCAAGTTAAATTAAGTTTTTCAGAAGCAGAATTATATGAAATGATAGAATCTGGTCAATTTATAATGTATTCATCATCAGAAAAAATAGATGCAACAGCATATGATGCCTTATCAGACACAAATAAAGGAGCATATATAAATGTAAATGGTGAATACTGGAAAACAACATCAGTTTCAGGTAATGGTAACTTGGCAATGGAATCAGATTCTACAATGTTAGCAAAAGCAGAAGCAGAATACAATGCAGCAACATCAAGAATTAACAGAAAAGAAAAATTATTAGATAACGAATTGAAAGCATTAGATACAGAACACATCGCATTAAAAACAGAACAAGATTCAATCAAATCATTGATTAGTGATAACGTAGATAAGACATTCAATATCTTCTCATAATAAAAGATTTCCTTATTTCCTTCCCTATACACAAATTTTCAACCGCTTACGAGCGGTTTTTTTTTGCCCAGAAAAGCAAAAAAGTTCCTTATTTCACCTCTACCGACTTTGTCGGTACCCTCATCTGTAAGGCTCGTAAACTCGCCAACATCTGATTTGTCTACAACGATACTCAATCGTTTTGTTCGGCACAGTCCTATACACAAATTTTTAACCGCCAATGGCGTTTTTTTTTGTTGAATTTTTCCTAGTGTCTTAGTGCCATTGTGCCTCAGTATATTTTTCATAAAAAGGCAATTTTCATGTTGTTTTATACTTTATATAAATATATAGGAAAGGTGTGTTTTGAAATTAAATAGTTTTAAATATCCTCAAATAGGATTTAAGGCTGCACAGGTTAATATTGTTGCTATGGCTGATAACCATGGTAGTGTTCATAATTTACCAAAAGTAGTTGGTACTATTGAACAAAACAAGGGAGATATATTTAAAAAAGCTGATGAAAAAAGCACTTTGAATATGTTTGCTATTGCCGGCGATTTTTTCATGAACCCTCACAAAAAAGGTTACATGACAAAACCTGAACTTTCAAACGGTGATATTCAAGCTAATTTCTTAAATAAAATTGTAAATACAGTTAAAGGTATTGTTAAAAATAATTTTGATACTGTTTATGCTCCCGGTAATCATTGTTACGATGGCGGAGATGAATTTTTATACAGTAAATTAAAAGATGAACCGGTTAAAACTCTTGTAACTAACGTCGATTTAGAAAAATCACCTCTTGTTTCAGGTTTAATGAAAGATCATCCTGATATTGTTACATCTAAAGTTTACGAAGTTCAAGACGATAAAAACCCAGAATTAAAACATGATGTTTTATTCATGGGTGTTACAATTCCAAGTTTAAAAAGCAAAATGACTCAAACCGAGTTGTACGATAACAGCAATAAGAAAGATACTCAAATTTCTGAACAAGATTTGCAAAAAACTTTTGAAGTTTTGAATAAAGAAGTTCAAGCATTTAAAGAAAAACATCCAAAAGGAGCAGTTGTATTGCTTTCTCACACAGGCGCTCCTATTTCTAAAATGATTGAAAACAATGTTCCAAACATCAACTTTATTCTTAACGGTCATGACCATACAAGAGATAATGAAAATGACGGAAAAACTTTAATCAACTCTTTAGGTAAAGATAACGAAATTATTAAATCAGTAAACTTCAGATTTAATGATGACGGTGATTTGGAAGATATTGGCTACAACATGTTCATCACCGAAGAATATGGTGAAAATAAAGACGTTAAAGCTTTCTTAGATAAAAATTTTGAAGAAGATGTTAAACCTTTAGTTAAAATGAAAGGTGCAAGCGAATTAGAATATTCTGACAAAATCAGATATGCAAATACTGAATTAACAAACTTCTTAACATCATCTGTTATGGAAGAAGCTCAAAAAGAAATACCTGATTTAGCCTCTGTTGCTTTACAATCATCTTATGTAAGAGGCGGTATTAAGCAAGATTCTAATAACTTAAATTTATTGAAAATATTTGACGGTATTGATGTTGAATCTCAAAACTTAAACGTTGGTACTGTAAAAGGTTCTGACATGGTTGATATTATTTCTAAAAACGTATTATCAAACTTAGAAGCACCAACAAGAAATACATTAATTCAATGGTCAGATTTTCAGGTAAACAGAACTATGATTGAAGATATTAAAAACGGTAAATCTGATAAAAATTATGCAGATGCAGTAAAATGCAGAAATCAGCAAACAGGCGAATTTGAAAATATTGATTTGAATAAAGATTACAAAATTCTTTTATCAAACAAAATGCTTTCTAAAAAAGATTTTGCGGGAGTAAAAGAAAACTTTACATCAATCGGTAAAAACTATGATGATTTCTTTAGAGCAAACATCATTTCTAAAAATTATGAAGTTGATGCAAATGCTCCAAAAGTTAAAGAACAAAGAGTTTTATAATCGTAAAGTATAATGTTTGTAAAAAAGTCGGTCGTTTCATCTAATGAAACGACCGACTTTATCTTTTATGATAGAGTTGTAAATCCTCAACTCTTTTGATTGCTCTATTGCCTGTACATTACGTGCGGGCTTTTCTTTGAGTTTACTATTTCATCAATTCGCCGACTGATTTGTAAACAGCCATACGTTTTGCAGCATCTTCTTCTGCTTGAGAGTATAGAGCTTCTGCAGCTTCTGGGTTCGTTTTCATTAATGATTTATAACGACCTTCACTTCTGATGAAGTCTTGATAGCTGCCTTGAGGATCTTTAGCATCCCAAGTGAATGGTTGTTCGTTAGCAGGGTTATATCTGTATAATGGGAAGTATCCTGCTTCAACTGCACGTTTTTGTTCTGTTTGAGTTTTACCCATATCGATACCGTGAGCGATACAAGGAGCATAAGCAAAGATGATTGATGGGCCGTTGTATGCTTCAGCTTCTTGGAATGCTTTAAGAGTTTGACCTCTGTCTGCACCTAATGCTACTGATGCAACATATACGTAACCATAAGACATGCTCATCAAGCCCATGTTTTTCTTATATGTTGGTTTACCGCCTGTAGCGAATTTAGCAACAGCACCTGTTGGTGTTGATTTAGATGCTTGACCGCCTGTATTTGAGTAAACTTCAGTATCAAGAACAAGAATATTTACGTTTTTGTTTTGTGCTAATACGTGGTCAATACCGCCGTATCCAATATCGTTTGCCCAACCATCGCCGCCGATAATCCAGATAGATTTGTCAGTAAAGTAATCTTCAAGTTCTTTTATCTTCATGATTGTTTCACAGCCGCATTCTTTAGCATATTTTTCAATAACTTCTTTTGCTTTGTTTTGTGCTGCAACTGCTTCTTCAGTTTTTGAGTTATCCCAGTGAGCCATAGCACCTTCTAATGCTTCTTTTAAGTCTGCAGGAGCATCTTCTTTTGCTAACACTTTTTCAACATAAGTTTTTAAAGTGCTTCTGTTAGCATCAACTGCCAATCTCATACCGAAACCAAATTCTGCATTGTCTTCGAATAATGAGTTAGCCCAAGCAGGACCTCTGCCTTCTTTAGTTGTTGTATATGGGATTGTTGGGAATGTACCTGAGTAGATTGATGAACAACCTGTTGCGTTAGCTACAATTGCGTTTTCACCGAACAATTGTGAAACTAATTTAACGTAAGGAGTTTCACCGCAACCTGCGCAAGCGCCTGAGAATTCAAATAATGGTTTTCTTAACATTGCACCTTTGATAGTTTTTGTTGTATTCTTACCCATTACGTTATCAGGAGCTTCATTGAAGAATTTTTCGTTATTCTCTTCGCCTGCTGCATCTTCTTTTTCAATTGTTGACCAAGACAATGCAGGAGCTTCAGGTTTTCTTTGATTTACAGGACATTGGTCTAAGCAAACACCGCAACCTGTACAATCTTTGCAGTATACTTGAACTTTGAAGTGTTCGCCGTTTGCGTTTGGTTTTGCTTCAACTGTATTAAATGATTCAGGTGCATTTTTCAATGTATCTGCTTCAAATAATTTAGTTCTGATTGCTGCGTGAGGACAAGCTGATGCACAGATACCGCATTGTAAGCAAGCTTCTGAATTCCAGTGAGGAACTCTTGGTGCGATACCACGTTTTTCTAAGCAAGCTGTACCTGTTGGGATTACACCGTCAACAGACATTGCTGAAACAGGTATATCATCACCTTTTTGACGCATTGATGGTTCAATAATTTTCTTAGCGAAATCATCTGCATCATCTGAAATTAATTTAACATCATCTGCGTGAGCTACACCGTCTAATGAAGTAGGAATTACAACTTCTTCTGTTGCGTTTACTGCTGCATCAATCAATGCCAAGTTCATATTTACAACATCGTCGCCTTTTTTCTTGAAAGTCTTTTTAGTCATTTCTCTCATACCTTCAAGAGCTTGTTCAAACGGAATGATACCTGAAACTTTGAAGTAAGCAACCATCATTACTGTATTTGCACCTTTACCTCTTAAGCCCGGTTGTTCCTTGATTAATTTTTCAGCATCTACGTTGTAGAATTTAACTTTTTTATTTACGATAGTTTCTTGCATATCTCTTGTTAAGTGAGAGAACGCTTCTTCTTTTGACCAAGGAGAATTTAACAAGAATGTACCGCCTTCTTTGATACCTTTTAATAGGTCGTATCTGCCAATGTATGCGTGAGCTGAGCAAGATACAAAATCAGGTGCTGTGATTAAATATGTTGATTTGATTTGTTTATCACCAAATCTCAAGTGAGATACTGTAACACCGAATGATTTTTTAGAGTCATAAGCAAAGTATGCTTGAGCATCTTTGTCTGTATATTGACCGATGATTTTAATTGAGTTTTTGTTAGCACCAACAGTACCATCTGAACCCAATCCCCAGAACATACAGTTTGTTGTGCCTTCAGGTTCTGTTACAATGTGTTCTTCAACTTTTAAAGATTTGTTTGTAACATCATCTTCGATACCAACGGTAAATCCGTGGAAGCCGTTGTTTTCAGCGTGTTTGTAAATTGCAAGAACCATTGATGGTGTAAATTCTTTTGAAGATAAACCATAACGTCCGCCAATTACTCTAATGTCTTTATTTTCAAGAGCTGCAACAACATCTAAGTATAATGGTTCACCGATTGAACCAGGTTCTTTTGTTCTGTCAAGAACTGCAATACGTTTAACTGATGCAGGTAGAGCTTGGTTGAAACGTTTTACATCAAACGGCCTGTATAATCTAACTTTAACTAAACCGTATTTAGTTCCTCTTGTTGCGTTTAAGTATTCGATTGTTTCTTCGATAGTTTCGCAGCCTGAACCCATAGCAACGATTACATCAGTAGCATCAGGAGCACCAACGTAATCAAACGGATGATATTGACGACCAGTTACTTTTGCAACTTTGTCCATGTATTCTTGAACAATATCAGGTACTGCATCGTAGTATTTGTTAACTGTTTCACGACCTTGGAAGTAAACGTCTGTGTTTTGAGCGCCGACTTTACATTTTGGAGCTTCAGGTCTTAAAGCTCTTTGTTTAAATTCTTCAATGTATTGAGGTTCAACTAAAGATTTAATATCTTCGTAAGAAATTTCTTCGATTTTGTGAACTTCGTGAGATGTTCTGAAACCGTCGAAGAATTGTAAGAATGGAACTTTAGCTTTGTAAGTTGATAAGTGAGCAACTAAAGCCATATCCATTTCTTCTTGAACAGAGTTAGCGGCTAACATAGCATAACCTGTGTTACGGCAGCCCATAACGTCTGTGTGGTCGCCGAAGATTGCTAATGATTGAGCTGCTAAAGCACGTGCTGCAACGTGAATTACTGATGGAAGCATTTCACCTGCTACTTTGTGCATAACAGGAATCATTAATAATAAACCTTGTGAAGCTGTGTAAGTAGTAGTTAAGCAGCCTGCTGCAAGAGAACCGTGAACAGCACCTGCTGCACCTGCTTCTGATTGCATTTCGGCAACGCTAACTTCTTTGCCCCAAATGTTTTCTTTGTGTTGTGATGCCCATTCATCAACCCATTCACCCATTGTTGATGATGGTGTAATCGGATAAATTGCCGATACTTCGCTTAATGCATACGCAACGTGTGCGGCAGCGTAGTTACCGTCAACTGTTATTGTTTTTCCTGGCATAAATAAACCTCCTTATAAGTTACTATCCAGACCTATACTAAAAATACGTGTTTACTAATACGTTCTATTTTATTTTAATCCAAACACAAAAAAATAACCAAAATTTTTTCACAATAGTTAACTTTATTGCATTAATTAATTTTTGTAATAAAATTAACGTGTAGGTATACTTCACATATAAGGAGAGCTTAAATGAGTGAAAGAAAATTAGTAGGAACAAACGAAATGTTCAAAAAAGCATTAGCTGGCGGTTACGCTATTGGTGCTTACAACGTTAACAACATGGAAATTTTGCAAGGTATTGCAGAAGCAGCAGAAGAAACTCGTTCACCAATCATTTTACAAGTTTCAGCAGGTGCAAGAAAATATGCTAATCAAACATATTTGATTAAATTGGTAGAAGCTGCGTTAGCTACAACAACAGTACCTATTGCATTACACTTAGACCACGGTGCAGATTTTGAAATTTGTAAGGCTTGTATCGACGGCGGTTTTTCATCAGTTATGATTGACGGTTCAAGATTTCCGTTTGAAGAAAACGTTAAAGTTACAAAACAAGTAGTTGAATACGCTCACGAAAGAGGAGTTTCAGTAGAAGCTGAACTTGGTAAATTGGCTGGTGTCGAAGATGACGTTAATGTTTCTGACAAAGATGCTAAATATACAAACGTAAAGGAAGCTGTTGAATTTGTTAAACAAACAGGCTGTGATTCATTAGCAATTGCTATTGGTACATCTCACGGTGCTTACAAATTCAAAGGCGAAGCTAAATTAGACTTTGATAGATTGAAAGAAATTAAAGATGCTTTAAAAGAAGCAGGTTTTGGCGATTATCCAATCGTATTACATGGTTCTTCTTCAGTTCCAAAAGAATTCGTAGAAAAATGTAACAAATTCGGCGGTAACTTGCCTGATGCACAAGGTGTTCCGGAAGATATGTTAAACTATGCATCTAAACACGGTGTTGCAAAAATCAATATTGATACAGATTTACGTTTAGCAATGACTTCAACAATCAGAGAATTCTTTATTGAACATCCTGAAAAATTTGACCCACGTGAATATATGGGACCTGGCAGAACAGCTGTAAAAGAAATGGTTATGCACAAAATGAAAGATGTATTAGGAACAGCAGGACACGCTGACGACTAATATTTAAACAAATAAAAACGACTTGCAGATTTTCTGCAAGTCGTTTTTTTATTTAAGCATTTTTATATCAAGCAAAACTTTTGAAGTGTCTTTTATTAAGCCTATACTCCATTTTAAAATCAATGCACCTCCGACAAATCCCATTACCGGGTCTAAGAAATATAATCCAAAATATTTGCCGGCTAACAATGCAACTATTGCGAATACAGATGTCAGGGCATCAGTTAGAATATGTAAATAAGCAGACTTAAAATTGTAATCTTCATATTTATGTTCGTGTTTATGCTCCATTACAAACACACAAAGTAAATTAACGACAAGTCCGATAACTGCAACCAAAAGAGCTTCGTTAAACGAAATATTTAAAGGGTGAAATAGTCTGTCAAAAGATTCGTAAACAATCCAAAATGCAGTTGTTAACAAAAACAATGAACTTGTATATCCGGCAAATGCAGATATTTTTTCTGAAACTAAATCACAATTTTTGCAATTTTGAATTTTTCTTATAAAGAAATATGCTAAAAAAGTTATGGTAAGCGCTAAAGCGTGTGTTCCCATGTGGCAGCCGTCAGCCAAAAGCGCCATTGAATTAGTTAGAATACCAAAAAGTATTTCTGCAACCATTGTTATAACTGTAAAGATGATAACTATTACAGTTTTCTTTTCATTTTCACTTTCAATATAATGGTGATGATTATGTGTCATAGAGTCCTCTTTATGGCTATATTATGTGCTTTTAAAGAGATTTTGTCAATATTTAAAATTTACTTAAATTCTCCGTGATTAGAAACAAGTCTTGTTACATATACAACTTCACAAGAATTAGATTGTCTGTCCGTACGTGTTATGCTGGAAGTTCCGCTTCCGACTCTGCCGGCGCTTTCAGTAACGTAAGATACCAAATATCCCTCCATATATACAGCATCTTTTTTCTTTAATTGTTTTATGCCTCGCAAAATATTTTTGTTTGCAGGTATAACGTGGTTATTTGCAAGGCGTAGGTATACACCATCAACATCATAAGGACAATTTGGTTTTAATCGCCAATGAACCCATCTTAAATATTGCCAAGCTCTTATGCTATTAAAAACATCTTCTTTTTCAAGTCCGTCCCACCCTAATGCTAAATCGTACGGAGCAGGATTTGGATCTATGCCTAATAAGTATTTCTTTTTGGAATATATTATTGCATAAATCTTATACCTATAAAGGGGTGTCATTGTTGATTTACCGCCAAAAAAGTTTTCTGTAAATCTTAATTTACTTTCTTTTTCAGTTAATTCTTCTTGAATAGGCACAGAAAAAGGTTTCATATCAACATTTTTAAGCGGAATATTCTCAAAATAACCCTCATCGCCAAAAGAGTTAAATACTAATATAATTACAATTATTATTAATAAATTTCGCATTATTTATTTAAAAAAATGTTGTATGTCGCTGTTTCCGGCTTTACTCTAATTTCGTTACCTCGAAATATGACACCTATATATCTCGCCAATTTGTCTTTGAGAGAATAACAAACTGCGTTATCTCTGTTTAAAGTCAGGGTGTAATTTATAGTAATTAAATCATTTTTTGTATCTCTTAGCATAAATTTTTTGAAAACGATTTCTGCATTATCTGCAATAATACCATTTTCGTGAATACTATCAACAACTCCAGTAACAATGGTATCTTTTGAAATAAATACATTTTCTTTGTAATAGACATCATTTACAACTTTAAATTTAATCCAATCACCTACTTCAATTTCATCTTTGTCAGTGGAAATTAATTGAATGGGAGTTATTTTTACAGGTATTTTTTCTGCAAATACAGTTTGTGTTGAAAAAATTAATATACAAAATAAAAAAACAATTTTTTTCATAAACTATTCCTTTAAATATAGTGTGAAAATATCTTTATCAGGTTTTAAGAATGCTTCGCCGCCTCTTACAAAAGAATTTTCAGGACTAAAAATTTTTAAAGGTAAAGAAAAAATCCAATCGAAATATTCATAATAAGTTTGATGTTCGTTACCTTTTTGATAAATAACTCCGTTCAAATTTTTACCATTAATTTTAAACTGTTCAACGTAAAAACTTGCTACTTTACCCGAAAAACCATTCTCTTTGCGTTCGGTTAAAAGCCCTGTTACAGATGTTCCTGATTTTATATTTCCAACATCTTCTATTGTCTTAAATTCAAGGTAATCTCCTTCTTTTGGAATTGAATTACAAGTGGAATAAAACTTTGCAGGAGTAATTTTTACAGTTGTTTCAAGGGCAAAAGCTTGGTGAAACATTATAAATAAAAAAATCAAACAAAATCTTTTAAGCATTATAGAGAGCCTCTTTTTGAAGCTTTTTCTTTTTCCTTTTGTTGAAATTTATTAATATCTTTCTGTGCAGTATGTGTCCAATTTACATAATTAAGATTTTTAGTCATGTCGGATGATAAATATTTAGGATATTTTCTGTAAATATACTCATAATCTTTCATTAAACGTTTTGAAGTTTTTGGATGGCTCCATAAAATACCCCAATCCCAAACACTTTCTCCGCCAATTTTATTCATAACCGTAATCATTGCAACAGGGTTATATCCTGCATTTACCATATAATCTATTGCTAATAAATCGGCTTTGTGTTCGTAAGATTTACTGTTAAAAGTCATTGCAACGGCTTTACCGAAACCACCATAATAATCAACCGTATGAGCTATTTCATGTGCCAAAATTGCAGCAAGTTCGTCGTCATTATCAACATATTTGAAAGTACCTTTATTTATAGTAACCGTTTTGTTAGTATATGCAGCATAAGCATTAACAGTATTAAAATTATTAACAGAAAACACTACTCTTTTATCAATTTTATTCGCATTAAGCAATTTTGCCCCAACAATATATGCTTTTTCCTCCATTAATCCAAGCTTGTTCCATAAATTATCTAAATTTACACTTGAGATAATAACTTCTTCCGCTTGTGAAGAAAGTCCTATAAATAAAATTACAAAAACAATTAAAAATTTTTTCATACATACTCCTTTTTTTAAATTTTATTATACATAACTTTTATTTGCAACTTGAATTTTTATGATAAAATGTAGAAAAGTTTTATTAAGATAATGAGAAAGGTTATATAAATATGTGTGGGATAGTAGGATATGTCGGTGATAAATCTGTTTGTGAAATTTTAACAGGCGGATTAAGCGCTTTAGAATATAGAGGTTATGATTCTTCAGGTGTTGCTGTCATTGCAGATAATGAAACTAAGATATATAAAGCTGAAGGCAAATTACAAAATTTAAAAGACCTTCTTTCAGAGAAACAAAATGAAGTAAAAAATGCCAGAGTAGGTATCGGTCATATTCGCTGGGCAACTCATGGTATTCCGAATGAAATAAATGCGCACCCGCATACAAATAATGATGGAAAATTGGCGGTTGTTCATAACGGCATTATCGAAAATTATAAAGAATTACGTGAAAAATTGGAACAACAAGGCGCAATTTTTCACTCTGAAACAGATACGGAAACTGTAGCTCACCTTGTTTCTCAAAAATATGATGAAACTCATGACTTAAAAGAAGCGGTAAGACTTGCAACAAAAGAACTTGAAGGTGCTTATGCTCTTTGCATTATACATAAAGATGTTAAAGACACGATAATAGCAACAAGAAGAAATGCTCCGTTAATTGTTGGTATCGGAGAGGGTGAAAATTTTGCCGCATCAGATGTTCCTGCTATTATTGAACATACAAAAAGAGCAATTTATCTTGATGATAACCAAATTGCAGTTTTAACACCAAATTCGGTTGAACTGTACGATTCAGATAACAACAAAGTTGAACCTAAAATTGAGCTTTTACCTTGGGAACCAATTACTTTAAGCAAAATGGGTTATAAACATTTCATGCTTAAAGAAATTCATGAACAACCTGATGTAATAAGAAACTTTTTGTCTGGTAAATTGCATACACCTGAGTCAAAAACTATTCTTAACGAAGTAAAATTAGATAAAGACTCTCTAAAAAATTTAAACAGAATACAAGTTGTAGCTTGCGGAACATCATTGCATGCCGCAATAGTAGGTAAATATGTTATTGAAGAATTATGTAACATTCCTGTTGATGTGGAAGCATCAAGTGAATATATTTACAGAACAACTGTTACAGACGAGCATACTCTTGTAATAGGTGTTTCTCAATCAGGTGAAACAGCAGATACGCTTACTGCAGTAAAACAATCAAAAGCAAGAGGCTCTCATATTTTGATTATTACAAACAGGCCTGATTCGGCTATGGCAAGAGAAGCAGACAGCTTAATACCTGTAGATGCGGGTATTGAGGTTTCAGTTGCCGCTACAAAGTCTTATGTAGCACAATTGATGGCATTTTACTTACTTGCAATTCATTTAGCTGAAATTAAAAATTCTGCTGACGAAAATTATCTAAAAGAAATTAAAAATGAGTTGCTTGTGTTACCTCAAAAAATTGAACTTTTATTGACTAAAAAAGAAAAAATTCAAAAATGTTCAAGAATGTACTCAAGCTCAAAAAACTTCATTTTCATTGCAAGAGGTATAAACTTTGCAACAGCACTTGAAGGTGCATTAAAACTTAAAGAAATAAGTTATATAAACGCAACGGGTTATCCTGCGGGCGAATTAAAACATGGTCCTATTGCAATGCTTGACGAAACTTTACCTGTATTATCAATCATGATGACAGGCAAAGTTTATGAAAAAATACTTTCTAATGCTCAAGAATCAAAAGCAAGAAATGCAAGAATGATTGCTCTGACAGATTCAACAGACGACAAACTTGAAGATTTATTTGATTACGTTCTTAACGTTCCTCACGTACATGAACTTATTTCGCCAATTATGGCAATAGTACCGCTGCAATTACTTGCTTATTATATTGCGGAATTTTTAGGAAAAGACGTAGACCAACCACGAAATCTTGCAAAATCTGTTACAGTAGAGTAAAATATTAATAAGTTAGTGTACAAAATACAATAAAAAGGTGAATAATGATTACATCAGAGATAATATTAATTCCAAATACAGAAGATATAACAACTGAATATATAGAAAATGAACTAAAAAAACAAAACATAGAAAACCCTTTAAGATGGGCTATTGTTAATACAAACAGAGAAAATTTGGCTATAAGTTTAGCCTATGAAAAATAAGGAAGGAAAAAATGACAGCAGCAATGGAAATGAAATGTGATATTAAAGACATCACTCTTGCAGAACAAGGTAAAAACAACATTGAATGGGCATTAAGAGATATGCCTGTATTGAGAAAAATTCAAGAAAGGTTTATTAAAGAACAACCATTCAAGGGGTTAAAATTATCAGCATGTGTTCACGTAACAAAGGATACAGCTGCTTTATGCACAGTAATGCAAGCAGGTGGTGCAGATGCAGTTTTGGTTGCTTCAAATCCATTGTCAACACAAGATGATGTTGCAGCTGCATTGGTTAAATATTGGAATATTCCTGTATATGGTCGTTCAGGTGAATCTGTTGAAGATTACAGAAATCACGTTAGAATCGCTTTAGACCACAATCCTGACATCATTATTGATGACGGTTGCGACATCATGTCAACAATTTACGAAGAAAGACCTGAATTGGCAGAACACATTATCGGTTCAACAGAAGAAACAACAACAGGTATCATCAGATTACAAGCTCTTGAAGACCAAGGCAAAATGAAAGCACCTGCAGTTGGTGTTAATACAAGCATGACAAAACACTTGTATGATAACCGTTACGGTACAGGTCAAAGTTTAATGGACGGTATTTTCAGAGCTGCTAACATTTTACTTGCAGGTAAAACTGTTGTAATTTCAGGATATGGCTGGTGCGGTAAAGGTTGCGCTTTACGTGCAAAAGGTTTAGGTGCAAATGTTATTGTATGTGAAGTTGATGCACTAAAAGCTTTAGAAGCTGTAATGGAAGGCTATAGAGTAATGCCTATAGCAGAAGCTGCAAAAGAGGGTGATGTATTTATTGCAGTTACAGGTGATAAACACGTTGTAGATGTTCAACATCTTTTAGAAATGAAAGACGGTTCATTTGTTGGTAATTGCGGACACTTCGACCACGAAATAAACGTTAAAGGTTTAAAAGAACATGCCGTTGAAATTAAACAAATAAGACCTAATTTAGAAGAATATAAATTAGACAACGGTAAATCGATTTATGTAATTGCAGAAGGTCGTTTAGTTAACCTTGTAGCAGCAGAAGGACACCCTGCAAGCGTTATGGATATGTCTTTTGCAAATCAAGCATTAGGTATTGAATATTTGGTTAAAAATCAAGGTAAATTACCAAACAAATTGCTAACTTTACCGGAAGAAGTTGATTATATGATTGCAAATATCAAACTTGAAGCAATGGGAGTAAAAATTGATACATTAACTCCTGAACAAGAAGAATATTTACATTCTTGGAAAATATAATTTTTAATGAAACAGAGGCGGGATTTTTCTTTAAAAGAAAAATCCCGCCTTATGCTTTAAGTGAAAAGAGGAAAAATGAAAAAAGTTTTAATAATTAATTTTGGCGGAATTGGTGATGAAATTTTATTTTTACCAACTTTAATTTCACTCAAAAAAGCTTATCCGGAAGTAAAAATTACGCTTTGTTTGGAGCCAAGAAGCAAAGGTATCAAAGATTTAACCGATACCATTGATAATTTAATGTTAATTAATTCAAAAGGTAAAAACAAATATTTTGAATTAATGAAATTAGTTTTAAAAGCTCGTTTTGGAGGTTTTGACACCATTATTTCGTCGGGCGGAAACAAACTTATAAGCTTGTTGTTGTTTTTGACGGGAATAAAAAATCGTTACGGATTTAATACGGGTAAATTAAGCGAAAAACTTTTGACAAAAGCAGTAACTTTAAATAAAAATCAATATGCTTCAAAAATGTACCATGAACTTGTTACACCGTTAACTGATATAAAAACGGAAATTCCTGAAATTAATATTGAACACGAAGAAAAAATACCTAATTCTGTTTTAATTCATCCCGGAGTAAGTAAGTTAAGTGTTCAAAAGAATATGATTAAAACTATAACTCCTGAAATTTGGGCGGAAGTTATAAAATTATTGCTGGAAAGCGGAAAACAAGTTACATTAACCGGCGGCCCTGACGATAAAGAAGTAATAGGACAAATTTTACAAATAATTGAACCGTTAAATAATAATAATTTTACAAATTACTACGGTAAAACAAAAAATTTAATGGATTTGGCAAAATTAATAACAAAATACGAAAAATTTATTTGTTCAGATTCGGCACCATTACACATTGCAGTTGGTGTAAAAACACGGACTTATGCAATTTTTGGTTCAACTGATGATAAAAAACTCATTCCACAAGCTGATTTTGTAACTGCATTAAAAACAAGTGATAACTGTCCTATAAAACCTTGTCTTTGGGAACACAGACAGACAACT
>Ga0256405_10006771_pt1 | contig 17974 bp, 19 predicted proteins | sample RumenRJG_02DNA_FD_189096 | JGI IMG/M metagenome (GOLD analysis project Ga0256405, IMG submission 189096) | Bovine rumen microbial communities from Lethbridge, Alberta, Canada - RJG_02 | ecosystem: Host-associated > Mammals > Digestive system > Stomach > Rumen | place: Canada: Alberta... | reverse complement strand
CAAACGTCTTAATAATCAAAAATCATATTTTAAAGAGCAAATGCCGTGTTAAACCGCATTGTTATCTGCATTTTGAATTAAATTCCAAATGCAAAAGTTGAGTTAACTTTAATTCTATACAATATGTTTTGTAATTTCTTGAAAAAAGAGTGATGCTAATCTCATTTTCTAAAAGTAATCGCTCTTAATAACAAAGTGACAGCCTTCACTCCCGTAAAGGAGTGAAGAGCTTTGCAAAATTTTGGCTAAAACTTTATTGAAGAGATGTCTTCAATGATCCTGTTGGCGACCACACCAAGATCTTTAGAAATGTCGTTTGATTGCTCAACTAAGGATGAGTTGCTGATACTGTTCTCTTTTAACTCGTCTGAGGACTTCTCAATCATGGAAATTGACTCAGTTTGAGACTGCACACTGAGCTTTAAATTGTCGATGTTGTCTAAAAGCTCTTGTGAGATTTTAACAATATCGCCCAAGCTGTTTTGGGTACTTGCAGCAAGAGAACGTACCTCATCTGCTACCACCGCAAAGCCTTTACCGGCAGCGCCAGCACGAGCAGCCTCAATAGCGGCATTTAAAGCTAATAAGTTAGTCTGATCTGCAATTTCTCTGATGATAGAAACTACATTCTGGATCTTTGAAGCATTATTCTCTATTTCACCTGTTTCTTTTACCACTGCAGTATTTGACTCAGTGATAGTATGAGTTGCATCGGTGGTGTTTTCAATCAGTCTTAACTGATCATGCAATGCTTCATAAACAGAGCTTATGGATTTGTTCTGAGATTCAGACTTTTCTTTTAGATCATCAGATAACTGCTTCTGAGCTTTTAGAATTTCACACATTACCTGACCTAATCTGTTAATTCCATTTACAAGCTCTAGATATTTACCCTGATAATTACCGTTTTCAACACGTGCGGTAAAGTCATTATGAACATATGAACTTAAGACGTTATCCACACTCTCCATTACAGAATTGATATTAGTAAGAGCTGTATCTAAGGATGAGACTAGCTCTGAAATATATGGATCTTTTGATCTGTAACTTACATGATCTGAGAAATTACCTGCATTTACCTTATTAAGCACATCATGCACGGCAGCGATAGAACGAGAGTTATCCTCCAAACTTGCTTCGATTTTATCGGCCATTTCGCATAGGGTTCCTACAGCCAAACCTATTTCATCAAAGTTCTTAGGTCTCTTTAAATTTGGAGTATCAGTCTTTCTTTCAAAGAAATCAGAGAAGTTCTTAATGTTAAGTTTTAAAAGACCAAGTCTTGAGCTTAATAACTTGCCGATGTAGTAAACAATACCTAGCATTGCAATTAAAGCGATTATCATCAGCACAGCTGACTCAATGAGCATGGTATTAAGAGGTGCCATAACCTCAGATTTAGCAATCTTACCTACAATGGTCCAGTTTAATAGCTTATCTTTTACAGCTACGATAATGTAATCTTTACCATCTACAGGTGAGGTGTAATAGGCTAAATGGTTCTTGTCAGTAGTTGCACTTTTAATTACAGACAAAAACTTTGGATCAAAGTCATTTACATTCTTTTTAAGGATATAACTGTCATTTTGATGTAACTGAATTAAGCCCTGTTCATTGATACAGAAGAAGTAACCAGTCTCACCTAATTTTTGCTCTTTTAACATCTTTAACAGATTGTTTAACTTAGCAGCAGTACCGGTAATACCGATTAAGTCTCCATTTTCATCTATCATTTTGTAGTTGATAAATAGAGCTAATTCGCCAGACACTCTGTCAAAGTCCATGTTCACATCATAAACATCTTTACAGTCTAAGGTGTATTTAAGCCAAGAGTCTCTACCTTCAATATCGAGTTTTCCGCAAGAATCGCCTTTGTAGTAATAAGTCTGGGAGGTAAAAGAAGCTAAGAAGGTACTGAACAGATCATATTCTTTGATGATATTCATACGATCCTGCTTGAAGATACCGTAACCTTCTTTGTTCTCGCCATTTTTAATCCACTGCATGGTATAGGCTGAAGTTGCCATAACTTTAGATTCATTGATGTAAGGCTCGATATAAGATCTTACGTTATTGGCAATTAGGAATGTTTCTGATGGCAATTGCTTGTTAACAATTTCTTTTTCGATGATAGATGAAGAGTTTTTATAAAAGATGGAGGTAACTGCTAAAAGTGAAATTAGTACAGATACCACAATAATGATTGCAAGTCTTACAACTAAAGACTGTCGTCTTGTTCTGTCAGCCATAGTTTAATCCTTAAATTCGATACACATGCCTATGACTGATTTTAGTTTAAGATTGTAAAGAGATTATGAATTGTTATTAAATCTGTGATTAGTGCACTTTATTAAGCAAACTATTTCTGAAAATTGACCTATATGGGCAGAATTTGCGCAATTTCTGAGCATTACTTAGTGTCGATAAATCTGACTTTATAGAGGTTTTCTGTAAGTTTTAACTTTTGACCTTTTACCTTTACTAAATCAGGTCTCCCCTCAAGATTAAGATCTTTAGGTCCATAAGTTTTAGCATTAGGAAATTTGTAGTTTGTGTGTCCTATGACTTTACCTGCAATGTATGATCTTCTGCCGTTTTGGGTACCATCGTAGATCTTTACAATGTTCTCATAGGTATTAACAATCCTTGCAACCACCTCATTTTTAGCTTTAACAAATGAGTATTCTGAGGTCAATACAAAGGCACTCAAACCAAAGCTTGAGAACACAATTGAAAATAATAAGATCTTTAAGGCACTGTACCAAGTAAAACCGTAGCCTTTAAGAAGTTTTCGCTGCTCTTTAAGATTACTGTTTTTCAAGTTTAGGTCCTTTTGCTAAAGACTTATCTAAAACTATCGCATCTAGATCTTCATCATCAGACTGCTTTAGATACTCATCAAAGCTCTCTTTAAGATCTCTTTTGTTTTTAATCTCTGGTGCACTATAAGCTGTAAGCTCTGAAAGTGAGTTTAAGGCTTTTACGTAGTTCTCAGCTGTTACCTTATCTTCAAACTTCTCACCTTTTTTGAGTTTTGAACTTATATAGGTAAACTCACCATCATAGACATGATTTAGATATGATCTTTTTACTTTCCACAATCTATTGCCCATGATTAAAGATGCTTCTACTTTGTTAATTCCTACTAATACTGCGTAAAAAGGAACCAAATCATCATTTCTTAATGAAAGAACTACAGGTCTATCAACTGTTTTTACAAAGTTAAGATCTTTTTGTACTGTTCTACAAGTTAAGTTTAAAGCATCAAGATCATTGCAGGTGCTTTTAGCACCATCCTGACGACGATAGCCCCAGACTTTAACTAAAGTATCGATAGCATCTGATTTAAACAGGCTTTCTTTTACAGAGGAATTAAACAGAGCTACTTCTCGGTTCTTTACGGTTCTGCCAGGTAACATCGCATTTAATGCTTTGTTGTAGTTATCCTGAACAGTTTCATCTGCATTTACTAAGGTCTGCAGAGATTGAGAATCTAATTTATGAGGCAGATATATGTAGGCAGCACTAAAGACTAAAGCACTTATAATCATGCCTAAAACTAATAAAGGTAGTTTTGCAAATAAAGCTAAAGATACTTCTTTAAAGAAAGTCTTAACGCCAACAACAAACAGACTACGATCATGACGGACTACTTCTATAGCCTTTTTAATGGTATGACCTGAAACATGCTTTTTCTGTGCATTAAAGGCAATACATAAAGCCCTGTCAGCTACAGAGTTGATGATTCTAGGAAGTCCTTTAGTGCCTTTATATAAGATATTGATGGCTCTTGTGGTAAAGACAGGATCATGACATCCTGCCATCTGCATTCTAAAGTTCACATATGAATGCACTTCATCGCGCTTTAAGGCTCTGATGGTAGCAAAAGCTTTTACTCTTCCCCAGAACATCTTATGCATTGGCTTTTGGATGTTTTCAATAAGATCTTCTTGTCCTACTAAGAGGAAGTTAATCATCTTACCTAATTCGCCTTCTATATTACTGATCAAACGAATTTGTTCGATGACTTCATCAGACAGACCTTGAGCTTCATCGCAGATAACGGTGGTGACAATACCACTCTGCACAGAGCGCTCTAAAAGTTTTCTTAGTTTTAAAGTTAATTCAGCGATAGATTCAAAAGAAGTTGCAACAACACCACTTGCTCTTAGAATGGTTGCTAAAAGCATGTGTGGATCTAATCTTGGATCATCGATAGCGATAATTCTCATGCGTTTTGGTAGAGAACGTATCAGCATTCTTACAAGTGTAGTCTTACCTGATCCTGAAGGACCTGACAGAATACAGATCGATCCATTTCTGGACAGATTGCTAGTTAAAAGCTCCAATGCTTGATGCTGACAGTTGCCAACAAAATAAAACCTGTTGTCGGGCAAACCATCAAAAGGCAGTTCATCTAAACAAAAAAACTTCTCGTACATATCTACTCGTACTTAATTGCTTGTACATGACAGCTTGTACTTAACCACTTGAAACTAGTCATTTGTACATAGCCAATTTCACATAACTCTTTTTATTCTTATTTGAATTCTTATTTTGACTGAATGGACATTATAGCAGACGAAGACAATTGAGTGCCTTTATCAGTGCCTTTAATCTCAAATTTTGCTAAAATTTAGATATAGATAGAGGTAAGCTCAAATGCAGGTTTATTTGGTAGGTGGAGCTGTCAGAGACAAGCTTTTAGGATTAAAAGGTGCTGACAGAGATTATGTAGTCGTAGGTTCTACGGTTGAAGAAATGAAAAAGTTAGGCTTCAGCCAAGTAGGTCGAGACTTTCCTGTATTTTTGCATCCTAAAACCCACGAAGAATATGCCTTAGCCAGAACCGAAAGAAAAAACGGTCATGGCTATGTTGGCTTTACCTGCGATTTTAATCAAAACATCACCCTAGAAGACGATCTTATTCGTCGCGATTTAACCATTAACGCCATGGCCATGGATGAGAATGGCAATATCATCGATCCTTACCATGGTCAGGATGATCTTAAAAACAAGCTTTTACGCCATGTCTCTGATGCCTTTATTGAAGATCCTCTGCGAGTTTTAAGAGTTGCAAGATTCTATGCTCGCTACTACCACTTAGGATTTAGGATTGCTGATGAAACACTTGAGCTGATGCGTAAAATTGCAAAGTCAGGAGAATTATCAGAACTTACCACAGAAAGAGTTTTTATTGAATTGCAAAAGGCACTTACAACAGAGAACCCCGAGCAGTTCATTTTAGCTTTAAGAAAAACTGAGGCTTTAAAAGAAGTGCTTCCTGAGGTTGATAAACTCTTTGGTGTCCCAGGTCCAATCAGATGGCACCCTGAGATCGACTCAGGATTACATACCTGTATGACGTTGCATAAGGTAAGTACACTTACAAAATCCCCTGTGGTTCGTTTTGCCATGTTATGCCATGACTTAGGCAAAGGAGAAACTCCAACTGTTTTATGGCCACATCATAGACTGCATAATCAGCTAGGCGTAAAGCCTTTAAGATGTCTGTGTCAGAGATTGAGAGTTCCTGCTGACTATGAGCAATTTGCTTATATCGTAGTTTTATACCACTCAGAGATGCACCATCTTTACAGAAAAGGAGCTCAAGGCATTGTATCTTTATTAGATAAACTTGATGCCTGGAGAAAACCTGAGCGCATCGAACCTTTTGTCTTGTGCTGTATGTGCGATTTCTTAGGCAGAAAAGGCTTTGAGAATAGGCCATTCCCTAGAGCTCAGTATTTTCTAAAGATTTTTGATATTTGTAAAAACGTCAAAGCAAAAGAATTTGTAGAAGCTGGTTTTAAAGGTAAAGACATTGCAGATAAGATGTTCTCTAAGAGAGTAGAGCTTGTAGATAGCTACATGAAGACACTTCCTGATGGAGAACTTAATGACAGTAGCAATGAAAAACCTGCTAATGTAAAAGAAAAGGTAAAGACTTACGAGAGAAAGCCACAAAACAAAGTCAAAACTCAAAAAGGCTTTTTCAAATTAAGACTTAAAAAGGACTAGTTTTCAAAGACTGTTTTTAGTTTCAAAGGTCTTTTTGACATCCTTAAAGTAAGGGCGCTTATTATAGCGCCCTTACTTTTAATGTTATTTAAATCTAGTTACTAAAGATTAGAACATCCACAGTAACAGAGCACCTAAAAGAACTCTATAAATAACAAATACAGCCATTCCTGAATGAGAAATAAACTTCATGAACAAGTGGATCACAATCAAAGCTACGATAAAGGAAATAGCGCCACCGATGATCATGTTTACCCACTGAAGCTCTAAGGTCTCATCTTTATAAAGTTTGATAACTTCAAATAAACCTGATGCTAGGATCACAGGAATTGATAATAAGAAACTGAATCTTGCAGCTGCTTCTGCTTTTAAACCTAAGAACAGACCTGCTGTCATGGTAATACCAGAACGAGAGGTACCAGGAATAATAGCTAAAGCCTGAGCAAAACCAATTATAATAGCCTGAGTATAGGTTAAAGAACGTAATGAATCCGGTCTTGCACCTTCTACTCTGTCTAAATTTCTCCATACCATCTTCTTATTTACATAAGAGCTTACACCTAAGAGTAAGCCAAAGAAGATAGTAGCACCTGCGATTACCTCGATGCTGTCACGGATATCTGATGAAACTAATTTCTCAAACAAAGCACCGAATACGCATACAGGGATGGTTGCGATGATAACGCAAAAACCAATCTTAGCAATTGGGGTTACCTTGCGCTTTACGCAGGCTTCAACTGTAAATGAGGCAATCTTAATTAAATCAGCTAGGTAATATAAAACTACTGCTAATAAAGTACCAACATGTACAGCTACATCAAAAGAAATTCCTTGATCAGGCCATCCTAAAAGCTTTGAAGGGAAAATCAAATGAGCACTTGATGATACAGGTAAGAACTCAGTTAAACCTTGAATTAAAGCTAATACAAATACATGTAGCAGTGTCATTTTTAATCCTTAACGTTATGCCACTGTGGAGCTTCAACAGACCAGTCAATCTCTGTCTTTACTACACGTCTGTTCTCTGGAAGACGAGGCTCCATTTCCTGCCAAATCTCACCTACTTTTACATTTAACAGTGGGTGCACAAGATTAGGATCTAACTCGCATAGAGGACATAAAACAAAAGGATAATCCTGAATGTCATGTCTTGGTAACTTGCATGGAGTAGTAGTTACGGTATCACCGAATACTAAAATATCGATATCCAGACGACGCTTTACACCAAAGTTAGTACCGTTATTGAACATCAGCTCAGTACCAGCTAACTGCTCTACTTTCTGCAAGCAAGCATATAAATCTTCTAAAGAAGCCTCAGTGTCACCGCCGAATACCATATTGTAGTAATCAGGCTCACCAGCTCTGATTGCATGGCTTACCCATACAGATGACTTTTCAAAATTCTTAAACAGAGGACCAATTTTGGCGACTGCAAATCTTAATGCATTTTCCTTATTTAAATTTGAACCTACACCAAGGTACACTCTAGTTGCCATTTTCTACTCCAAATTTTCTAAAGATCTCAATACCTACACTCTTAGCATCTGCTACAGCTTCTGGTTTATTCAATCTTATTTTTACTGATACCGGTTTAAATTCTTTTTCAATCAAATCGCAAAGCTCAACTGCCAGCTCTTCTAAAAGACCAGCCTTACGCTTTACAATATATGCTTTTACCTTTTCAGACAAAAGTGCATAATCAATACTTTTTTCAAGTGCACCAGTTCTGCCCGCCTCTTCTAGTGGAGTTTCTAACTCCAGTGAAACATATAAAGGCTGAGTCTTTTCTCTTTCAAATGGGAGAATTCCTACAATGCACTCTACTTTTAAATTGTCTACAAAGATTTTATCCATCACGTTATCCAACTTTTTTACAAAACCTTTTTACAAAGCCTTCAGCTCTGATAAAGGCCATCTTGGATGAACCTTGATTTTAAAATCTCCTAACTGACCTGCTTGATAACGGAGCATGCCAACCTGAGCGATCATAGCACCATTATCTGTGCAGAACTCTCTTCTGGCAAAAAATGCTTTACCGTGGATCTTATCCATTAATTGTTGCAAACGGGTGCGAATGTCAGTATTTGCAGAAACACCACCCGCTACGACTAAGGTCTTAAGACCAGTCTGCTTTAAAGCTCGTTTGCACTTAATTTCAAGGGTGTCAGCCATAGCTTCTGTAAAGCCTTTAGCAATGTCAGCCTTTACCTCTTCAAGAGAATCTTTATGAGCAATAGTTGCATTTAATACAGCAGTCTTTAAGCCTGCAAAACTAAAGTCACAATTAGGATTTTTAATCATTGGTCTTGGGAAAACAAAAGCACCTGACTTGCCGTTGGCTGCCAGTTTTTCAAGTCCAGGTCCACCTGGATATGGAATACCTAATAATTTAGCTGTCTTATCAAAAGCTTCACCGGCTGCATCATCTACAGACTGACCTAACAGCTCATAAACACCAGGCTTTTCTACTTTAATCAGTAAAGTATGACCGCCTGAAATTAGTAAGGCTACAAAAGGAAGCTTTGGTTTTTCAGCCTCTAACATTGGGGCTAACAGGTGACCTTCCATATGGTGTACTGGAACGCATGGAACACCTAAAGCATAAGCTAAAGCACCTGCCTCCATGGCACCTGATAAAAGAGCACCGATAAGACCAGGTCCTGAGGTATAAGCAATAGCACAAAGATCTGACATCTTCATGTTTGCTTTTTCTAAAGCCAGTCTTACTAGTGGTACAACTCTTTTTATATGATCTCTTGAAGCAAGTTCTGGGACTACTCCACCATATTCAGCGTGCATTGCAATCTGTGTATGAAGAGTATGTGAAATCAACCCTTCCTTGTCATCATAAATTGCAACACCAGTTTCGTCACAAGAACTTTCTATACCTAAAATGCGCATTTTTTTATCCGATAAAAAGTCAACGCTCTATTTTAGCAAATGTTTTAGGCGCTAAATTTTTTTGTTAAATTTATTTTTGCTTTTTCTAATACTTCAGCATGAAAGTAACCGGACCGTCATTTTCTAGGGTAACTTTCATGTCGGCTGCAAATATGCCCTCTTCAACTCGAGGGAACTTAGTATGAGCATATGCTGTGAACTTCTCATACAATACTTTAGCCTCATTAGGAGCCATAGCAGGATCAAAACTAGGACGATTACCTGCAGCAGTATTAGCAGCCAGAGTAAATTGAGATACTAAAAGAATGCTACCTGATACCTGCTCTACATTAAGGTTCATCTTTTCATTTTCATCATAGAACATTCTGTACTTTACGATCTTGTCGAACATTCTCTTGCATTTGACCTCATCATCGCCCTTTTCAAGACCTATAAAAGCTAAAATGCCTTTATCAATTTGACCTGTAACCTTTCCATCAACTACGACTTTTGCGTAATTTACTCTTTGAAGCAGAGCTAGCATATTAGTATCTCCTAAAATAAACGTGGTAAATTATACAAAGAAGTTAGAAAAATGCGAGGTTAAAGTAAGCTAAAAATGTTTCTAAATCTAATGTGTGTAGGAATGGGCGGTTTTATAGGCGCCATCTTAAGAGTTCTGTCAGGAACACTGATCTCTAAATTAACACTTTCTTTAGCTTTCCCTTTGGCGACTCTTTTTGTAAATATCGTAGGTTCATTTGTAATAGGTATATTTCTAACTCATCCTTACGTTTTAGCCAATGCCAATTTAAAGTCCTTTCTTACAGCAGGTCTTTTAGGAGGCTTAACCACATTTTCAACCTTTAGTTTTGATACACTAAGCTTAATTGAGCAAAGACTCTTCTTTAATGCCTTTTTAAATGTAGCTTTAAATGTAGGTGTTGCTTTGATCGCTTGCTATTTAGGAACCCTGTTAGTTAAGGCTTTATCATAATTGCAATTTCATAGTGCAAAGAATTAATTTTGTGAGTTAACACATTAATTTTCTTCGTCTAAACAATTTACACAAACAGCATTTTCTTGTATAATCGCCTCTGTTTTTTATCGTCAAAGACCTACTGTTTTTGACATTGGAATTTAATAAGTGAGGTGGTTTTCCACATGCCAGTCATCAAAGTACGTGAGAACGAGCCATTTGACGTTGCCTTAAGACGTTTCAAGCGCTCTTGCGAAAAAGCCGGTATTTTAGCCGATGTAAGAGCTCGTGAATTCTACGAGAAGCCAACAACTGTACGTAAGCGTGCAAAGGCTTCTGCAATTAAGCGTCACGCCAAAAAGTTGGCCCGCGAGAATGCGCGCCATACAAGACTTTACTAATCACGCATCTTAGTCGAAAGACATGGCTGAATTAGTCTAGTTGCTTGTGTGCACTAGCTAAAATCTATCACTAGATTTATTAAAATAAAAAGGGTTAACGTTAAGTTAACCCTTATTTTTTAGCTGTTATCAAGCTTAAAACTCTTCTTTATTCTCTTCCCAGAAAGCTATAGCCCTGCTGATCCAATTGATACTGCCTGATGCCTCAGGATCAATACCGATACCAAAACCATGTTCTAATCTTGGCATTTCTGTGTATTTAGCATTGATATTCAGATTATTAAGATTAGCTACTGATGATTTTAATACAGTCTTATTTACAATTGTGTCGTTCTCACCTACTACAATAAAGGTAGGAGAGTCTTCATTAGTTCCATAGAAACTAATTGGATAGGTATAAACATTTACAGCAGGTTTACTCATCATAATACCAGCTGAGATGGTCTGCTCTGAGGTATGAGTAACGTTGATAATGATCTGAGCTCCAGTTGATGCTCCCCATAGAGAGTAGTCATCTTTTGAAACACCAAACATTCTAAAGTTATTCATGATGTAGTTCACAGCATTCACAAGATCCTGAGAACCACTTAATACCTTTTTCTGACGATATGAGAGCACAAAAGCATTGTAGCCTGCTCTTGAAATTCTCAAAGCTAAAGGGAATCCTTCATGAATAAGGCTCTTATAGCTGTATCCACCAGGTAGAATTAAAGCAAAAGGCGCATTTTTCTTACCTCTAAAGAAAAATAGACCTGTGTCTTTTAACTCTTCTTTTTCTTTAATATGTTCAGGTGTGTAGATTGGATAAAATACCTGATTACCTTTTTTTACTTCCTCATACAGATAATCTAGTGACTCTATGGTATGAGTTACAGTCACATTGCGATGGTAAGGCATGATCCTCTGGAATTCATTTAGATGAACATTAAGATCTTTCTTATCAGTATCAGGTACAAGTAAATTAGCAAAGCCAGAAAACTCTTTACACTCTAAGATATCCTTAATAGTGTTCTTACTTGTAAAGTAGTTACCTACATTAAAGCTGGTGTTTTCAGCTTCTCTGTTACTTTTCAGTTCCACAGCGCTGTCATCATCTAATAGCATGTTGTAGTAGCTACTTTCATTTTGCATGGTTGCAGCACTACACACTGATAGTAGCGATGAAGCTACGTATAAACTTATCGCTGTAAGTTCACACACTAATCTATTTTTTTTCATACTAATCGTTCTTATATTATAAATTCTGAGATTTAATGACTACCAATAGCATGGTTAAGCCATGATATCGGCAGTCATCATGCGTTCATTTTTTTTATAGTTTTATTTATGGAAGAGAGTTACCAGCAGCCAGGTAGATTTCATACCACTCTTTGTGAGTTAGATGAACATCACAGGCCTTAGAGCACTCTATAACTCTATTCTGTTTAGTTGTACCAATTACAGCCTGCATTAGTCCTGGGTATCTTAAAACCCAAGCAATTGCTACAGCTGATGCAGTCACATTTCTTGATGAGGCAATTCTATCTAATACAGAATTGAGCTTTAAATATAGAGGAGATCCTACAAAGACTCCTTTAAAGAAACCATACTGTAATACAGACCAGGCCTGAACTACCATATGATTTAAACGGCAGTACTCTAAAATACCACCATCACGCATTATGGCAGGATCATTATCCATATTAACATTAAAGCCAGCATCAACCATGGAGGTGTGACAAACACTCATCTGTACCTGATTTGCCACAAGCTCACAATCCAAACCGCTTTGCAGTAATTTCATCTGCATAGGGTTCATATTGCTTACACCAAAATTCAAAACTTTTCCTGATGCCTTTAAAGAGTTAAATGCCTCGCCAATTTCATCAGGCTCCATTAAAGCATCTGGGCGGTGCAGTAACAGACAATCCAAATGATCTGTCTTTAATCTTTTTAAGCTGTTCTCAACACAGGAGATGATGTAGTCTTTGGTAAAGTCATAGCTTACAAAGTCACTGTCTTTTCTGATACCACATTTACTTTGTAAAAAGCATGTTTCTCTAAAATTAGGGTTTTGAGTAAAAGCTTCACCTAAAAGCTCTTCAGATTTACCATTTGAATAACAGTCAGCTGTATCAATAAAATTGATACCACAATCTAATGCTGTATCTAAAAGTGAGCATAAACCTTGTGTACCTAATTGTGGTATACGCATACAGCCTAGGACGACTTTGGATACTTTTGTCTTATTACAACCAAACTCTACATATTCCATATGATGCCTCACTCATGACCGTCTATCTTATGATCACCTTTCTTACAAATATCACTTCACAAATCTGTAAGATAGAGCAAAAGCTCTATCCTATCACTCTTTTACTTTAGTGTTCAGCTACATTGATCAACTCACCTTCATGCAGATATGAGTAAATATTTCTAGCTGCAATCTTAATAATTCTGTTTACGGTCTCGTCTAGGAAGAACCAGCCTGCTACATGAGGAGTTAATAATAACTTTGGCTCACTCCAGAGAGGATTGTCTTTAGGCAGAGGTTCAGGTGTAGTTACATCAATGGCAGCACCTGCTAATTTGCCGGTCTTAAGAGCGCTTAAAAGAGCACTCTGATCGATAGCATCGCCACGACCTACATTGATTAGATAAGCGCCATTCTTCATCATGGCAATGGTCTTTTCATTGATAAGATTTACTGTTTCCTTGCATGAAGGCAGAACCATAGCCACGATATCAGCTTTTGGCAGTACTTTATCTAGATCTTTTAATGAATAAACCTCATCAACATAATCAGGCTTATCCTTGACATTACGTCTTACACCGATAACTTTAGCAGCACCTAATGCTTTGATCTTTCTAGCATAGCTGCCACCAATATCACCTAAGCCTAATACAGCTACTGTTGAATTCTCAACAGAGATGATCTTGCCACAATCTGACCAGTCCTTATCTAACTGCTTGTCTCGATACTGAGGAAAGTGCCTGATGATAGAGAAGGTCATAGCCAGCATATGCTCACCTACAGCGGGGCTAAAGGCACCTACAGCTGTACACAACTTAACCTTTTTATCGAGAACTCCTACATAGTTATCAAAACCTGCTGAATTTAACTGTAAAAACTTTAAAGCTTTAGCTTCTTTAGTAAGAGCAGGTGCAATATTACCTACAATGATCTCTTTGTCATAAACATCTTCAGCTGTAAGTTTGGTTTGATTTTTTACAGTGATCTCAACATCACCTGATGAGCTTATAAGTTCTAACTGCTCTGGAGTTACATCAATACTTACTAATACTTTATGTGACATAGTCTTTTCCTTCTATTCAAATGGGTACTTGATGCCTAACTGAGCTCTGATTGAGTCCATAAGTTGCATCATATATAAGGTGCGTTCATGTGGCATTTGTGGGCATTCTATTTTGCCCTCTTCAATGGCCTTAACACATGCTGACACCTCATACTCATAACCTGTTAGCTGTTTTGGACACTTAATTTCTTTGATAAGGCTATAGTTACTATCAAATACCTTTAATCCTTGTGGATTGTTTACATTGTCTACCTGAATAAAACCTTTCTTACAATGGATCATACCAAAGCGATCAGAGATACCCATTGCACTTGAGCACAACACTGCCATTACACCAGTTTTCTCATAGCAAAGAGTAATAGAGTTTGACATATCCACGCCTGAGGCGTTCTTAATGCAGACAGCTTCAACGCTGTCAGGATCACCTAAAATCATGTTGGCAAAATTCAATGGATAAACACCAACATCTAAAAGAGCACCACCAGCTAACTCCGGTTTTACCAAACGAGGAACTGAGACAATGTCATAACCTAGGTTTGCTGTAAGCATAGTTACTGGACCTACAATACCTGAGTTTATGGTATCAGCTATGATTTTACGCATTGGCTGATAGCGAGTCCAAATAGCTTCAGCTAGTAACAGTTTCTTCTCTTTAGCTAAATCGATTAACTCTTTAGCCTGTTTTGCATTAACGGTAAAAGCCTTTTCACACAGAACATTCTTACCATGTTCTAGACACTGTTTTACTTCTTCAAAATGACAGGAATGAGGAGTTGCAATGTAGACTAAATCAATATCTTTATCGTTATATAACTCGTCATAGGAGCCATAGGCTTTTTCTACAGAGAATTCTTTACAGAAGTTTTGAGATTTCTCTTGTGAACGAGAAGCTGCAGCATACAGTTTGACGCTTCTATCTCCAGACTTATTCATCTGCAAGATGGTACTTGCCATAACCTTGGCAATCATACCCAAACCTAAAATTGCAAAATTTATCGCCATAACAAACTCCTTACATCTTTCTAAATTATTGTATATGAACCTAAATTCCACAAGGAAATAAAAGGAAAAGTGCTAGCAAAATAGAAATTTATTTGTAAAAAAAAGATCTTGCTATCAATGTCTGACAACAAGATCTTTATCTTTTACATTACAGTTAGCGTAATAGGTGTACTGTAGTAATAGGTGTACTGTAATTGTTACAAGACAGCAAAAAAATCAGTAAAGACTGATTTTTCTACTAAATTGACTGCTTATTCTTCGAAATCTACAGCTACACGCTCTAGAGCGATTTCATGACAAATGCTTGCAACTGCAAGGTGACGAGGATCGGTAGCATATTTCTTAAGATCTTCCATATTGTCAAACTCGCAGATTAAAGTAGCGCTAAACTTCTCTTTTGGGTTTACATTAACGCCAGTCTGAAGTGATCTGATCACCTCGATCTGACCTACAAGACCGTTCAATCCCTTTAGGAACTGATTCATTTTCTCTTCAGTACCCTCTTTGAATTTCCACATAACGATATGCTTAATCATATAAACTCCAAATTTGAATTTCTTTGAAACTGTTATAAAAAAATGGCAAGACAATCTCATTTCTTGCCTTAAATTATTTCAACACTTTTTGTCTTTTTTGTCAAAATTACACTTGTCAAAATTGTCGATGTCAAAATTATCTAGGTCAAAACAGCACCTGATAAAACAGACTAAATGCAGTTCATAAATAAAATCTAGCATTGGCATTGAATGCAAAAAGAGAAAATGCTGTTGCAAAATTGAATGCAAACTAGGTTACAGATATGGTTACGGACTTGATTACAGACTTGATTACAGAATAGTTAGCTTAATTGCACGTAAAATATGTTAAGCAGCTTTCAAAAAGGTGTATAACAGTGTAAACAATCGTACTTTTTAAAGCGGTATTGCATGCTTTATATATTAGAATGGGACATGGCTTAATTTTTCTTTAACAAAAAGCAACAAACAAATAACTATAAGTACTATGAATTTTATAAAAACTAATGTTGTTGGCATACTCTTATGCTTTCTAATTTCTCTCCTCGCTACCTATCTAGGTAGTTTGTATCCAATTGTAGGCGGTCCTGTCTTTGCTATCTTATTAGGTATGATTATCTGCATGGTAGTACCTATTAAAGGTATCATCCTACCAGGTGTAAAATTTACCTCCAAAATCATTTTACAGACAGCAGTTGTGCTTTTAGGTTTTGGACTTAATCTTTTGGCAATTGCAAAGACTGCTCAAGAGTCTTTACCAATTATCGTTGCCACTATCACCACCTCACTGATCATTTCATTTGTGATCTGCAAGTACATGAACATACCTACAAAGTTATGTACACTGATAGGTGTAGGTTCATCTATTTGTGGCGGTTCTGCTATTGCAGCTACAGCTCCTGTTATTAAGGCAAATGACTCTGAAGTAGCACAGGCAATCTCTGTAGTCTTCTTCTTTAATGTACTAGCAGCTTTAATTTTTCCAACTCTAGCTCAACACTTGGGCATGTCACATGACAGCTTTGCTTTTGGTATATTTGCAGGTACCGCTGTAAATGACACTTCATCTGTTACCGCTGTAGCATCTACCTGGGACAGCATCTATTCATTGGGACACGAAACCTTAGATAAAGCTGTTACTGTAAAGTTAACAAGAACCTTAGCAATTATTCCAATTACGATTGTGCTCTCAGTTATCTTTGCAGCCCGTCATGATCTTACAATCAATCAGCAGGCATCAGGATTAAAGTTACATAAGCTTGTACCACGTTTTATCATTCTGTTTGTACTGGCATCTTTAGTAACCTCAATCGCCATGTTATGCGGTGTGTCATCTGAAGTATTTGTACCTTTAAAAGATCTAAGTAAGTTCTTTATCGTCATGGCAATGGCCGCAGTAGGTCTTAACTGCAATCTCTTTATGTTAATAAAAACTGGATCTACAGCTATATTCTTAGGTATGTGCTGTTGGCTAGGTATTACTGCAGTCTGCTTGTTATTACAGTATATGTTAGGTATCTGGTAGTTAAGTATCTAGTAGTAAGTTAGGAATCTAGGAAGAGATAAACGTTAATGAAATGGCCTTGCTTAGCAAGGCCTTTTTATTTTGTAACGAATGTTTTAGTCTACAAAGTAAGACCAGTGCTCTTTACGTGGAGCACACTTAGGTAAAGGTCCATCAGCATAACCTAAAGCTAAATGACCTACACCTTCATAATCACCAACAATACCTAGCTTCTTGAACAGATCTTTATATAGATCACTGTCCATAGACTCTTTACAACGGTGGATCCAACAAGAACCAAGACCTAATTCATGAGCCTCTAACATCATATTGCCTAAGACTAATGAGCCGTCGTAGATGGCAGTATTGTTAGCTTTGTTAGCAGCTACAATTAAGATCACAGGAGCACCATAGAAAGTATCAAAACCAGGACGACCAAAGATCTCTGCATTTAATTTGGTGATCTTTTCACGAAGCTCTTTATTGGTAACTGCAATGATGATAGGAGATTGCTGTCCCCTACCAGTTGCAGCATAAGTACCAGCCTCAATTACTTTTTCAATTAACTCACGAGGTACAGGATCTGCTTTATATTTTCTAACAGAGCGACGTGTTTTAATATTCTCTAAAACTGATGACATAATGAATCCTTAGATTTGCGAAACTCTAAATTAAACGAATAAATACAAGTTTGTAATACCTAAAGTCTGACCGAACTTAATACCCACTGCAGGTAGTGTTCCGCCATCTTTAAAGTTTAAAGATTTAAACAGATTTAATGACTTCTCGTTACTTGAGGTAATAACTGAAATAATATTGTGAATGTCTGTTCGGCCTTTTGAGTATTCTATAGCATAGTTGCATAATGCTCTTGCGATACCATGTCTGCGAGCTTTTAAATCAACATAAATGGAGATTTCAACTGTTGTATCAAAAGCGTCCTTATCTCTATATTGAGATAAAGAGCAATAAGCTACAGCCTTATCATTATCATCAACAGCTACAAAGATTGGATGATTTGTTGTGTTATGAGCATTAAACCATGCAAGTGCTTTTTCATGGGATCTGACAATAGAGTCAAAAGTAGCAACACCATTTTCAATTTCATAGTTATAAATGACATTAACAGCATCGATATCAGATAAGGTACATAAACGAATTTTCATGAAGATCTCCTTTTGACAAAGGATAAATCATATAGTTCAGAAAAGCAAAAACCCGTAACAGAAAAACTGCTACGGGTTCTTTCAAAGGGAAGCCTGGCAGTGACCTACTCTCACACAAACGTACGTTGCACTACCATCGGCGTGACTGCATTTCACTTCTGTGTTCGGAATGGGAACAGGTGGTACTACAGCACTATGGCCGCCAGGCAA
>Ga0256405_10006770_pt1 | contig 17975 bp, 14 predicted proteins | sample RumenRJG_02DNA_FD_189096 | JGI IMG/M metagenome (GOLD analysis project Ga0256405, IMG submission 189096) | Bovine rumen microbial communities from Lethbridge, Alberta, Canada - RJG_02 | ecosystem: Host-associated > Mammals > Digestive system > Stomach > Rumen | place: Canada: Alberta... | reverse complement strand
GCTCCTGATGCCAGTCTTACAGCAAGACCGGAACTTGGACGGCCATTGTACATACCGTGGAAATTATATGACTCTGAACCTAATTCAACCTTACCGATGTCCTTTAAGTAAACTTTGGTTCCGTCTGGATTGACTCTTAAGAGGATTTTTTCAAATTCTTCAACAGTTTCAAGTCTTCTCTGTCCGGTAATGGTGTAAGAGTAGAGCTGGCCTGCAACTGCAGGAGTTCCGCCTAAAGAACCATATGTCACCTGTGCATTCTGAGCCTTGATTGCAGCCACAATTTCATCAGCTGACATGCAGAAGTTATTTAACTTCTTTGGATCAAGCCAGACACGCATTGCATACTTGGATCCGAAAACCTGCAGTGAACCTACACCATCAATACGGGATAAAGGTTCTTTAACATTGGTTTCAAGATAATCTGCAACGTCCTGCTCTGTGTGTTCATTGTCTTTAACTACAAGTGAAAAAACGAGCAGGAATGCATCTGTAGACTTAGATACATCCACGCCATTCATTTGAACAGAGCTTGGCAGCTGAGACTGTGTCTGCTGCATTTTGTTCTGAACCTGAACCTGAGCAATATCAGCGTTGGTTCCTGGCTCAAATGTAATAACGATTTCAGAGTTACCATAGGAGTCTGAATTTGACTTCATGTACATGAAACCGTCAAGACCACTCATGTTCTGCTCAATAATCTGAGTTACAGAACGCTCAACTGTTGCAGCATCAGCACCTGGATAGTATGATTCGATGGAAACAGATGGAGGTGCAATTGTAGGATACTGCGAAATTGGAAGTGTATTTACAGCAAACACACCTGCAAGCATGATACAGATTGCAATTACCCAAGCAAAAATTGGGCGGTTAATAAAGAAACGTGCCATTATTTGTCCACCTTAATTTTACTTAGCAGCCTGCTTTGCAGCCTGCTGTTCAGCCATCTTCTTTGCAGTTTCCTCATCAATGGCAATTACAGGCATACCGGCGCGGATCTTCTGAACATTGGTGATAATTACCTTGTCACCAGCGTTAAGTCCACTGTTTACAATGTAGTATCTGTCATAGCCTGCACCTAATTTGATATCACGTCTTGCTACGGTGCTGTTCTCATCAACAACATAAGCATAGCAGTTGCCGTTAGCTTCACGCTGAACACCGTCAGCCTGAATTACAACAGCCTGTGGAAGAACGCCCTGATTGATATCACCTCTTAAGAAGATGCCTGGAAGGAGGATATGATCAGGGTTTGGTACGATTGCTCTTAAATTAACCATACCTGTTGATTCGTTTACTGATACATCAGTAAAGGCAACTTCACCCTTGTGCTCGTATGGAGTTCCGTCTGAATAGAAGATATCTACAGATGCCTTGCCGTTGTTAAGCAGCTTACCGTTTATAAGATTCTTTTTAATGGCAATATGCTCTTCTGCAGTCATACCCATATCGATGTAGATTGGGTCTAACTGCTGAATGGTGGTCAAAGGACTCTGCTGACCTGCAGATACTAAAGCACCTTCAGTGATATCTGATCTTGAAATAGTACCAGAAATAGGTGCATATACCTTGGTGTAGGCAAGGTTAATTTCTGCAGTCTTTAATTCAGCCTCAGCTGCTTTTACAGATGCTTCAGCAGTTAAATATACTGCCTGTGCATCATCATTATCCTGAGAGCTGATGGCATTGTCATTTCTTAACTTTCCATAACGGGTAGCTTTGAGCTTTGCACTGCGAAGATTTGCCTGGGCACTGGCTAAAGATGCCTTTGCACTTGCAACTTTTGCATTGTAAAGGTCCGGATCAATCTGATAGAGCTGATCTCCCTGTTGAACTGTTGATCCCTCAACAAAAAGACGCTTCTGTAAAATACCGTTTACCTGTGGTCTTACTTCTGCTTTTCTGGTTGGATTTGCACGACCAGTCAGATGGGAGATTACAGGTACATCCATGGTTTTTACTGTATAAACATCAACAGGCATGGCCTGCTTTTGCTGCTGCTGGACCTGATCACATGCTGTTAAAGCCAAAACTGATGCTGCTATACAAGGAAGAGTCAGTTTTTTGAAGTCAAACAAAGACATAAATTACACCTTCAGAAGATAAATTTATTTACATTTATTTAGTTTAATAAAATTAATGCGTATATTATCTTACAATAAAAACCTCAGGTGTATTGCACAATTTACAGATATATGTATGGAAAAAAAAGAATTTGAAAAGAAAAAAATACCAATTTTAATTACATCTATACCTTTAAACTTGCGTTGTAAAAGAGTTTTTCATTTGTTTTTATGTGTATAACCTGCTCAAAACGCCTTAAAATGCACCTTTTATGAAAAAATACATACAAATCTTTGTACTATGTATGTAAAATGCCGAAAAATTGTTATATAGTAAAACTAGTAACAATAAATAAATATTAAAGGTAGGAATATGCCACGTAAAACTCATGATGACTCTTTAGAAACAAGAAAACGTATTCTGGAGTCTGCTTTGAGACTTTTTTCCAGAAGAGGTTTTGAAAGAACCAGTCTTTCTGATATTGCAAAATACTCTAATGTTACCAGAGGAGCTATTTACTGGCATTTTGAAAACAAGGAAGATTTATTTGCAGCCCTTTGTGAGGAACTTGACAAAGATCAGTTCTCTGGAAGCTATTTATATGAAGCTTCATTAGGCCATGAGGAAGATCCGTTAGGTAAGTTAAGAGGATGGCTTATGATGATGATTGATCCTCAATCTACCAACTACATTAATTCCTCAATTTTCTCTATGGTTATTTCCATTATCAACGGTGGTTCAACCAATGAGCTTTTAAAAGCTAAGGTTATGAAGTTTGCTCAGTCAAGACGCGATTTCATAAGTGCAGTAATTAGAAACGCCATAGAAAGAGAGCAGTTACCAAAAAATCTGAATGTCGGTCTTGCTGTAGAACATTTAGGCATGTTTATTGTTGGTTTTATGTATCAGTCAAGAATCAATATGACAGATGATGTTTTAAAGAACTTTGACCTTGTGGTTGGTAAAGAGATAGATGTTCTTAAAACACTTGTTAATCAGGAGTAAATTTTAAATATCACACGAATTTATTTTAAAATTATGTGATTTTATGTGAGGAATCAGAAAGAATGATTCCTCTTTTTTTTATTTTTTTATACTACAGCAAAAGTGCGATTTATCTGTGGAGTGTATTTTTGGCAAAATATAATTTGCATCTGGATATTGTGGCAGACAGATTTTAAGGCTTTTAACTTTAATCTAACTTACATAAATTCAGGAATTACTAATGAATAAAGAAATTATTATCCGCAATACAAAGAAAACAGATTTCAGAGTTGTTGAAAATTTAATCAGAGACTGTTTTTTTAATGTCTATCAGCCAGGCTGTTTGGAACATTATGTAATCAAAAATCTGAGAGAATCAGAAGACTATATTGAAGAACTTGATTTTGTCATAGAAAAAAATGGACAAATTATTGGTCAGAATATATTTGCAAAGGCAGAACTAATCTTAACAGATGGTTACCTATATCCAATCCTTACTATGGGACCACTTTGTATTGACAGAGCTTTTCAAAACAATGGCTATGGAAAGATGCTTATTGAATATGGTTTGGAAGAGGCTGGGAAACTCGGATATAAGGCTGTTTGTTTTGAAGGAGACATCAGATTTTACAAAAAGTGCGGATTTGATTGATTATGCCTATAAGAAAAACATTTCTTATCACGATTTTCCAAAAGATAAGCTCTGTGATTTTCTGATGTTAAAGGAACTTCAATCAGGCGCTCTTGATGGAATAAGCGGTGAATACAGAACTCCTGAGATTTATTTTTGTGCCATGCAGAATAAAGAAGACTTTGAAGAGTTCGAAAAAACTTTTCCTTATAAGGAAAAATTAAAACTGCCTTCACAGCTTTTCTGACGGGAGTGTCAAGAAAGTTGATTATATAAGGAAGAGCACAATGTTCTTCCTTATTTTTTATTGAAGTCCAAAAGCTTTTGCTGTGCCGTCAGGGTTTAAACCTACACTTGCCGCATCAATTCCTTTTTCTGCAACTATAGCTGCAGTCTCAGGAAGAGGTCTTGATTTTCCATTACTGTCGACAGATACATATGTATAACATCCCTCTGTTACCAGATGCCTTTCCACTCTTTCGTGTTTTTCGCTCTGAATCAGCTTTTTGACCCACAGTTCAAGATGGATCTGCATTGAGGTATGTCCAACCTTCAAACAACGTCCATAGCAGCAGACAATATCTCCAATTGAAATCGGCTTTAAAAATGACATAGCCTCGACAGCTACTGTCACTACACGACCGTTGGCTATTTCTCTTGCCAGGGTGGCTCCTGCTATGTCCATCTGAGACATAATCCAACCGCCAAAAATGTCTCCTGCTGGGTTTGTATCTCTTGGCATGGCAAGAGTTCTTAAGAGCAGATTGCCAACAGGGGAACGGACATTGTTAACAACCATATCATCAACCATTTGTTTGTCCTTTTGTAACTCTTGAGGTTCAAATTTTACTGATAAAATTCTTTTAAGTTTTCTGTTATAAGCTAAAATAACAGCACTAACAATGTACAGCTTTGAGCTTACTATAATTATTGTTAATTCTATTAAATACAGTATAGCTACAAGGCTAATTAAGTGCTAATTTTCCTGATCCAAAATCAGGAAAGAAAAGAGTTTTACCCTTAAGAAGGCAGTTTATGAGTATCAGTATTATGTCTGTACAAAGACAGAAAGAGCATCTTTTAGGTGTATCTCGTACCTTTGCACTTACAATTCCAATGCTGCCAGAACCAATAGATGACTATATTTCAAATGCTTATCTTCTATGCCGTATTGCAGATACAGTTGAAGATGACCCCGTTGCAGAGAAAAATGCAAAAATTGCATGGCTGAATTCTTTTTCAAAACTTGCAAAAGATCGCTTTTCAGATGATGACTTATGCCAGTCCTTAAAAGATCAGGCTGTTTTATTATGCACAGATGGCGCAAAAAAGGCAGAGTTTGATTTGCTCACGGAGATGGTTGAAACTGTAAAAAGATGTAAAAGCTTTGATAGCAGAACTGTCGACATTATCAGCCGTGGTGTCGCTATTATGGCTCATGGTATGGCAAAATCTCTTGCAGGAATAAAGATAGAAAATCTTAATGATGTAGATCTTTACTGCTACTATGTAGCAGGTGTTGTCGGCGAGTTTTTAGCAGCACTCTTTGCAGCCCATAACAAGGAAGCTGATGCTAAGAAGCTGATGGATCTTTCTGTAAGTTTTGGTGAAGGTTTGCAACTTACCAACATCTTAAAAGACAGATTTACAGACGCAAAAAGGGGGGCTTCGTTCCTTCCTCCTGTAAAATCAGTTGCTGAAGATACAACTCAGTTTTATGAATATGCAGCCCTTACAAAAGGTCATCTTGAGGATGCTTTAGAGTTTATTTTGACTCTCCCTTCAAAGGAGAAGGGAATAAGGCAGTTCTGCCTTTTAAATATATGTATGGCTGCTGCAACCTTGAAGCTTATGGCAAAAACGCAGTCTTCAGGCAGCCCCCTTTTAAAGATCTCAAGAAATAGGGTTAAAATGCTGTATGTTTTAACAAAGGTTTTTTCATCAATCGATTTTTGTTGTAAATTCATATTTAAAATATGTTGTTTTAGAGACAAGAGCATTAAGCGCGATCCACTGCAGTTAAGAAATCGCGTATCATGCTGGGATAAACAATAAGTAGAAATTAAGGATATGAAAATGAAGTTTATTAAAAAGGCTGTCGCAGTTGCTGTTCTTGCCATTGGTGCAGTTTGTTTTTCTTCATCTGCTCTCGCCCGCGACTATGTAGAGGGTAAAGATTATGAAATTAGAAATCCTAACCGTACTGTGGAGCCCGAAATTAGAGAGTTCTTTTCTTTCTTCTGTTCACATTGCTTTATGATGCAGGAACATTTTTCAAAGATGAAGGATCACTTTAAAGATCAGGCAAAGTTTGTTTTCAATCCTATCGGCATGCTTGGCGGACAGATGGGGATTGATACTCAGAAAGCCTATGCTGTCGCATACAATATCGGTCTTGAAGATGAGTTTAAAGAAGAACTTTTTTCACGTATTCATACTCAGGATGAACGTCCAGACGGAGAAGCATACTATGCTTCCTTATTTGAGGGTTTAGGTGTTACCAAAGAGGATTTCTCTCGTTTGTATTCTTCTTTTATCACTCAGGGAAAGGTATCTGAGTATGACCGTTATACTGAACTTTATAAAATTCAGGCTGTTCCTGAAATCATCGTTAACGGAAAGTATCTGGTATTAACAGAGAATCTTGAGTCAGAAGAAGACTACTACAATGTTGTAGCTTATCTTCTTTCTTTAGAAAAGTAATACCATATTACATATACAAAAAAGGCGACTAAATTGATTTTAGTCGCCTTCTTTTGACAGAAATTATAATAATTTATTTCTTTTCAAGTTTCTGATATTCAGATTTCATATTTTCAATCACAGCATCTTTTTCTTCCCAGAGATCACGTACTTTTAATGTGAACTGATGCTTGAATTCCTTATCTTCAAGGTAGTTACCGATTAGACCGTCGGTGTTTTTCATTATCTCGATATTAACAAAGACGTTCTTTACACGGCCCTTGAGCAGATCAATAAATGCTTTCTTATTATTGTCTGGATAATAGAATGTATTATTGAAAATATACTCAACTCTGTTGCCAATTTCTCCTAATGCAACACCTAAAGATGTGGTCTTAGGTGGAAGCAGATTATTATATGGAGTTTTTGCCTTTTTTGCCTTTTCTGGGGTATAACGGCTGCCTTCTACAAAGTTGATTAGGGTTGATGGGTATTCAATAAGTCTGTCACAGGCTTTTTTTGTGCTATCAATATCTTTCTTGCGCAGCTTTGGATTTTTGATGAGCTGGCTCTTTGAATATCTTTTAAGGAATGGCATTCCAAGAGCATAGCAGGCAAGACCTACAAAAGGTATATAAATCAGATTCTGCTTCATAAAGAACTTGGTTACAGGCACGTTTCCCTTATAAATACAGCCGATGAATAAAATATCCGCCCAGCTTAAATGATTTGAAATGATCATACAGCTTTTTTTTGTGGAAGGTATTTCATCACCTGTAATGTGCCACTTGATGTTGTTGGTAAGACCGATAATCCAGCGGTTGTTAAACACCCAGGTTTTATAAAGATAGTAGTTAAAAAACTCGATTGCATAGCGTATTGGTTTTACTGGCATAAGTATGCGGATTATGCCTAGAAGCATAATCGGGGTGGCAATTACAATACAGTTTATGGCAATCAGAATACAGTTAATTAAAAGAAGGATAGGAGAAGGTAAAAATGAAATCATATATGTGCCTTATCTTAAGATATCTCACATGTATTCTAGTACATATAAGCTAATTTTTTTTAAATTTTCTTCGCGATTTCGTTTTTTGCAAAAAATCGAACATAATATGCACTATGTTCCGTTTTTTGATATATAATGAATTTTAGTTGTTTCGGAGAAGAAATTCCTTTCCGTTGTTACATAAAACACAGATCGGCTGGTAAAAAGGTGTTAAACTCCGTGAAAATATATGGCCTTGTACAGGCCCTCCTTTTTTTGATTATTTCATGAGGATATAAAAATGGCAGATCAGACAAAGTATATCTGGTTTAACGGCAAGATGGTTCCATGGGCAGATGCAAAGGTTCACGTTACTGCTCACGCTTTACATTACGGTTCAGCAGTGTTTGAGGGTATTCGCGCATACGCAACCAAGAACGGTCCTCAGATTTTCCGTTTAAAGGAACACATTGACCGTTTATTCAATTCAGCAAAGATCTATCGTTTCCCTGTAGCACAGACCAAAGAAGAAATGATGGATGCATGTAAGAAGGTTATTTCTGAGAACGGTTTAGACTATGGCTACATCCGTCCTTTAATTTTCATGGGTGAAGTTGGTCTTGGTGTTAAGTTCAAGCCAGGTTTCAATGCTGATGCTATGGTATGTGCTCTTCCATGGGGTGCTTATCTTGGTGAAGAAGGCTTAAAGAAGGGTATTAAGGTTTGCGTTTCATCATGGAGACGTTTAGCTCCTGATACCATCCCAACCGAGGCAAAGGCTGCAGGTAACTACTTATCATCAATCCTCATTGCAAACGAGTGCTTAAACAACGGCTATGCAGAGGCTATTGCTCTTGATGTTAACGGTTACATTTCAGAAGGCTCAGGTGAGAACGTATTCTTTGTAAAAGATAATGTAATCTACACCTCACCTAACACTGCAGGTCTGCTCCCTGGTATTACCCGTGATGCAGTTATAAAGGTTGCAGCAGATTTAGGTTACGAAGTTCGTACTCAGCCTATCCCACGTGAGATGGTTTATCTTGCTGACGAAATGTTCTTTACTGGTACTGCAGCAGAAATTACTCCAATTGCTTCTGTTGACGGTATTGATGTTGGCTGTGGCTACCGTGGTCCAGTAACTGAGAAGTTACAGAATGCCTTCTTTGCTATCGTAAGAGGCGAAGTTGAAGACAAGTATGGTTGGTTAACTCCAGTTAAGTAGTCATATTTATATAAGTTCAGGACCCACTCCCCAAAAGGCGTGGGTCTTTTGTCAAAATGGCGCAACCAGTTTTAGTTTTCAGCAAACTGAATTGAAAAATCAGGATTTTACGTAAAAATTGTTATTTTTACATAATTAAAACTGTAAATTCTGATGAATTATTGAGTATTTAAAGGATCTTCATATGGCTAATAACTACCGTTCAAAGGTTACTTACGAAGGCAAGATTATGGCCGGTGCCCGTGCTTTATGGAAGGCAACCGGTGTTAAAGACGGCGATTTTGGCAAGCCAATTATTGCAGTTGCAAATTCATTTACCCAGTTCGTTCCAGGTCATGTTCATTTACATGACGTAGGCCAGCTGGTGGTTCAGGAAATTGAAAAGGCTGGTGGTATTGCTAAGGAATTCAATACCATCGCAGTGGATGACGGTATTGCAATGGGCCATACCGGCATGCTTTACTCTCTGCCAAGCCGCGACATTATTGCAGATTCTGTTGAGTACATGGTAAATGCCCATAAGGCTGATGCATTAGTATGTATCTCTAACTGCGACAAGGTTACCCCAGGTATGCTGATGGCTTCAATGCGCCTTAACATTCCTGTAATCTTTGTATCTGGCGGTCCAATGGAAGCCGGTAAGATGGATAACTGCGATCACAAGGTTGATCTTATTGATGCTATGATCGTATCAGCTGAACCAAATGTAACTGATGAAGAGGTTAGAGCTGTAGAATCTGCTGCCTGCCCAACCTGTGGTTCATGTTCAGGTATGTTCACTGCAAATTCAATGAATTCACTTACTGAGGCTTTAGGTCTGTCTCTTCCTGGCAACGGTTCTTTAATTGCAACTCACGCCTATAGAAAGCAGCTCTTTGTAAAGGCAGCTCAGCGCATTGTTGAAATGGCAAAGGCTCACTACGAGCAGGGTGACAATTCTGTACTTCCTCGTTCAATTGCAACCAAGGATACCTTTGAAAATGCTATGACTCTTGATATTGCAATGGGCGGTTCAACCAACACTGTTCTGCATCTATTAGCTGTAGCTCAGGAAGCTGGTGTTGACTTTACCATGCAGGATATTGACAGATTATCAAGAAAGGTTCCTCATATCTGCAAGATGTCTCCATCTACACCTCTGTGGCATATGGAAGATCTGCACAATGCAGGCGGTATTATGAACATCATGGCTCAGTTAAAGAAGAACGGTTTAATTCACGAGCAGAGCCGTACTGTGCTTGGTATGTCTATCGGTGAACAGATTGAAAAATACGATCTTGAGAAGACTACTGATGCTGAAGTAAAGAAGTTCTATACAGCATGCGCTGGTGGCAAGTACAACATCAAGGCATTCTCTCAGGAGAATACAATCGATGTATCTAAGCTCGATACTGACAGAACCAATGGCTGTATTCATGACTTTGAGCATGCCTATTCACAGGATGGCGGTTTAGCTGTTCTGTACGGTAACCTCGCTTTAAACGGCTGTATCGTAAAGACTGCAGGTGTTGATGCTTCTATCTTAAAGTTTGTTGGCCCAGCCAGAATCTTTGAGAGTCAGGAAGATGCTGTTGAAGGTATCTTAGGCGGTACCTTAAAGGAAGGCGATGTTGTAATTATTCGTTACGAAGGTCCACGTGGCGGTCCTGGTATGCAGGAAATGCTCTATCCTACCTCATACATCAAGTCTGTAGGTTTAGGCAAGAAGTGTGCTTTAGTAACTGACGGCCGCTTCTCAGGTGGTTCTTCAGGACTTTCAATTGGTCACGTATCTCCTGAGGCTGCAAATGGCGGTAATATCGGTCTGTTAAAAGAAGGCGATATCATCGAGATTGATATTCCTAACAGATCAATCCGTATGGCAGTATCAGATGAAGAGCTAGCTTCCCGTCGTGAAAAGATGAATGCTTTAGGTAACAAGGCATGGCAGCCAGTTAACCGCGACAGAGAGATTTCATTTGCATTAAAGGCATACGGCAAGCTTGCATCAAGTGCCGACAAGGGTGGCGTACGCGATAGAAGCAAGTTAGAAGGATTATAAAATATGGTTGAAAAACAGTTGGATGCTCAGGGCTATCTTAAGAAGATCCTGCTTGCCAGAATCTATGATCTGGTAAAGGTTACTCCTCTTCAGAAGCTCGATACATTATCTTCACGTTTAGGTGTTAACGTCCTGTTAAAGCGTGAGGATTATCAGCATATTCATTCTTTCAAGCTGCGTGGTGCCTATCACAAGATCAAGAATCTTGATGATGCTCAGCTAAAGGCTGGTATTATTACAGCTTCTGCTGGCAACCACGCTCAGGGTGTGGCTCTTTCAGCCAAGAATCTTGGTATTACTGCAGTTATCGTAATGCCTACCACCACTCCTGATTTAAAGATTGATGCTGTAAGAAGCTATGGAGCAGAGGTTGTTTTATATGGCAGCTGCTTCAATGAGTCTTATGACTATGCTCAGCAGCTTTCAAAGAAGAAGGGACTTACTATGATCCCTCCTTACGATGATGAAGATGTTATTGCAGGTCAGGGAACCATTGCTCATGAGCTTATCGGTCAGTGCGATAATATCGATACCATCTATGTTCAGATAGGTGGTGGTGGTCTTGCTGCAGGTATTGCTGTATATATCAAGTCACTGTTGCCTCATATCAAGGTTATTGGTGTTGAGTCTGAAGGCAGCGCCTGTATGAAGGCTGCCTTAAAGGCTGGAAGCCCTGTTGATATCGGCTATGTTTCTCACTTTGCTGACGGTGTTGCCGTATCAAAGGCAGGTACCGAGACTTTCAGAGTGTTAAGCAAGTATATCGATGATATTGTTACCTGTTCAAATGATGAGATCTGTGCAGCCATGAAGGATATCTTTGATGATACCAGAGCTATCGCAGAGCCATCAGGCGCATTATCACTTGCTGGTTTAAAGAAGTACGTGCGTGAGCACAATATCAAATCAGGCAATCACATTGCAATTCTCTCAGGCGCAAACGTTAAGTTCCATACTCTGCGTATGGTTGCAGAGCGTTGCGACGTTGGTGAGATGGCTGAAGGCATTATGGCTGTTGAAATCCCAGAGAAGAGCGGTGCTTTCCTTGACCTTACCAAGACTTTAGGCGATCGTGTTGTAACTGAGTTCAGTTACAGATACTCTCAGTCTGACAAGGCTATGGTATTTGCTTCTGTTGAACTTATAGACGGCAAGAAGGAAATGGTTGAGATTGGCAAGTCATTAAAGAAGAACGGTTATACCGTAACTGATCTGACTGATGATACTTTAGCTAAAGATCATATGCGCTACATGGTAGGTGGCCATCCACATACTGAATTAAATGAGCGTCTGTTCCTCTTTGAGTTCCCTGCAACAGCCAATGCTCTGCCTAAGTTCTTAGAGACTTTAGGTGATGCATACAACATTACTCTGTTCCACTTCAGAATCACAGGTTTAGAGTTCTGCTCTGTGCTGTGTGCTCTTGATGTGACCGGCAAGGAAGATAACGTATTAGACTTTGTTAAGTCTGTAGGTTACCCTGTTGAGGAAGTAACAGATAACGCAGCATACAGACTGTTTGTTAAGTAAGTATGAAAAGATTATTAGCTTTATTTACTTTATTATGTGTATCAGGTGCATCTTTTGCACTTGATATTGAATATCAGGAAATTACAGATAAGGATTCTGTCAGATTTGAAGCTGCAGACGGCTCCTTTTCTGCATCATTAAAGGTAATGAGTGCTAAGGCTAATATTGCTACAACCAAAGAATATGCTGAGTATGTCATGGACAGCTACAGAGGGTGGGGCTTAAAGCCTGTAGTGGATTTAAGAGGATTCTCCTTTAACTACGTGGATAACGCTCCCTGCTCTTTTTTAGTATCCTATTTTGACGGCAGGGCATATTTAGGATTTTCAGCCTGTGGCAGAATCAGTCCTGAGGATTTGACCTTACTGTTTAAGAAGGCCAATGATAAACTTAAATTGGATGAAATTCTAAAACAGCAGTCTCATGCAACTACTTACTGACATCAGATATGCATAGATAAAATACAAAGCCGAGTTCACTGACTCGGCTTTTTTCGTAAGTATGTCTATTTGCCTGTTATTTTATCTGAAGAGCTTTCTTCTCATTGATAATTGCGTTTGCCTTTGAATAATACTCATTGGCCTGAGTATAATTCTGCAGGGCAGAGCAGATAGCACCCATCTTCATATAGATATCTGATGATGGAGAGATTGAAAGCGCCTGATTAAAGTCATCTAAGGATTCACGCAGCAGTCCAGATTTGAACTCAAGATTTGCAATTGCCTTTAACAGAGACTGGTTAATCTGAGAGGTAATAAGGTTTTTCTGCGCATACTTCTTTAACAGGGAGAGCACATCAGGAATTGCAATATCCCATCTTGAAACAGACTCAAGGAAGTTTGAATCAGGCTTTACCTTAAGGATATCCATTGCAATTTCTCGCGCCTTATTCGCATCACCTAAACGGATAAATTTGTATGCAAAGGCGCCCATGATCTTAGGATCTTTCTTATCTGCCTTAGGAAGCTTCTTTAAGACCTTATTAAGCTCATCGACATTTGTAGTTGATGTAAGCTTTGCTTCAACCTGACGGACATAAATCTCATGGGCCTGCTGTTCGTCAATAACTTTAAACTTCAGTAAATGAGGTGTGATTTCCTGCAATTTTTCAAGATCATTTAAAGAGTTGTAGCAGTCATAATAGAGTTTGAGAACATTCTGATTTAAGAATTTCTTATCATTTTTATCAAGAAATTCGAGTGCAGCTTTGACGTTGCCGATTTTGTAGTTAAGCTTTGCCCTTATGATATTTGCGGCAATACGGGCGTCTTTACCTCTGCTTTCAGCCTCATTCAATGCCTGGCGGGTAAATTCATAGTTGCCGGTAAAGAATGCAGCCTGAGCTGCGATAAGCAGAGACTTTTCTGTCATATGCTCAATAGGATCTGCATGCTCAAGTAGGCTTAAAACCCTTTCATACTCACCCTGTTCAAACTTGATAATTGCTTCATCCTGAATGGAGTGATTTTTGATTTTTGCTCTTACTCTGAATGCTTTTAAAGCTCCTTTTGGAATAGAAATAATCTTTTTAACCACAAAGTAAACAATAAAGATGGTAATCAGGCTGAAAAGATATACTGTAAATGCTGTTGTGATGGATGTTTCAATCACATGGCTTGTGGTTGAAATATGCACATAGCCCTGAGTATCTGCAAGCATTGGTCCTAAGATCACCGCTGCAGAGGTCAGAATGATAAAAGTAAGCAGTTTAATCATTTCACCTGTCCTTTATCTTGATTTTTTCTTGTCGCCTGCAGAGGCATTTTTAGTTTTCTCTTCTTTTACATCAGCTGCAGCCTCTTGAGCTTCTTTTGCTCTTTGAGCTGAATAGAGATTAAACTTGTCGGTTGCCACTTTTGAAATCAGAGGGTAGCTCTTTAAAGATTCTGGTTTCTTTAAGACGATTGTGCCTTCCTTTAATTCCTTTAAGGTCTCAAGGTTAGCCGCTACTGTAGAATTCTTTAAGTCATAATAGTTGTTGAGGCTGGTGATAACCTCATCGATATTATGCATGAATGCCTGTTCGTCCTGCTGATAGAGAGCTACCTTTGCAAGTAAAAGCTGAGTTTTAAGATTCTTTAAAAGAATGCCTGTCTGCTCTGGTGAGAGGAACTGGTTAACAATAGCCTCGTCTCTTCTTCTGATTTCAATGAATCGTGATGAGAAGCTCTTTAAAGAGGTTAAAAGATTCTGCTTCCAGTCTTTAATGTCATCAGTTACCTCATCTTTTTTCTTAAAGACTTTGATATTTGATTCTAAAAATTCGTTTAATGGCATTGCATCAGTGTTGTTGAGCACACTGTCAAGCTTGAATGAAATGCCGCGTACATCTACAGGTGATACACTCTTTAATGTCTGTATGTCGCTGAAAATGGCATCACGAACCTTGATAATCTCTGGATCATCTATGCGGGCAAGTATAACCTGGGCATTTTCAAGGTTAAATAACGCAGCTTTAATGTTGTCTGAAGTTTCAAGAAGATTCTGGGCATTTGAAACCAGAAAATAGCTCTTTGCGACCAGCCAGTCATTTGGATTGCGGCTCTCATACTGATGCAGACGAACATTGATTTTTTCTTCATTTTCAATAGAAGTTCCTACCAGTTTCTGCAGTTCATCAACGCTGTTTTTCAGTACATTATTGATGCCTTTTAACTCATCATTCTCGTGAAGCAGTGCTGCAATGCGATCATCCTTTGCCTTAACTTCTTCATAAATAGACTGGATCTTCTGGAATGTCTTATCAACATTAGCAGCATTGGCGCTGATTTTTTTCTCAAACTCAGCAAGATGGTCGTATTTATGCTGTTCCATATAGTAAGCACCATAGCCTGCAGCACCAATTGCAAGGGCAAGGGCCAGATACAGGAAGGTTACACTGCGCTTGATTGATGAATACTGAGGTGGAGTCTGCACACTCAGCTGAGAATTATTTGAATTAGACTTTTCATTCATGATGTGAATATCTTCTTTATTTTTCTTTATCAATTCGTGAGTATCTGCTTTTTTGTTTTGTGAAGTCTCTTCCTGAGAGCTGTCTGCAACAGAAGTATTTATGTTTTCTGTTTTATCTTCACCAGACTTGCTATTCATTCTCTCTTCCCCAAGTAAAGCCTCTGCATTCGCATGAATCGCCATTTCCTGAGCTTCAAGATCTCTAATCACTTCCTGCTCTTTAGCATCCAGAGCGATATTTTCAGACTGCTTATCTGAATTTAATTCTATAACATCATTTTCAGGTTGAGTTTTATCCTGATTGTCTGTCTTTCTGTTACGTCTGCTCATATGCTTCTCTTAATCTAAAAACATATTTTAATAATAGCACGTATTTTGGGGCTGATTAGTTTTGAACCCATGAGTATAATGACATCTTTGGGGTAGATCACGTATCGTATGATTTTATAGCTTATTCTAAGATTTATCTATAGATTTACGCTTTTTTTTACTTTAAATGACAGTACAGTTTTTTAATATTTTTACTTAAGTATAAATATGAAAAAAATACAATAAACCTGTAAAAAAAACTGCCTTAAATTTCACTGATACGGCGTTTTTGCTATAATAAATAAACAAAATGGTCCTTTGGACATAAAAGCACAAACCAGATTCTGGTTTATCTGCAACTTTTGATTGAGTCAGTAAAAATGTTAAAAGCAGAATTTGATGAGCGCCTTTCTAAGGTAAACGAGCTGTACAAGGTTCGTTTAAAGTATGCTCTTCAGATTATGCGCAAGGACACTATCGAAGTGCTGATGCAGGTACCTCTGCTTTTACATTACAATCACCCGCTTTTGCCAGGATACCGTGACGACGGTGTGCCATGCGGTATAGATCTTTTTGAACCAGATGAAACTCAGATTGAGTTTTTAGCCTCCCGCAATATCGATTATAAGAAAAATGCTCCTAAGGAGACTTCCATTTATGCTCTGTACTGTATGGGAAGTACATCTTCAATAGCTCAGGGGCAGAAATCAGATCTTGATATCTGGGTATGCATAAGCAAGGACATGAGTTTTCACAATATGAACCTCCTGTCCGAAAAATGCCGATTCATTTCCTCTTATGCAAAAGCAAAGGGAGTGGAGATCAATCTGTTTGTGACAGCGGAGAACCGTTTTACCAGTGGTGAACACGGACAGATGGATACAGAAGACTGCGGAAGCGCTCAGAATCTGTTCCTGCTTGACGAGTTCTACCGATCTTCTGTTAAATTATGCGGTCGCAACATTGCCTGGTACATGATTAGCGTCGAGGAAGAGCAGGAGAATTACCAGAAATATCTTAACGCTTTTTATGAATGTGACTGCGTTAAAAAGAGAGAGTGGTTTGATTTTGGTTCGGTTGCCAAATGTTCACCTGTTGAATATTTCGGCTCAGGATTATGGCTTGTTTACAAGGGCATTGATCATCCTTTCAAGGCCGTTTTAAAGATCCTTCTTATGGAGGCATATTCTTCTGAATATCCAAAGACCAAACTTTTGTCTCTTGAAATCAAAAGGGCAACCTACAATACAGGTCTTTTCTCCTTAAGTAAGGATGCCTACTACCAGATGTACCGTAAGGTAGAGTCGTATCTTAAAAAGAAAGGTGATACTGACAGACTTATCCTTGCCAGAATCTGTTTTTACCTTAAAGTTAAAGGATCAATCGACAACATTCCTCCATGCACAATCAAAGATCTTCGCTCAAGATTTTTAAGAAGAATGGCTATAAAGTGGGGGCTTGACAGGTCAAGCATTGAAGATTTGAACAATGCAGCCTACTGGAAAATTGATAAGGCTACCAAGGTTAACAATCAGCTTTTATCATCTCTGCTTGCAAGTTATCAGGCTCTGCTTCGCTTCTGTGTTGAGTATGGTATTGAATATGCCATTACATCTGATGATGCAGGTGTACTATCAAGAAAGATTTATGCTGCAATTGATAGATACCCGGGCAAAATTCTTTTGACCTCCAAAGATCACAGCTTTGTTGAAGATACCTTAAGTTTTATCAGTCCGTCAAAGGGATCTGTATGCAGAAACGGTGTTCACTGCTATACATCATCCTTAACAGATATATCCCTGCTCTCCTGCAGAGCAATTTACATTGCAAAAACTCTCGCTGAAGCTGTCTGTTTTACAACTTTAAATCATGTTCTGCATCCGACTACCAAAGTTGAGCTGTTAGGATGTGGAAACGCTGCAACTCCAGCTAAGATAGCGACACTGTCTGCTCAGATTTACGGGTTTTTCGGCCATCATCGCCAGAAAGTTACTGAAGGTGATCTGCAAAAACCAAGAGCAGTTATCAAATCGATGCTGATTGTAAATTTTGAGCGCGATATTACAAGAGATCTGCTCATTTCCCAGTCAGATCTGGAAATCGGCAACTCACTGTCCTGTGGTCGCCAGAAAATGTGCCTAATCGGTTCAATTGATGTGATCACCTTAAATTCCTGGGGTGAAATCAACTGCCTTAATTTCCAGGATGGAGAAGATGGTCTTGTGGATGTTCTTGCATCAATTGTAAGAAATATCAGCAGTGTTAAGCTCGGACAGTGGGATGATCTGTCTGATATTATAAAAATCTGTTCTTATTCCCATCAGCACAGTGACTATATCCGTTTTGATCTTGATGTGCTGTTAAGAAGTGTGTTCGGCTGTCTTAACCATTACGAAACCAACACTGTCTTTTCTATCGGTAACAACTCATACGAAGCAAGAAGCGATGAGGAGAATAATATTTCCATCATAAAACGAAGCAGATTTGTAAATGAAGAACTGACAGTGCTTTCCCGCTTTGGCATGAGACCAGAATATGCGCTGCAGGTTCCATCTTCTGTTGAACG
>Ga0256405_10006767_pt1 | contig 17983 bp, 16 predicted proteins | sample RumenRJG_02DNA_FD_189096 | JGI IMG/M metagenome (GOLD analysis project Ga0256405, IMG submission 189096) | Bovine rumen microbial communities from Lethbridge, Alberta, Canada - RJG_02 | ecosystem: Host-associated > Mammals > Digestive system > Stomach > Rumen | place: Canada: Alberta... | reverse complement strand
TTAATCAGATGGATCAGACTACAAAAAAATTCGCTGTAGAGAACGAAATGTCCTGATTCAAAAAACATTAAAATCAAAAACAAAGATTAAAAATCGATTTAACATCATGACAATTTTTCACAAAGCCCTTATATATTTGTAATTTATAATATAAATATATTTAATAACTTATAGTTAGAATAAAAAGTAAATAATTAATATTATTAAAAATAATGAATTATTAGAATAGTATATATAAATTTAAGAGAACATTATGAATAAATTAAAAAAATAACAAAAAAATAGGGTAAAAAAATTGAATAATCTTAATTGAACAAAATTTAATAAAAATGTTAAAAATTAGTAAAAAATTGAACAGTAATTAAAAATTAATAATTTCTGCCAACACTCATTAAATGTAAAAAAATTTTAAAAATCCTAAAATTTATAAGTTTGTATTACAATAATTTATTTATTGAAATATTTTTTTATTTAATTTTCATTGGTACAATATATCGATATAATTTTAATAAAATATTTTTCGTGATGATTGGGTGTTAAATCATGAAAAAAGACTTTTTAATCGTTTAATGAAAATATTGATAAGAATGGAGAAATTTGAATGATTGAAGATAAATTGGAAATTATGATTCCCACATATAATCGGGCTACTTATTTAGATCGCACACTTAATTCATTATTAAACAGTCCGTTTAAAGATTGTAAAATTACAGTTAGAGATAACGCTTCTTTGGATGATACCCCTAAAGTTTGTAATAAATATTTAAAATTATTTTCGAATATTAATGTTATACGTAATAAAATTAATATTGGTGGTAATGCTAATATTTTAAGATGTTATGAGGAATCAACAATGACCTATGTTTGGGTTTTAGCTGATAATGACCTTCTTAATTTTGATTATTGTGATGATTTTATATCTGCAATTGAATCTGAAAAATATGGATTAATTTTATGTAGTTCTGGTAATTATATTACTTCAAATAGTGAAATTCCTTCATTTGATTCTGAGGGTTTAAGTGAAGTACTTAAGAATAATTCTAATAAATCAAATTATCTTGAAAATACTGCAGAAGAGTTAACTTTGATAATAAAAAAATATTATTTTACTGTTACCTCTTTTATTCCAAGTACAATTTATAAAACTTCTTTATTTGATTCTAATTTATTTATTGAATCGTATAATTATATATCTCAAAGTTATCCTCATTTTCCGATATTAGTTAAAGCATTAGAAGATAATGTATTAACTTATAAAACAAAAAATGATGTAGTTTTAATACAGGAAAATCCTGGAGATTGGGAAATTGGGCCTCTTAGTTTTTATTCAAGAAGGTTAGAATGTGCTTTACTTGTTAAAGATAAAAAATTTAGAGAATTTGCTTCAAATAGTTCGGATGGGGGAATTCTATATAATTCACTTGCACATATAGTTGTTGGTAAAGCAACAAATGAAGAAAACATGAAAAGATATTTTATAAATTTAATTGCGACAATTTTTAAATTAAAAGGTTGGTTTTTTGGATTTTTTTATTTTATATTAATTGGATTTTTTTATTTGATTCCAAAATTTATATGTGATTATGCATATAAATTAAAGAAAAGTTAAGTTATTTGAATAAATATTGAATTAAGGTTATATTATGAAAGTTGTTATTTTAGCAGGAGGATTTGGAACAAGAATATCCGAAGAATCCCATTTAAAACCAAAACCAATGATTGAAATTGGTGAAAAACCTATTTTGTGGCATATTATGAAAATATATTCTCATTATGGGTTCAATGAATTTATTATTTGTTTAGGTTATAAATCCCATATGATTAAAGAATTTTTTGCAGATTATTATCTCCATACCTCAGATGTTACTTTTGATTTATCAAAAAATGAAATGGAAGTTCATAATAATTATTCTGAACCTTGGAAAGTTACATTGGTGGATACAGGATTGAATACATTCACTGGTGGACGTATTAAACGAATTGGTGAATATTTACCTAAAGACGAGCCATTCATGTTAACTTATGGGGATGGTCTTTCTGATGTTAATTTAAAGAAATTACTTGAATTCCATAAGGCTCATGGAAAATTAGCAACCATTACTGCGGTTAATCTTGCAGGTAGATTTGGAGTATTGGGAATTGATGAAGATGATGAAACAATTAATCAATTTGCTGAAAAAACAAAAGAAGATGGTGGCTGGATAAATGGAGGATTCATGGTAATGGAACCTAAAGTATTAGACTACATCGAAGGTGATGAAACAATTTTTGAAAGAGATCCTCTTGAAAATCTTGCAAAAGATGGTGAGCTTAAAGCCTATAAGCACCATGGTTTTTGGAAATGTATGGATACTAAACGTGACCATGATGCTTTAGAAGAAATGTGGGACAATGATGATGCATTATGGTGTATTTGGAAGTAAAAGTTGGTGATTAAATTTGAAAGAATTCTATAAAAATAAAAATGTTTTAATTACAGGTCACACGGGATTTAAAGGATCATGGCTTTCACAAATTTTGATTAATGGGGATGCTAATGTTGTTGGTTACTCTTTAAATCCACCAACTAATCCTAATTTATTTAGTCTACTGGATTTAGAAACAAGCATGAATTCAATTATTGGAGATATTCGTGACTTAGAAAAATTAAAGAAAGTTTTTAATGAATTTGAACCGGAAATTGTTATTCATATGGCAGCTCAGCCATTGGTTAGGGAAAGCTATGAAAATCCGGTTTACACTTATGAAACTAATGTGATGGGGACTGTCAATATTTGTGAGTGTGTAAGACAATCCAATTCTGTAAAATCCTTTTTGAATGTGACCACAGATAAGGTTTATGAAAATGTGGAAAAAAATGAAGGTTATAGTGAAGATGAAAAATTGGATGGGTATGATCCTTATTCCAATAGTAAATCATGTTCTGAGTTAGTCACTCATTCTTATATAAATTCTTTTTTAAATGATTTAAATATATCAACTTCTACTGCCCGAGCAGGAAATGTGATTGGTGGAGGAGATTTTGCAAAAGACAGAATCATACCTGATTGTTTTAGAGCATGTGAAAATCATGAAGATATAATTATTAGAAATCCATATTCAATTAGGCCGTATCAACATGTCTTAGAACCATTGGCTATGTATTTAACAATTGTAAAAGAACAATATTTAAACAAAGATTATTCTGGTTATTACAATATTGGACCAAACGATGAAGACTGTGTTGAAACTGCAAAATTAGTGGATTTATTTTGTAAATACTATAATCAGGTTAATGATAAAAATATCCAATGGATAAATAAATCAGATAATGGTCCTCATGAAGCAACATTTTTAAAATTAAATAATCATAAAATTAAACATACTTTCAATTGGCAACCAACCTGGAATATTGAAAAGGCAATTGAAAAAACAGTTGAATGGATAAATGTTTATTTGAATAATGGAAACATTACTCAATGTGTAAATAATCAGATTGATGAATTTTTTAGTAAACAATAAGTGGTGATTATTATTTTTGAAAACAAAACAGAACAAGAAGCAAGAGAAGAAATATTGGAATTAGTTAAAGAATATGCTAATACTTATCACAACAATGATGAATACAAAAAAGGAGATAGAATTCCATATGCTTCAAGAGTATATGATGAAAATGAATTTGTTAATTTAATTGACAGTTCCCTCGAATTTTGGTTAACTGCTGGAAGATATGCCAATAAATTTGAAAAAGAATTCGCTGAATATTTAGGAGTAAAATACTGTTCATTAGTCAATTCTGGTTCATCTGCTAATTTACTAGCATTCATGACATTGACTTCACCACTTTTAGAGGATAGGCAAATTAAAAGAGGAGATGAGGTAATTACTGTTGCTGCTGGTTTTCCAACAACTGTAGCTCCAATTATTCAATATGGCGCAGTTCCTGTTTTCGTTGATTTGACAATTCCACAATATAATATTGATGTGAGTCAATTAGAAAAGGCTTCATCTGATAAAACAAAAGCTGTAATGATTGCACACACTTTGGGAAATCCATTTGACTTGGAATATATCTCAAAATTTTGTAAAGAAAATAATTTATGGTTGATTGAAGATAATTGTGATGCATTAGGCTCTACTTATAACCTTAATGGTGAAACAAAGTTAACTGGTACTATTGGTGATATTGGAACAAGCAGTTTTTATCCACCACACCACATGACCATGGGGGAAGGTGGAGCAGTTTATACTGATAATGCTTTATTAAATAAAATTATGAAATCATTTAGAGATTGGGGAAGAGACTGCCAGTGCTCATCAGGTCAAGATAACCTTTGCGGAAACAGATTCACTCAAAAATATGGTGAATTGCCAATAGGTTATGACCACAAGTATGTTTATTCTCATTTTGGATATAACTTAAAAGCTACAGATTTACAAGCCGCAATTGGATGTGCACAATTGGAAAAATTCCCTAGCTTTGTTGAAAGAAGAAAATATAATTTTAATAGGTTAAAAGAAGGATTGTCATCTCTGGAAGATAAATTAATTTTACCTGAAGCAGAAAGAAATTCCGACCCAAGCTGGTTTGGATTCATGATTACTGTTAAAGATGTTGATAAAAGTGATTTAGTCCAATACCTAGAAGATAAAGGTGTTCAAACAAGAATGCTCTTTGCTGGAAATATTTTAAAACAACCTTGTTTTGATGAAATAAGGGAAGACAGTTCAAAATATAGAGTTATCGGTGATTTAAAAACCACTGATGAAATCATGAACAATACTTTCTGGATTGGAGTTTATCCTGGCATGACTGATGATAAATTAGATTACATGATTGAAACAATAAAAAGTTATTTTGACTAGTGATACTATGAATGTTACCGAAGAAAAAATGGTTGAATTATTAAAAGAATTGAAAAGTGACTATGGAGTTATTGCAGTTAAATCAGAATTTGAAACAGAAGGATCAAGAAAAAATGAACTCACTAAATTAAGAGATATCATCTCAAAATCTGGTCTTAAGATGTATATTAAGATTGGAGGCTGTGAAGCAATACGTGATATGGATGACTGCAAAATATTGAGTGCTGATGGAATTATGGCGCCAATGATTGAAACTCCATTTGCAGCTTCTAAATTTAAAAATGCATTTGAAAAAGTGTTTCCAACTCAAGATGATGGAATAATTGATAGAATTATTAATTTGGAAACTATCACTGCATATAATAATATTGATGAAATCTTTTCACAAAATCAAGACTTTTTGGATACTGTCGTTATTGGGAGGAGTGACTTTTCAAGTTCATGTGGAATTCCAAAAAGCGAAGTTAATGGTCCTAAAATGCTTGAATACTGTAAAGATATACTTTTAAAATCAAAAGATTATGGGTTTAATTCAGCATTTGGTGGAAGCATATCTATTGATAGTTTTGATTTTTTCAATGAATTAAGAGATATTACGGACAGATTAGAAACCAGAAAAATTGTATTTGACACCAATAAACTTGATGATAACTATTCAGTGGCTGTTAAAAAAGCTATTGATTTTGAATATTTGTATCTTAAAAATAAAGTTGATTATTATCAATCTGTTGTGAATGAAGATAAAGCAAGATTTTTGGATTTGAAAAAAAGAGTTAATTTAGATTAGAGGTGAATTTTATTGTCCAAAGTAGTATTATTTGGTGAGATAATGTTAAGACTTTCACCAGAAGGTTTTAACAGGTTTGTTCAAGCAGATAAATTTAATGTTCACTATGGTGGTAGTGAAGCTAATGTAGCATTTTCATTAGCTAATTATGGGATTAATACAACATTCGTTACAAAATTACCTGATAATGAAATTGGACAATCTGCATTTAATAAACTTAGGCAATTTGGGGTAGGTACATCAAACATTATTAATGATGGTGAACGCTTAGGTATTTATTATTTAGAAAAAGGAGCTAGCCAAAGATCTTCTAAAGTCATTTATGATAGATTCAATTCTGCAATAGCTGAAAGTAGTATTGATGATTTTAATTGGGGTGAAATTTTTAATGACAGTAATTGGTTCCATTTTTCAGGAATAACTCCCGCATTAAGTGATAATTTGGCTGAAATATGTTTAATTGCATGTAAAAAAGCTAAAGAATATGGTATTACAGTAAGTTGTGATTTGAATTATCGAGCTAAATTATGGTCAGAAGATAAGGCTCAAAAAGTAATGACTAAAATTATGGAATATGTGGACATTTGTATTGCTAATGAAGAGGATATTGAAAAGGTTTTTGGTATTAAAGCAGAAAATACTGATGTTAATCAAGGAAAATTAGATTATGAATCATACAAAATTGTTGCAGATGAACTTTTAAACAAATTTAATTTATCTAAGGTTGCATGTACTTTAAGAACTTCACTATCTGCAAGTGATAATAAATGGACATCAATGTTATATGATGGTGATGAATTTTATCAGGCTAATGAATATGAAATTCATATTGTGGATCGTGTTGGTGGTGGGGACAGTTTTGTTGCAGGTTTAATCTATGGATTTTTAAATAATCTTTCTAATGAAGATTCCTTGGAGTTTGCAACTGCAGCAAGTTGTCTAAAACATTCTATTGAAGGAGATTTTAATTTAGTTTCAGTTGAAGAAGTTCAGAGTTTGGCTTCCGGAAATTCAAGTGGAAGGGTTCAAAGATAAATATTTAGAAGTGTAATTATGAAAATTAGAGTTGCAGATTTTATAGCAGAATTTTTAGTTGAAAATAATATTGATACATTATTTAGTGTTGTCGGTGGGGGTGCAATGCACCTTAACGATGGTTTTGGACACAATAAAGATTTAAATTGTATTTATAACCATCATGAACAGGCATGTGCAATAGCTGCTGAAGGATATTATAGAATGAGTAATAAATTACCTGTGGTGTGTGTTACAACTGGTCCTGGTGGAACTAATGCATTAACTGGTGTTTTAGGAGCTTATTTAGATTCTATCCCTATGCTGGTTATTTCAGGCCAAGTTAAATATGAAATGACTGTTGCAAGCACGGGTTTACCATTACGTCAAATTGGTGACCAAGAATGGGATATTGTTAGCACAGTTGACACAATGACAAAATACAGTGAAATGATTGTAGATCCTAATAAAATTAAATATGCTCTACAAAAAGCATTATATTATGCTCAAAATGGTCGTCCAGGGCCTTGTTGGATTGATGTACCATTAGATGTTCAGGGGGCCATTATTGATACGGATGATTTAATTGATTTTATTCCTAAAAAAGATGAACTTGATTTGGGAAAACCGGTTACGGAAAAGACTATTGAAAATGTCATAGAAAAACTTAAAAATGCAAAAAGACCAGTAATTTATGCAGGGTCCGCGATTAGAACAAATAATGTTCATAGTGAATTTTTAAAGTTAGTTGAAAAATTGCAAATTCCTGTTGTCAATGCATGGAATGCTACAGATTCTTTGGAATATGATAATAAATTAACAGTAGGTTGTGGTGGATCTTTTGGTGACCGACCCGCTAATTTTGCTGCTCAAAACAGTGATTTGATATTGTCTTTGGGTTGTAGATTAAGCACAAGACAAGTTTCATTTGCTTATGATAGTTGGGCTCGTGAAGCTTATAAAATAATGGTTGAAATAGATTCTGCTGAAATTCAAAAACCTACATTAAACATTGACATGCCAATCCAGTCTGACATAAAAGAATTTATTCTCAAATTCAATGACTATCTGGAAAATAATTCTTTTGATGTAGATTACTCTAACTGGATTAGTATCTGCAATAAATGGAAGCAAAAATATCCAGTTTGTGATGAATTAAAATATCAACAAAAAGATAAAGTCAATGTTTATGCATTCTTAGATTCACTTTCCAATAACATGATTGAAAACCAAAAAATTGTTGTTGCAAACGGTTCAGCATGTGCATGTATACACGGGTATAAATTAAAAAAAGGTCAAAGGTTAGTTGTTAATTCCGGTGTTGCTTCAATGGGATATGATTTACCTGCAGCTATTGGGGCTTGTTTCGGTATAAATAAAGAAGATTTGGTCTGTGTAAGTGGTGATGGAAGTATTCAAATGAATCTTCAGGAATTACAAACTATTGTTCATCATAATTTACCGATTAAATTATTTGTAATTAATAATAATGGTTACCAATCAATAAGAATTACTCAAAGATCATTTTTTGAACAGCCATTTGTTGGAATTGGTGACGATAGTGGGGATGTAAGTTTTCCTGACATGAGCAAAATTTCTAAAGCTTATGGAATTCCGTATATTCGATGTGAATCTACAGAGGAATTAAATTCTACTATTGAAAAAACATTAAATTCTGATTCATATATGATGTGTGAAATAATGGTTGATACTGAACAAGGTTTTGAACCTAAGTCAGCATCAAAAAGATTGCCTGATGGTAAAATGGTTTCTGCACCTCTTGAAGATTTAAAACCATTCTTGGATAGAAAAGAATTGGAAGAAAATATGATTATTGATTTATTAAAAGAAGATTTTTAAGTGAAACTTATGAATAAAGCTATTATAACTGGTGCAACTGGGATGATTGGTGTAGCTTTAATTAATCTTCTTTTAAAAGAAGATTATGAAATTATAGCTATTGTAAGACCCAATTCAAAAAAATTAAAAAATATTCCAAAAAATGATAAAATTTCAATTATAGAATGTGATTTATCTGATTTAAAATTATTAACTGGTAAATTTGCTGATTGTGATTTATTTTTCCATTTTGGATGGGTTGGAACAACCGGAAATTCTAGAGACAATACATATTTGCAACTAAAAAATATTGAATATACACTTGATGCAGTTCATTTAGCCAAAAATTCTGGTTGTACTACTTTTGTGGGTGCTGGTTCACAAGCAGAATATGGTTTAACGGACAAAAAACTTTCTTCGTATACTCCTACTAATCCTGTTACTGGATATGGTATTGCTAAGTTGGCTGCTGGAAAATTAAGTAGATTATTAGCAAATCAATTGGATATTAAACATTGTTGGGGTCGTATTTTAAGTGTTTATGGGCCAGGTGATAATAATTCTATGATTATGGCATGTATTAATTCAATTATGAATAATGAACATTTTGATACTACTAAAGGAGATCAATTGTGGGATTATTTATTTTCTGAAGATTGTGCAAAAGCTTTTTTATTAATTGCTGAAAAAGGAAAAAATGGTGCAGTTTATACTGTTGGTTCGGGTAATGCAATTCCTTTAAAAAATTATGTGGAGACTATACGTGATATTATAAATCCTAACTTTAAAATTGGATTTGGGAATATTGATTACTACCCTAATCAAGTAATGTATTTATGTGCAGATATCTCTGATTTAACAACTGACACTGGGTTTAAACCGAATATTTCTTTTGAAGAAGGTATTAAAAGAACAATTAATAGTATAAATAAAATTTAAATATTTATTGTTTCAAATTAAATTAATTAAATAAAAATTTTAAATATAGGTGAATATTATGGATTTTGAATATTATTATGCAAAATTACCTAATTTTATTAAATATAATAAATCTTTCTTAAATTTTTTTTTATCAGTTAGTAAAAAAATACGTAATAGTAATCAATCGTCTAAACAATTAAATTCTCAAGGCCAATTATTAAATTTGATGTTGCTTAATTGTGATATTAATACGAAAGGTACTTTAAAAAATATTCAATTATTATATATTGAATTGCTTCGTTTTTTTGATAATATTTGCTCTAAATATGGGATTGATTATTGGCTTGAGTATGGAACTTTATTGGGCGCTGTTCGTCATGAAGGTTTTATTTTATGGGATGATGATATTGATGTAGCTATGGTGAGAGAAGATTATGAAAAATTAATAGAGATATTACCTAAAGAAATTTCAAAGTTTGATTATTTGAAAAATGAATGTGGTTTAACTTTATCAATTGAAAATCATGAAAATTATTTCAAAGATTTTAAAGATTTTCATAATATTATAAATAATCCCGATTTTCCTTTAAAAGATAGATTTTCTTTTTTAGAGTTTTCTATTTTTAAACCATATGTTAAAATTGATGTTTTTCCAAAAGATTATATTTTAGATGAAAAACTTAATTATTATTCTAAAAATTATTTATCTACCAAGTATAGATTCAATAAAGAAATTAAATCCGGTAAAAAAAATTTTTATGAAGAATTAGTTAATAAAAATAATGATTTGGGCTTAGTAAAATATAAAACAAATTATATTGTATCGTCTTTAGATGATTTAGAATTAGAACCACCATATATTTATAAAACAGATAATATTTTTCCATTAAAAAAGATTAAATTTGAAGGGTTTTATTTTAAATGCCCAAATAATGTTGATGAACATTTAAAAGGTATTTATGGGGATAATTATATGGAAATTCCAAATATTATAGAACATCATAGTCTTTTAGGGTTTATTGAAAGTCAATTTTCTTCAAAAGAGGAATTAAATAAAAAATTCAATGAATTGATTTCTTATTTACAAAAAATAAATGAAAATTATTGATTAATGAGTACTAGTGATTTACTATGGATGATAAAATAATAATGTATATATTAACCCATAAAAAATTTGATTTGCCTCAAAATAATATGTATAAACCTATTTTAAATGGAAGTGCAAATCATGATGATGACTTTGGTTACTTGAGGGATGATTCCGGAGACAACATTTCTGCTTTGAATGATTATTATGCTGAGATGACTGGCGAATATTGGGTTTGGAAAAACGCTGATGCTGATATTGTCGGGTTTTGTCATTACAGAAGATATTTTGCCAAAGGATTATCATTAAAAATACTCGAAAAAGAAGATATTTTAGATATTTTAAATGATTATGATATTATTTTGCCAAATAAGGCACATATGGGCATGACAAATATCGATGATATTAAAAAAACCAGACAATTCCTTTATTATGGTCCATACATTGAAGATTATTGCATATTGAGGAGTGTTCTTGAAAAAGATTATCCGGATTATATTGAATTTTATGATGAAATGTTAAATGAAAAAACATGTCACTGGTTTAACATGTTCATATCTAAAAGGGAATTGGCCGATGAATATTTTAAATGGGTATTTGATATTTTAGAAAAGGTAAAAAGCGAAATTGACTTTGATAAATATGATGATGACCAAAAAAGAATTTTGGGATTTTTCTCAGAACGCTTAATCAATGTTTATGTTAAAAAAAATAATTTAAAAGTTAAGGAAATGCCTATATTAATAAATGACCGCAAGATTCCTTTATTGTATGTTATCGGTTTTAGATTTTCTATCGTAATTGTTTTATTTAAATTTTTAACCCAAATAATGTATCATATAAAAAAATAGTATCTGAAAAGTTTATTGATTCCATTGGTGATATCAAAAGTTATAAGTAATTATTTTTAAATATTATTTATTGATAATTAAATTTTAATTTTAAATATGGAGTTATTTTATGGAAAGAAAAAATCCTCTGGTTTATACATGTTTCTGTACGGATATTATCCACGAAGGACACTTGAATTTAATTAATGAAGCTAAAAAATATGGGGATGTTGTTGTTGGTGTTCTTTGTGATTCTGAAATGGTAAAATATAATAGATTTCCTTTAAAATCCACTTCTGAACGTGTTGAACGTGTTGAAGAAATTCCTGACGTTAATAAAGTCATTATTCAAGATCAAATCATGTATGATAATGTGGTTGAAGAACTTCGCCCTGATTACATTATTCATGGAGACAACTGGTCTGAAGACTCAATGAAAGTAATAAGACAAAATATCCTTGATGTTTTGGATAAATATGGCGGAGAGCTTATCGAAGTTCCATATACATTCAATCCTAAAGTTCAAAAGATTGACAGGCAGATGAGAGAACAGCTGGCAATGCCTGAGCTTAGACGTGACCGTTTAAGAAAATTATTGAATATGGTTCCTATTGTCAAGACTATGGAGGTTCACAGCGGTCTTACAGGATTGATTGTTGAAAAGACAGTCATTGCTGATGATGAACACATTGATCAGTTTGATGCAATGTGGATTTCAAGTCTTTGTGACAGTACAGAAAAGGGAAAGCCGGACATTGAACTGGTTGACATGACTTCAAGATTCAGAACAATAAATGATATCATGGAAGTTACAACAAAACCTATCATCTTTGATGGAGATACTGGTGGAATTGCAGAGCATTTTGTATATACTGTACGTTCTCTTGAAAGAATGGGCGTTTCTGCTGTTATTATTGAAGATAAAATTGGATTAAAGAAAAATTCACTTTTCGGAACTGAAGTAAAGCAGACTCAGGATGAAATAGATCATTTCTGTGAAAAGATTGCTGCTGGTAAAAACGCACAGCTGTCAGACGATTTCATGATTATTGCAAGAATAGAAAGCCTTATCCTTGAACATGGTATGGAAGATGCACTTAAAAGGGCATTTGCATTTAGGGATGCCGGTGCTGATGGTATAATGATTCACAGCAGAAGAAAAGAGCCAGATGAAATATTAGAATTCTGTGATAAGTTCAGGCAACAAGATAAAGAAACTCCAATTGTTGTTGTTCCGTCTTCATTCAATACGATAACTGAAGAGGAATTGATTTCACATGGTGTCAATATTGTTATTTATGCTAACCAGTTGTTGAGAGCAGCTTTTCCTGCAATGCAGAATGCTGCAAAAAGCATATTGAAACATCACAGGGCTCATGAAATTGATGAGGAACTATTATCAATCAAAGATATTATTACGTTAATTGATGAATTATAAGTGATTAAATGTCAAGACATGCTATATTATCAGATATTCATGGTAATTTACACGCATTGGATGCAGTAATGGATGATTTGAACAGTCATATAGATAAACTAATATTTTTAGGCGATTTGATTGACTATGGTATGCAATCCAATGAGGTTACCCAATACATTATGGATAATCTTTCATCCAAAATCATCTGCAATATCTGGGGAAATCATGAAAGAGCTATTTTAACACATGATTTCAACTTTTTTTCATCCAAAAGAGGAGTTGAATCTGCAAAATTTACAGATTCACAATTAAGCGATGATGCTAGAAGTTATTTGAATAGTGAACTGGTAAATTCAGGCAAATATGAATTTAATTTAGATAATAAAAAAGTTTTAGCAGTTCACGGGTCTTTAAACGATTATTTTTGGAAAGCTATTTTCCCGGATAATCTGAACGGAGATTATATTGACTATGACATTGTCCTATCAGGACATTCTCATTATCCTCATGTCTTTCAAAAGTTTTATGAAGTTGACAATCCTGACATGAGAAACAAAAAGTCAGTTTTATTCATTAATCCGGGCTCTGTAGGACAGCCTAGAAATCATAATCCTAATGCCCAATTTGCAATTCTTGACACTGAATTGATGAGTGTTGATTTAAAATCAGTCAAATATCCAGTAAAAGAAGCTATGGATTTATTTGATGGAAGCGTTGATGAATTTTATCAAAAAAGATTAGAAAAAGGAGTATGAGGTGTAAACATGAAAATTTTATATGTTATTAGTGGTGTAACTGGAATGACCGGAAACGAGTTGGTTCGCCAGCTTCTAAACCAAAGTGAAGATACGGTTGAAATCATCGGTTTTGATAATTTTTTCGCATCTTCCATAGAAACAGTAAAGGACTGTTTGGACAATAAAGGTTTCACATTTTTTGAATATGATTTAAACAACAAAGAACAAATGGAACACATAAAAGATTTGGTTTTAAAATCAAAAAGCGAATTTGATGAAGTAATCTACATTAACTGTGCTGCTGTTGTTCACACAGAGCACTTCTATAATGTCTATTCAACTTACCAAACCAATGTTGTAGGAATGAACGACTTTTTAAGCCAGGCTATTGATGTTGGTGCAGATAAATACATAAACTGCTCAACTTCTGAGGTTTATTCAATGAACTCATGGAATGAGCATGGTGGAGTTAAGGAATCTGATTATATCACCATGGCAGATGCAGAGCACAGCCAAAGGACAAGCTATGCAACAGGAAAACTTTTAACTGAATTTTTCATGAAGGATGCAGTGGACAACGGAAAGATTAAAGGATGTTCTATCCGTTTTGCAAATGTCTACAGCAAAGACGAGAAATATCCAAAGCACATTATTCCACATATCATAGACAGCTTTAAAAATAACGGTGAAGTAGTATTGCTTGAAAACTCTAAAAAGAATCACAGAACATTTTTAAACAATTATGACAGCTGCAGTGCAGTATTGGAATTGGCCAATACAGATTCCGCTCTTGATGGTACAATATATAATGTTGCAACTGATGAGGAGATTTCAATCATTGACTTGGCTAAAATGATTGCAGAGAAAATGGGCATTGATAATCCAGTTATCAAGTTTGAAGGATATCGTGAATCCGATCCTGAAAGAAGACTGCTTTCCACTGAAAAGATTAAGCAAAGAACCAGCTGGAAGCCAATAATGGATCTTGATAAAGGATTAACTGAATGTATTGAAAATTACACTAAAAATTAAAGGAGAATAAAAATTTGAAGATAACAGTCATCACAGTTGCAGGAATATCAAGCAGGTTCAATAAGGATTTTCCTGAAGATGAAAAGATATTGAAATGTCTGTATTATGATGAAAATCCTAAAGATACATTAATTTATCGGATGATTCAAAAGACAAGCTATTCAGATAGGATTATAGTCGTTGGGGGATATAAATACGATGATTTAATTAATTATATTGATGAATATATTCCAAGTGACCTGAAGGAAAAAATTAATTTGGTATATAACGATCATTTTGATGATTTAAGCTCAGGCTATAGTTTGTATTTGGGAATTCGTGAAGCTTTAACTAAATTCAGCGATATTGAAGAAATCCTTTTTGTCGAAGGAGATTTGGATGTTGATATGGAATCATTCCAGAAAGTCATAGATTCACCAAATAATGTAATCACCACAAATCCTGAGGCAATCTATTCAAACAAGGCTGTTGTATTATACCAAAACGGTGAAGACAAATATGTTTATGCATTTAACAGCAATCATGGTCTTTTAAGTATCGATGAGCCTTTCAAAGCAATTTTCAACTCAGGCCAAATCTGGAAATTCAATGATATGGATATATTAAAAATAGCAAATGACAATTTTAAGGAATATCTCATCACAGATACAAATCTTGGAATAATTCAAAAGTATTTTGATATGACTGACGATTCCATTGATGTCATACCATTCAATCATTGGGTAAACTGTAATACTTGTGAAGATTATCAGATTATAAAGAAATATTGGAGGAATAACTTATGAAATCATTAAATGAAAGATTACAAATTGTAGAAGAGCATGTGAAAAATGATGAAATTACTGTCATGATTATAGGTTTAGGTAGCGTAGGCACATACCTATTGGATTTTTTAGTAAGCAAAAACGATCCTGCAATAAAATTGGTTGTTGTTGGAAGAAATCAGGAAAAAATGCAGTCTGATGTTAATATTGTTCGTGTTGCAGGCCTTATTCGTGAAGTCAACAAATCTGACATAATCGTTGAAGCAGGTGTTGATTTAAATGATATTTCATCAATCGAAAAGGCAATAAGCAAATATTCACCGGACTTTATTGTAAACTCAAGCAGAGCATATCCTGGCCTTAAATACGGAAGCATATCATGGAATAATGTTCGCGCTTACGGTATCTGGACTCCATTATCCATCAAATTCACCAAAAACATAATGGAAGCATGTGATAATGCAGATACTGATGCGGTAGTTATCAACACATCCTATTCTGATGCAGTAATTCCATGGCTTAAAAGTGCAGGAAAAGCATACCCTGACTTTGGAAGCGGAAACTTAAACCACTTGATTCCAAGAATGAAATTTGCAGTAGCAGACATTTTAGGTGTTGACGATTTCTGGAATGTTGATTTTAACTTTGCAGCAGCACACTTCCACGATGTTGTAATAAGCAAAGAAGGACAGACTGAAGGTGTAGACTTGCCTTTAAAAATATATTATAAGGGCGAAGAGCAGGACATTGACCATGAAGAGATTTATTCCAGATGTTCAATCAGCATGCCTGTTGACCAAAAAAGAAACATGATGAATGCATCAAGTAACTACCGTATAATCAGTGCAATCATCGATGCAATACGCACCGGTGATGACCAGAAAGTATTCTCACCAGGAGTATTTGGCCACATCGGAGGATATCCTGTAATTATCGGATACAAAGATAATAATATTTCTGCTTGGATTGACGAATCCGTGTTTAGTTTTGATGAAATGGATAAGGCTAACCGCGAATCCCTAGCATTGGATGGAGTAGAAGATATCAAGGATGCTACATTAATTTACACTGATGATCTTATAGTTAAAGTAAAAGATGTTTTCGGCGAAGACCTTCCAAAAGAAGTGAAATATGAAGACATTGAAAAGACTGCTGAATTCTTGATTGAAAAGATAATAACTCCACAATTAAACAAATAAAGGAAATAAAATGAAGGTTGAAGATTTTGTAGATGCTTTAGGCTGTGACTTTTACACTGGAGTTCCAGACTCACAGCTAAAGGCATTATGTAACTATCTTATGAATACATATGGGATTGACAAAAATCACCATATAATCGCTGCAAATGAAGGTAACTGTACAGCACTTGCTGCAGGATATCATTTGGCAACAGGTAATGTTCCAGTTGTATATATGCAAAACAGTGGTGAAGGAAATATCATCAATCCTGTTGCTTCTCTTTTAAATGATAAAGTCTATGCAATTCCATGTATTTTCGTTATAGGGTGGAGAGGCGAACCTGGAATCCATGATGAGCCTCAACATATTTATCAGGGTCAAATCACCTGTGATTTGCTTGACTTGATGGATATAGAAAATTTCGTCATTGATAAAGAAACTTCTGTCGATGAGTTAAAAGAGCAGATGAAAAAATATTCCTCTATTCTGGATAAAGGAAAAAATGTTGCATTTGTAATCGGGAAAAATGCATTAACATATGATGAAAAAGTCGAATACAAAAATGACAATGAAATGATTCGTGAAGAAATCGTCAGACATATTGTCAATGTCAGCGGTGAAGATCCTATCGTTTCTACAACTGGTAAAGCAAGTCGTGAACTGTTTGAAATACGTGAAGCAAATGGACAGTCTCATAAGTATGACTTTTTAACTGTTGGGTCAATGGGTCATTCATCATCAATTGCTCTTGGAGTAGCTATAAACAAGCCTGATGAACGCATATGGTGTATTGATGGTGATGGTGCAGTATTGATGCATATGGGCTCAATGGGTGTTGTAGCAAATGTAAATCCTGATAATTTCATACATATTGTTATCAATAATGGTGCTCACGAAACCGTTGGGGGAATGCCGACTGTTGCTTCAAATATGAATTTGGTTGAAATTGCAAAGGCCTGCGGCTATTCATATGCTGTATCAGTTGATAATTTTAATGATTTGGACAAGGAACTCAACAATGTCAAAAACATGGATAAACTATGCTTTGTTGAAGTTAAATGTTCTATTGGGGCTCGTGATGACTTGGGAAGGCCAACGACAACAGCAATAGAAAATAAGGAAAACTTTATGAAATTTTTAAATAATGATTAATTTTTTTAATGAGCATAATCCTGCTCATGTTCAAAAATAATTTTAATATGTAGAGGGGATTATCTATTGCCTATGATAAATTATTTTATCGATTATTGCAGTAAAATCAGTGATTTTTAATCCCTTAGACACTTTTTTCAATCAAATACTTTAAAAAATTAACACAGTGATTTGACTGTTTAAATCGCCATCACAGAATTGAACAACATAACGAAATAAAAGACCATTCCTTTTAAAAATGAATAAAACTTTTGCAATGTCGTCAAGTTGATTTTTTTATTTTAAGTCTTTATTTTTAAATTATTAGATTAATATTACTTTGTTGGTGTTAATTCGTGTTTATAATTTTTTATTTCATAAATTAATTTATCATATC
>Ga0256405_10006766_pt1 | contig 17985 bp, 13 predicted proteins | sample RumenRJG_02DNA_FD_189096 | JGI IMG/M metagenome (GOLD analysis project Ga0256405, IMG submission 189096) | Bovine rumen microbial communities from Lethbridge, Alberta, Canada - RJG_02 | ecosystem: Host-associated > Mammals > Digestive system > Stomach > Rumen | place: Canada: Alberta... | reverse complement strand
TGCGCCATTGCGGTCGGCTCATAGGTACCGGTCAGCTTTGCGCGCAGCTGCTTTGCATGGAGCAGTTCGGTGTTGATATTCATTTGATTATTCCTTCTTCAGTGTGTTTGTTTTGATATTGTCTAAGATGGAAGGGATTAATAAGATGATTCGGCAGGACCAGCGCCCAGAACGTGTTGCTGCGGTTCACATCCACGTCTGGATTACTGGCGTATTTCTCCTTTGTGCGCTCGTTGTGTGCCTCGATGTTGCTGATCTCCGGCCCCTTGTATTTGGCGAAGCGCAGGATGGCAAACTGTCCCTTGTCCATCAGCGGCCCTCCTTCCTCTTCTGCCACACAAGGTCATAGCCCAGCACGTCGGCCAGCTCGATGACCTCCCGGTAGCGGATGCTCTCCCGCTGGAGCTTGGCCGAGAGGTTGGAAATGCTGTTGCTCCAACCATAATCATCATGCAGCCGCTCCAGCACTTCCTGCATGGTAAAACCGGCGCGGATGATCTGCGCCTTGATTTCATTTCTGGTATTCGTAATAAAGTAAACCTTCTTTCTTTGGATTGATTTGTTCTGTCTCGATGGGGAGGCTTTGGAGCCGCCATCGAGCTTTTGTGTTTCGTGGGACTTTTCATTCCTTGGGATAAAGCCCCGCTGTTTGGTGTAGTCGATTCACGGTTTCCACAAGCGCGGTGCAGTGAAAGAACAGGCCGGTACCGTGGCATTTTCTGCGAAAACGAATAGTCCCTTGAAAATGCGCCGCGGAACGAGACCAGCTGCCGCTCGTGAAATCGCAGCATGGACTTGAAAAACTCCGTACGTTCGTACGTCATGGGATCAGGGCGTAGATGCCCACATAGCCCCGGACGCGGCGGCCGTTGACATAGAGGTTGTTGGTGCTCTCCAGGCGGTATTCCGGCGCAAGCGCGGCCATCTGATCCAGGAAGCTCTTCTTGGCCAGCGGGAAATAGGCGTTTTCCTCGCACCACAGGACGTATAGCTCGTACAGGCGCTGGGAGGTGATGTCGTAATCAGCCTTGAAGCCGATGTAGCCCTCGGATTTGAGAAACTCCGTCACGTTGTCCCCCTCGGATACGCTCTCCCGCATGTTCTCCCGGCTGCGCTCGCTGAGCGTGAAGCGAAAGTCGTTTCCCATCAGCCGCCGCAGTCCTTCCAGCGCCCAGAGAAAGATGCTGTCGATCTCGGCGATCAGCTTTTCGGAAAGGAAGGGATCGTCCACCCGGTCGGCGGACTTGTCCTTTACCGTCAGAATGATCTGGCGGCGGAAGAAGCCGACGCTGCGGTCATAGCGGGATTTCAGCGCTCCGTTGCCAAAGCCGATAAAGCGGACGTACATGGTGCCCTGGTAGCTCTGCTTGCCCTTCTTCTCCAAATCCATGGGCAGCTCCGCCGTGATCAGGGTTTTCAAGATGTTCGTATCCGGCAGCGCCTCCATCTTCATATCGTCGTCCACCATCAGCAGCCCGTATTCCAGATCGGCGCGGGCGAAGGGGCTGGTCTCCACCTTGGCAATACTGCCGCTGTACATGTTGATGCCCAGCAGCGCCGACAGCACGATCCCGACGCGGGACTTGCCCTCGCCGCCCTTGCCCACTAGCATCAGCATTTTCTGGGCCTTCGTACTGGGGATCAGACAATAGCCCATGAACTCCTGCAGGGTCAGAATGTCCTCCGGGATCAGCAGATCCTCGAGAAAGCGCAGCCAGCGCTCTGGCTTTTGCGCCTCCGGGTCATAGCGTACCGGCAGGCAGTTCAGACAGAAGTCCTTACTTTCCTCAAAGCGACCGTCCAGGAACAGCGTGCCGTTGGCCACATGGATGCGATCGTGGTAGATGGGCAGAGGTGGGGAGAAGCACTCCGAACGCAGGGCTTCCAGCAGATTGTTGACCTTCTTGGAGACGCCGGTGCGCACATAGGGCTTGATCATCTGGTAGATCTCGCTCTTCAAGCGGCTCTCGTCCGTGACCTTACCGTCCCGGGTGAAGAAGGTCTCGTGGATGCAGAGCATCGGGTGGCTCTCCCGAAAGCTCTCGCAGAAGCCTACCTCGTCGATCTTCCCGTTTCCATCCAGCCAGATCGGCGCGGACTCAGAAGATGTCGTCATATGTGATCACCTCCTTCTGCAAAACGCGCTCGTAGTGATCCAGCACACCGCCGGTCAGGTAGGCGATCTCGTCCGCCTTCTGCTGCTCCGTGCCCCCGGAAAGCAAATCTGCCAGACCTACGATGAAATCGTACATCTGGCAGTTGCGCGCATATTCCGTTGTGATGGGCTCGTCCATGCTCTGCGGCGCGGTCAATCGCTTTTGCCTGTGGAGCCGGACCTCTAGCGCCAGCAGCACATCATGACAGCGCTGGGCCGGGTCGGGCGGTTTGGGCGGTGCGGGCGTGTACGGGAGCTCGACGCCGTTTCCGAAGTCCGCGAGCAGCTTTTCCGCCGTTTCCGGCAACGACAGGTTGAAGAACTTGGCGGTGAAGTCGATCACGTCTCCATCCTCTCCGCAGCCGAAGCAATGAAACCGATCGTCCAGCTTCATGCTGGGGTTGTGATCGTCATGGAAGGGACATACGGCCATCCCATGATGGTTCACTGTCAGCCCATAGTGTTCTGCCGCCTCGCGGGCTGTGACGAGGCGTTTGACGCTTTTGAAGTCAATCATTTGTTTACCTCCTTTTTGTGCTCGGAAAAGTGAGAGCAGTTATTTAAGAACGGGATTTCTCACTTTTCCGCTTTGGAGGCAGGCAAGAAAAAAGGACCTGAACCCTGTACGCACGTACAGATCGATTCAAGTCCTTTTCGTTTTAACCATTGTGGCCCGCTTACACCTCCCTTCACGCGGGCGGAAAAGAATTTGGCTTTTGCCTGTTTCCGCCCAATTATACGAAAAAATCCTTCATGGGAGGCTGGAATTATGTGCTCGGTTCCGACATTGATCGCTCGCTCACATTGGACGATCTGGTGCAGCTCGGCCGCATCAAATTCTGCGAAGCGCTCGCTGCGTTTGATCCGCTGCGCGGAACAAAGTTGACCACGTTCATGACGGCGGTGCTGAACAATTATATGATCGACACCATCCGCCCGGGACTGAAAGAAAAGGAAGAGATCGGCGGCGAGTTTCATTGGCTGGATCACTATGAGGGCTCCGAGGATCAGCTCACTTTTTTAGAAAAGCACATCGACCCGTATGAGAAAAAGCCGGAACCGATCCTTCTGGAGAAAGAACACCGGCGAGAGGTTTTTGATTCACTGGATGGCTGCGCACCGCGGGAGAAAACATTTCTGGCCTATCGCTTTGGCTATCCCGCAGACGATGAGAGGACGAAGAAAGAAACGCGGGAGCACTTCGGCCTCAGCGAAACAAGAGCCGAAGATTTGGAGCAGCAGTCCTGCTCGCATTTCAAAAAGAACTACATCGAGATCCAGCGTAAAACCGAATAAACGCTAAAGCCGGATGAGCGCCCTTATGTTCCTTCTTGTGTAGCGCCGCGCACCGACTCCGACCGTGGCATGGTCATCCGATGGATCTGACGGACGTGCAAAACGAGGGACGGTGCTTGCAATTTGAAAGCATTATTCGTTTACAACTCATGATCATGCTTGCAATTTGAAAGCATGTTCGCTGCGGCGGGACGGGGAGGTATTTCATGCGGGAAATCTTCCCGCATGAAATATTGCCATGTTTTTCGCTTGCCCTGTAAGGGGCGAGAAAAACGGCATCAAATATAAAGAACGACAACGTGTTGGAGTTCTTTATATACCTCTTGTTCCGCCGGAAGCGCGGTCTGCATTGCATTGCGCCCTTGCTTCCTTCATGAAAACTGCAGCCAAACTCTGCGCATCCCTTCGCAGTTTTTAGCTGCCGTTTTCAGCGGGTAAAGGTGTGCTGTCCAGTAAGGCGACATCACCCCTTTGCCCGCCTCGCGGAACAAAAGGTATAACACACTAGACCTTGCGAGCAAGATCGTGTGCCAAAGGCAGGCCTCCCAGGCCCTCCTTTGGAAACCTCCCGGGTACCGGCGGCACCATTTCTCCGCGCGGGATCGAAATGCTTTTGCCGGTATTCATTTTCCCCCGTGTGCCACAACAATGCAAAATCGGATTTTGTGGCAACAAGAAAAAATGAAAAAGAAGCGAATCAGATATGTACAAAAGAGAATAACATCTGATTCTATTTTGGCTGCGCAGATAGAGCAATTCAACTGAATCACGGGCTGTATGGAAACATACAGCCCGTGACCAATGAAAAGGAGAATATGGAAAAGCTTGCGCTCTAAGATCAGTACTCCAGGTTCTTGTCGGTCTCCTTGGAGAAGACGTGGGCCACTTTGCCGTCGAAGTTGAAGTACACGGTGTCGCCGATGTTGTAGTTGCCCTTCATGTCGATGGTGGGCACGATCACGATCACGTCCTTGCCCTCCGCGTTCAGGTGCAGGTGCACGCTGGAGCCCATCATTTCGCTCACTTCCACTGTGGCCTTCACGCCCTCGTCCGAAACGTCCGTGTGCTCGGGACGCACGCCCAGGGTAATGGGCTGAGACTGCACGTTGTTCTTCAGCAGACGCTCTTCCTTGTCCTCGCTCAGCCGCACCTTGATGCCGCCCACTTCCACGAAGAACTTGTCGCCCTCCCGCTTCAGCTCCGCGTCAAAGAAGTTCATCACGGGCATGCCGATGAAGCCGGCAACGAACAGGTTCGCGGGATGGTTGAACACTTCCTGAGGCGTGCCGATCTGCTGGATGTAGCCGTCCTTCATGATGACGATCCGATCGCCCAGGGTCATGGCCTCGGTCTGGTCGTGGGTGACATACATGAAGGTGGTGTTGATGCGCTGGCGCAGCTTGATGATCTCCGCGCGCATCTCGTTACGCAGCTTGGCGTCCAGGTTGGACAGGGGCTCGTCCATCAGCATCACCTTCGGGGCGCGCACGATGGCGCGGCCGATGGCAACACGCTGGCGCTGGCCGCCGGACAGAGCCTTGGGCTTGCGCTGCAGGTACTGGGTGATGTCCAGGATCTCAGCGGCCTCGCGGACCTTCCTGTCGATCTCGTCCTTGGGGGTGTGGCGCAGCTTCAGGGAGAAGGCCATGTTGTCATACACGGTCATGTGGGGGTACAGAGCGTAGTTCTGGAAAACCATGGCGATGTCGCGATCCTTGGGGGCCACGTCGTTCATGACCTTGCCGTCAATGATCAGCTCGCCGCCGCTGATCTCTTCGAGACCGGCGACCATACGCAGGGTGGTGGACTTGCCGCAGCCGGAGGGGCCGACCAGGACGATGAATTCCTTGTCCTTGATGTCCAGGCTGAACTGCTGAACGGCAACGACGCCTTCATCGGTGATCTGCAGGTTCGCTTTCTTCTTTTCGGGTTCGTCCGCAGCCTTTTTCTTGTTCTTTTTCTTCTCTTCGCCGCTGACGTAGGGGTAGACCTTCTTGATGTTTACCAGTTTGACTTCTGCCATGTTTTCCGACTCCGTGCACACAGCCTCCGCTTGATGTGCACTCACGGCTCTCCGCGCTGGAAGAGTCCGCGTTGCGACAGGTCTCCACACTGCCGCAGCCTGAGTCAAGGCCTTTTTTATCCTCCTTTTTTTCACGGCTGGGCTACCATGTTTGTGGAGTGGCAGGGGCCGTGGAATTAACATGCTTATTCTGATCGAAGCTGCGTGGATGATCTTTCGTGACGTCCTTGCAAGCTTCAAACATCTCGACCGGTTTGGCTATTCTCTGGGTCTCTTGTGCCCAGTACTTTCTAATAAAACTATATCATAGAAATTGTCGTTAGCTTCTATTCAATTTTATTGATTCGCTACCACTTTATCAGGAGGCCTTGTTCTTCATTTCTATTTCCGCTATGATGCCAGTGGACATAGAGAAGATCTATCTGGAAAGGAATACCATCAATGAATCGTATTTCGCTGAATGCAGGATGGCAATTTGTCAAGCTGCCTAAGGGCATCCCCGTCGAAAGAGAGGATCTGGACTGGGAGAAGGTATCTCTTCCTCACACCTGGTATCGGGAGGATGATCCCTACCACGGTCTTGTGCTCTATCGCAGGAAGTTAGAGGTCGAGGATGGATGGAAAAATGCTTTTCTGGAATTTGAAGGCGCCGATCAAGTCTGTCAGGTCTATGTGAACGGCGTCTTCCTTGGGGAGCACCGGGGCGGGTATTCCCGCTTCCGCTTTGAAATTCCGCAGCAACTGCTCGTGGGCGGGACACTTCAAATCGAAGCTGCGCTGACGAACAGCGCGAATCCCGAGGTCTCTCCTAATTTTGGTGACTTTACCGTGTTTGGCGGACTTTATCGCGGCGTGAATCTTTTGATCACGGGTGACGAGCATTTTGACTATCTCTATTACGGGACAGACGGTGTGCTTGCCCGCACGACATTGGACGAAAACGGACGCGGTGTTATAAGCATCGAGCCGCATGTCTGTGTTTCTTCTCCCAATGCGCGGATCCGCTATACGCTCCTTGCACCGGACGGAGGAATCGCGGTGCAGCAGATAAGTGGCAGCACGGACACGCTCAAGCTGTTTGTTGACTCTCCGGAGCTTTGGAACGGGAACAGGCGCGTCGCTTTCTACCAGCTTCATTCCGAGCTGATAAGCGGCGGACAAGTCGTGGATGAGAGCTCCTGCCGTCTTGGCTTCCGGCGTATTGCGATCCGTCCGGATGAGGGATTGCGCCTCAACGGAGAGCGTTTGCGTCTTCGCGGCGTGGCTAAGCACCAGGACTGGGGCGCTTTTTACAATGCTGTGACAGCAGAGCAGATCGATCAAGACTTTGCTCTGATTCGTGAAATCGGAGCAAACGCCCTGCGCCTGTCCCACTACCAGCATCCGCAGCACACCTACGATCGCTGCGATGAGGAGGGGCTTCTCACCTGGGCGGAGATCCCGATGCTGAAAATGACGGAGAACGCTGCCCTGCTGGAGAATGCAAAGGAACAGCTCCGGGAGCTGATCCTCCAGAATCTTCATCACCCTTCGATCTTCTGCTGGGGGATCCAGAATGAGATCGGCATGTTCCGCGACGCGGAATTCATGCACAAAGCCTGCCGGGAACTGACTGCTCTGGCGAAGGAGCTGGACCCCACAAGGCTCGTGACGGGTGCTAACCTTTATAATGTAAAGTTCTCAAGCCCGCTCAATCAGATCACTGACATGATCGGCTATAACCTGTACTTTGGCTGGTACTACGGTGAGATGCCGGATTACTCAAAGTATCTCGACAAATTCCATGCCGAGCGGCCGGAGATGCCCGTAGGGATCAGTGAGTACGGCGTGGACGCCAATCCTCATCTCCATGCCGAAGAGCCGAGATGCAAGGATTATTCCGAGGAATTTCAGGCGCTCTGGCATGAGACCGTCTATCCCATCCTGCAGAGTAAGGACTATCTCTGGGGCAGCTTTGTCTGGAATATGTTCGACTTTTCCAGTGACCGCCGCAATGAGGGCGGGGTGACCGGCTTCAACACCAAAGGTCTTGTCAGCGCGGATCGGGGGCTTCGCAAGGACGCTTTCTACTATTACAAGGCCGTGTGGTCGGATGAGCCTTTTGTTCATCTCTGCGCCAGCCGTTTTGTACGGCGCGCGCGTGAACGGATCGACGTCAAAATCTATACAAACCTTCCCCGTGTTACACTCTGGAAAGACGGAGAGAGAATCGGAATCGGGGAGAATAACGGAAACGGAACGGTCCTTCTCCGGGACGTGGCTCTTGCTCCCGGAATAAACCGACTGTGGGCGGTGTCCGGTGACTGTGAGGATCGCTGCCTCTTTGAACGTGTCGAGAAACCCGAAGAGAGCTATCGTCTCCCCGAAGAGAGCGGCGGCGCGGTGCGCAACTGGTTTTTGAGTGATGACGATACCGTTAAGGAGGGCTATTACTCCATCATGGACACGGCAGAGGATGTTCTCAGCGGGGCTCGCTCCGTGCTCGTACGTTTTGTCCCCAGCCTGGTGGAGGTGCTGGACCGGGATGTGATCCCGTTGGGGCTTTCGATGAAAAGCATCCTCAGCCGGGAGCTGAAGAATGATCCCGACACGATGCTGCGCATCAACGATGCGCTTCACCAGATTAAAAAGGAACTCTGATTGAAGGAGGATTGTGAGATGGCTGTATCGCTGGAGCAATTCAAGCCGACCAAGGACTACCTGATCTGCGTCGATTCCGATGGCTGCGCGGTGGATACCATGGACATCAAGCATAAACGCTGCTTCGGCCCCTGCCTGGTGGCTGAGTGGGGGTTGGATGCCTGGAAAACGGAGATCCTGGCGCGCTGGGACGAAATCAACCTCTACAGCATGACCCGGGGCATCAACCGCTTCAAAGGCCTGGTTATGATGCTGGAGGAAGTGGACGCGCGGCTGACGCCGATCGAAGGACTTTTCGCCCTGAAGTCCTGGGTGAACACGGCGAAGGAGCTTTCCAATCCTTCGTTGGAAGCAGTGATCCAGGCAAACGACGCGCCGGTGCTGAAAAAAGCGCTGAACTGGTCCTATGCCGTGAACCGCGCCATCGCGGCGCTGCCCTGGGAAGTCAAGAAGGCCTTTCCCGGGGTAAAGGAAGGCTTTGAGGCGGTACGCGCCTTTGCCGATATTGCGGTGGTCTCCAGTGCCAACCGCGACGCGGTGGAAGAGGAATGGGAGACCTTCGGTCTGCTTCCGCTGGTGGATCTGGTGCTGTGCCAGGACGTGGGCAGCAAGGCCCACTGCATCGCCGAACTCCAAAAGAAGGGCTACGCCGCCGATCATATCCTCATGGTAGGCGATGCGCCCGGCGACAAGGCCGCCGCAGAATCTAACGGCGTCTGGTACTACCCCATTCTGGTCCGCCATGAGGAAGATAGCTGGCGGGAGTTTCCCGCGGCGGCACAGAGGCTGAAAGATGGCGTCTATGCCGCATACGGAGAAGAGAAGGCAAAAGCATTTCTAGACAATCTCTCGGGAGGAAAAACACATGGTTGATTTGCGGGCCAAGCCCTATTATCTCAGCGAAGAGCAGGAAGCCTGGGTGAAGCGCAGCATCGCCTCCATGACTCTGGAGGAAAAGATCGGGCAGCTTTTCACCATCATGACCTATCTCCCCGGGGTGCGGGAGGACAATATCAAAAGGGAGCTTGACAGCTTTCATCAGGGCGGACTGCGCTGGCAGCGGAAGACCGCCGAGGAGACCTATGAACAGAATCGCCTTTATCAAAAGCACAGCCGAATCCCGCTGCTGATTGCGGCCAACTGCGACACCGGCGGCGCGGAGTGCGTACCGGACGGGACCTATATCGCCACGGCGGCCCAGGCCACGGCGGGCGGTGACGAGCGCACGGCCTACCATATCGGTCTGGTCAGTGCCCGGGAGGCGGGCAGCATCGGCGCCAACTGGCTCTTCAATCCCGTCTGCGATATTTATCTGAACTGGCGCAACACGATCGTCAACACCCGCTCCTTCGGGGAAGATCCGGACACGGTGCTGGCCTTGTGCCGCGCCTATATCCGCGGTGTCCGCGACTCCGGCTTTGCCATGGCCTGCACGGCCAAGCATTTTCCCGGCGACGGCACTGAGGAGCGCGACCAGCACCTGGTGATCGGCTGCAATGATCAGAGTGTGGAGGAGTGGGAGCAGAGCTTCGGCAAGGTGTACCGCGGTCTCATTGACGACGGGATCGAGGCGGTCATGGTGGGCCACATCTGCCAGCGCGCGCTGTCGCAGAAATACCGTCCCGGCATCCGGGACGAGGAGATCCTGCCTGCCACGCTCGCCCCGGAGCTTCTGAACGACGTGCTGCGGCAGGAGCTTGGCTTTAACGGTCTGATCATCACGGACGCCACACAGATGATCGGCTTCAACGCGGCCATGCCGCGGGAGAAGGCCATTCCCGCCGCCATTGCGGCCGGCTGCGATATGATCCTGTTCACAAACGATACCGCAGAGGATTTCGGATATATGCGTGCCGGTGTGGAAAGCGGCGTTATTACCCCCGAGCGTCTGCAGGAGGCGTTGGAGCGCATCCTGGGGCTCAAGGCCAAGTTGGGGCTCACCGAAAGCTATGCATACCCCTCTCCGGAATACAAGACCAAATACGTTGGCTGCGCGGAGCACCTGGCCTTTCGGCGGGAGGCGGCGGAGCTGTGTACTACACTGGTGAAGGACACACAGAAGATTCTCCCCATCGACCCCAAGGGCAAGCGCGCCTTTCTGGTCTATGAGCATAACATTCCAAATACCCGTGCCTACAGCGGCGATCCCGTCCGTGAGTTATTGAAGGACGAGCTGGAGCGTGTCGGTTTCACGGTAGATATCTGTCCCACCTTCTATGATCTGGAGGCGGAGAGCGGCGTCAATTTCCGCAATTTCCTGACCATGATGGACAAGGGTAGCCGCAAGACCTTCCGGCAGAAATACGACCTGGTACTTCTGGTGCTGAATTACACCGGATATGCCCAGACAAACGAGGTGCGAGTGACCTGGTCTACAGATCACTCGGTGGATCAACCCTGGTATCTGGCCGAGGTGCCCACCGTGGCAGTCAGTCTGAACTTTACGAACCACCTCCATGATATTCCTCAGGCCAAGACCTTCATCAACGCCTACGGCAGCAAGCCGGAGAACATCCGCGCCCTGGTGGAGAGGCTCATCGGAAAAAGCGCATTTACCGGAAAGGCAGAAGAGAACGTCTTCTGTGGTCGTTGGGAAACAAAGCTTTAAAAAGGAGTGTTGCAACATGATCTCTACAAAGTACGGTCTTTTAGAGGGTGTGCCCGGCGAGGGCTGTACCGTTTATAAGGGCATTCCCTACGCCAGAGCTCCCATAGGGGAACGCCGCTGGCGCAAGCCCCAGCCGCCCGAGGTATGGGAGGGCGTGTTCCACGCGGATCATTATGGCTGCAAGAGTATCCAGTTCGGCAATCCCCGGGATACCTTTTACAAAAAGGAGTTCTACAGCAATCCCGCTTTTGACGTGCCTGTCAGCGAGGACTGCCTGTACCTGAACATCTGGGTGCCGGAAGAGGCGCGTGGGAAGCTCCCGGTCGCAGTTTATGTACATGGCGGGGCCTTTCTCGGCGGCGCGGGCAGCAATTTGCCCTTTGCCTGCGATAAGCTGGCGCAGAAGGGCGTGATCGTTGTGACGCTCAACTATCGTCTCGGCGCGCTTGGCTTTCTCTGCCACCCGCTGCTTGCCGCGGAGGGTGAGAACACAGCCGGCGGGAACCTCGGCCTCTGGGATCAGCTTGCGGCCATCACCTGGGTCAAAGAGAACATCGCGGCTTTCGGCGGCGATGCGGACAACATCTCCGTATTCGGTCAGTCCGCCGGGGCCATGAGCCTGCAGGCGCTCGCCGTTTCACCCAGGGCTGCGGGACTCTTCCGCCGCATGGTTCTCCAGAGCGGCGGCGGCTATCACAACCCGCTCGGCGAGTACCGCCCCATCGAGCAGGCAGAAACCTTCGGCAATGACTTGCTGGAGGCGCTGGGGCTTCCGCGCCACGCCTGGAAGGAGAGCGAGGCGGGCCGCGAGGCCGCCCGGAAGGCATTGTGGGAGACACCGACGGAGGATCTCTGCACCGCGCTGAACAAGGCGCTGGGCATGGCCTTCCTGCAGCACAAGGGCATCCCTTATGTGCCAGTGGTGGATGGAGAATTGATTCCCGAGGACGGGAATACGCTTATTGAGCAGGGCAAGGTTCTTCCGATTTCATACATCCTCGGCTGTAACGGAAACGATCTAACCGCGGCGGCGGAGGACCCCTGCATGGAAAACAGTCGGATGCACAAGGCCAACACCGCCTACGCGCTGCGCATGACCCAACCCAGCTATGTGTATTATTTCGACCGTAAGCTGCCCGGCGACGAGGCGGGCTCCTTCCATTCGGCGGAGCTGTGGTATGTTTTCGGCAGCCTGAAATACTGCTGGCGTCCCCTGGAGTCGGAAGACTACGCACTCTCGAACAGGATGCTCAGCTATTGGAGCAACTTCTTCAAATCCGGTGACCCCAACGGTGACGGGCCGACGATCTGGCGGCCGTACACCGAGACCGACCCTTATGTGGAGCTCTTGAAATAACCGCCGGAAAAGAATCGGCCGCGGCAGAGAAACAAATCTCTGTCGCGGCCGGTATTTCTTTTACTTGATTTATTCGCCGTTGCCCTGGCTGCTCTCCCGGTACTGGCTAGGTGTGATGTGCTCGGTGTTCTTGAATGCGCGGGTGAAGGTGTTGGCGCTGGCATAGCCCACTTTCTCCGAGATATCCCGGATGGACTCGTTGGTGGTGCGCATAAGCTCCTTGGCCTTCTCCATGCGCAAATGTGTCAGATAGTTCAGGAAAGTCTCGCCCGTGTTGCTTTTAAAGAAGGAAGACAAATAACTCGGCGTCAGGCAGAAGTGGTCGGCTACACTGGTCAGGGTCAGATCCACGTCCCAGAAGTTTTGCTGAAGGTAGTCCAGCATCTGCGCGGTGAGCTGGGCGGTCGGAGATTGCTGGTTTTCCCGGACATAGGCACAGACCTTGCCGATCAGCTCAGCCAGCAGAGTCTCCATCTCAAAGGTGTTGTGCTGCAGGAACAGCTGCTTTAAGGGAGCTTCTCCATTCACTGTCAGCACCTCGGGATCCTCCACGCGGTAAGCGCCGGTCACGATGTTCATAACACCGATGCAGTAGGCCTGCGCCTCATACAGTGCCGCATGTTTTTGCCGCACATCGCTCTCCAAGCTTCGGTGAAGGAGGTCCAGAGCCCCCTCCTCGTTTCCGGTGGCGATGTAGTTTTGCATCTGGGCCGCCAGGCTCTCCAGGGCCTTGTCAATGGCGCAGTGCTCGTCCGACTCCTCCAGGTACTGCACGCCGCCCTCCGGCGCCTGACGGTGGGCCTGCATGACGGAATAGTAGGCCTTGGAAACGGATTCCATGCCGCAGCCGACCTCGCTGACGCTGATCCACAGCATCTGATCGTACGATTCGCGCATATCCTCAGCCACGGTGTTCAAAATGCGGCGGGTCTCCGTCTCAAAGTCATCTCCCCCGCCGTTGAGCAGAATGATCAGGGAGTCGTCATCCACCGTTGCGAAAGCATAGACCAGGGATTTGGGCGCAAGCTGAATGACGCGCTCCTTCACCATCAGCATGGAGATCAACTGCTGATCCAGCTCTCCCTCCTGCAGCCGCTTCACCAGCGCTACACGGAATTTGTCATACGGAAGCAAGATGCCTACCCGCTGCAGAGTGTTCTGGAAGCGGGGATAGTCCGTCACCGCGTTTCGGAAAAGCTGCATCAGCACGCTCTCCTGAATGCGCGGCATTTCCTCCTTCAGCGTATTCTCCAGCGCCGACATGGAGCGGGACATCTCCTTCATGGAGCGCTCGATCAGGCTGAATTCCCCGGTGACCTCTTCCGGGTTTGCCTTGGATAGCATGGACTGCCGGCGCAGCTCATTCATCAGCTGCTTGAGAGGCCTGTAGTTGCGGCGTGCCAGAATGACGCCGATGATGTTGCCTGCGACCAGCACCAGCGCCAGCATCAGAAGACTCAGATTCCTGGCCCCGTTGAGCTTTTTGACCATGGTGTGCTCCGGCTGGATGGAGAGGTAGCGCCATCCGTTCAGCGCGGAGGCCTTGTGCGAGACCGTGTGCGAGCTGCCGTTCAGGGTCTGGAATTCCTCCTCAGAGGCATCCGCCTCCGAAACCGCAGGCAAAAGAGCTTCGTTTCCAAACCACGCTGCGATCTCCCCCTCCGGGCTCAGCAGACAGTAAAGGCCAGCCTTCGCTTCCTCCGTCTCCAGAATGCCTTGAAACAGCGCGTCCTCCTGGATAACAAGACAGATTGTTCCATAGGGCGCCCGGCCGGTACTCCAAAGCGGCATTGTATGCAGCAAAAGCAATTTTCTCTCGCCCGTTTCTGTCTCCACAAGCTCAAACTGGCAATACGCACGCGCGTTCTGGAGTATCTCCAGCACCAGGCGGTTCATTTCCTCGGAGCCAAGCCTTGTAATCCCCGCTGAAGCGCGGAAATCAATGTAGCTTCCGCTAATCAGGCAATCATACGATGAAGAATACAACAGGGTGTCGCACAGGCTGCCGGCGGAGGCGCTGTAATACCTCAGCTGATTGGAGACCTGCCAGAGCTGGTAGTTGATATCCTCCTGGCTGTCCAGCTTCTTTTCAAGCGCCTGGCTGATGGTCGCGTCGTTGGTCAGATCCAGCGCGTGACGCTGCAGGCCCTGCAGCCGTTCATCGGTAGCCAGCTGCACCTGCTCCAGCACCGCCGCCTGATAGTTGAGGTTCTCCTGGCGCAAAAGCGTATGGGAATAGAGATAGTTGACCATCACCAGCAGCAGCGGCAGGATCAGCATGATGAGGAACGAGCGCATCAGTTTATAGAAGGATTCATACTCTTTGAAGTGCGTTTTCAAATCCCGTTTCATTCCGGCACCCCGATCATCAGAAAGCGGTGTTTCCACTTCCTTAATATAGTGGTATCATATCACATTTTTTCCAGAATGGGAATGCTGGAAAGCCGGTTTCACAAGAATTGAAGGGGATTCCTTATAATTGCAGATTTATCCTCAGCCCTGCCTGTGCTACGATAGAAACGGAAAGGATGGGATCAGATTGACTCAACATCAGGATGCGCGTCAGATCTCTGCGCGAGTGGAGGAGCTTCTTTCACAGATGACGCTGGAGGAAAAGGTCGCCCAGCTCTGTTGCTGCACGCTCCCGGATACATTGGACGACGAAACCATGGAGCGGCTCTTCTCCCACGGCATGGGGACCGTGAACTATCTCAACTCAGCTCTGACGGGAGATTCTCAAAAGGATGTCGATACGCTCCAGCGGATTCAGGAGTATCTGCACCGGCATACCCGTCTTGGGATTCCGGTCCTTGCCCACAGCGAAGCGATCGCCGGTGCGCAGATTCCGGGAGCCACGACTTTCCCGCAGTCCCTCGGCATGGCCGCCACCTGGCAGCCGGAGCTCGCCGAGCGGATGGGCGCCGCAGTCAGGGCCCAGCTCAGGAGCTATGGCATCTTTGCGGCCCACTCTCCCCTATTTGATCTGGGCCGGGATCCCCGTTGGGGCCGCATCGGTGAAACCTATGGGGAATCCCCGACGCTGGTTGCCCAGATGGGAACACGCTTTGTGAGGGGTCTGCAGGGAAACGATGAACTGATGGCAACTGCCAAGCACTTTATCGCCTACGGCAATTCCATCGGCGGCCGCAACGGCGGTCAGGTCGATCTGTCCGAGCGCAGCCTGCTGGAAGAGTATTGTCTCCCCTTTGAGGCGGCGATCCGGGAAGGCAACGTGATGGCGGTCATGAACAGTTATGGAACGCTCAACGGAGAGCCTACCGTTACTTCCCGCTATCTGATGACGGAGCTTTTGCGTGAAAAACTCGGCTTTGACGGTCCGGTAGTCTCCGATTACGGCAGTGTGGAACGGAGCTTTAACCGCTTTGGGACCGCCGCATCCCGCACGGATGCCGCCGTGCAGGCCCTGACAGCGGGGATCGACGTGGATCAGCCGGACGGTGTGTGCTTTCATCAGCTGGTGGACGCTGTTCACGAAGGTCTTGTGGAGGAAGCCTGCATTGATCAGGCCGTTCACCGCGTGCTTTCCGTAAAATGCCGGCTCGGTCTGCTGGACGACTGTGCACCGCAGGGGAGCTTCGAGATGCTCACAGCAGATCCCGCCGTCCACGCCCTGTCCCGCTCCATCGCGGAAAAATCCATCGTTCTGGCCAAAAACGACGGTGTGCTCCCTCTGCGTGAGAATCTGACCGTAGCCGTTATCGGCCCCTCGGCGGACACTGTCCTGCCCTTCTTCGGCGGCTACTCCAGCGTCGGCACGGTGAACGCCTCCAACCTGGACTTCAACCGCAGCGAGCTGGACAACTTCCGCACTATGATGCTGGAGATCTACACGACCCAGCGCAAGGACAAGCTTCTGGAGCGCGGTATCATTTTTGACGTGCCCCCCACGCCGGAGCAGGAAGCACAGATCCTGGAGCTTGTCAAGGAGGATCTCGGCAAGCGCAGCGAGCGCAAGGTCTACAAAGGACAGGAGGATTTCCTCCAGCGCTACTATCCGAAGGCAAAAACGGTGCGCCAGGCGCTCTCTGCGCTGCTGGGTGAGGAGCATGTGCTCTATGCGCCTGGATGCGGCGTGAAGCTCCCCCTGGAGGGCGGGATTGAAGACGCCCTTTCCGCTGCCGAAAAGGCCGATGTGGTCGTTGCCGTGGTGGGCGGCCAGGAGAGCATGCGCTCGGTGGATGCCACCTGCGGAGAGAACAAGGACAATACCAATTTGGATCTGGAAGCGCCGCAGCGGGAACTGATGAAGGCTCTGTCCACAACCGGGAAACCGATCGTGACGGTACTGATCGACGGACGGCCTCTCGCCATCCGCGACGCGGACCGCTACAGCGATGCCGTGCTGTACGCCTGGCTCCCCGGGGAGCACGGCGGGGAGGCGATTGCCGATATTCTCACAGGCAAGGCGGTTCCCGGCGGCAAAATGCCGATCACCGTTCTCCGCCATGCCGGGCAGATCCCGATGCGTTACGATTTGCAGCCTTTGTTTGAAGGGCCGACTCACATGGCAGAGTATCTGGACAGCGAGAGCAGCACGCCTCTTTATCCCTTCGGCCATGGCTTGAGCTATACAAGCTTTCAGTACAGCGACCTCTCCGTCTCGCCGCAGGTCATCTGTGGAGAGACGATGGAGCTGAGCTTCAAAATCAGGAATACCGGCTGCCGTCCCGGCGAAGAGGTGGCTCAAATTTACATGCGAGACCTTCTTGCTTCCGTGGTGCGGCCCATGCGTCAGCTCGCTGCCTTCGCGCGTGTCGCCCTGGAGCCGGGAGAAGAAAAACTTGTGCATATCTGGATCGACACGCCCCAGCTCGCGTTTTACGGACGTGACATGCAGCTTGGCATTGAACCGGGGAAACGGCAGGTGATGGTAGGCTCTTCCTGCGAGGACATTCGTCTGCGCGGAGAAACGGAGCTTACCGGGGAAAGGCTTCTTCTGAAACAGCGCCGCTCCTTCCCGAAGGTTGAGATTATATAGCAAAGAGGTGACCCTCTCCATGAATCGAAATAACACAGAAGGCGAGGCCAATGCTCTGCAGCTGCTGGTTGGGATTCTTCTGCCGCAGGATTGGAAAAGCTTTGTCCTGGCCAATTTCCTTACAGCGCTCGGTGCGCTGCCCTTTGGTCTTGGGCTGGCGGCGGCCATGCTCACCCGCAGCTTCCTGATCCTGATGCTCGCCTGTGTGTTGGGCGGGGCCATCTTCGGCCCGGCGCTGTCCGGTATGGTGGACTGCATCCTGCGCAGCCTCCGTCATTGTCAGGACGACTGGTGGTGCAGCTATCGGCGGGCCTGGAGACAGAACTGGCGGGAATCCGTTGCGCCGGGAATCGTACTGTGCCTGTTTGTGGGCTTTCTCGTCTTTATGGGGCTGCAGGTCTTCTGGACCAGCGGAACGCTCCCACTGGGCACGGCGCTGTGCTGTCTGGCAAGCGCCCTGCTGGCTGCCATTCTCTTTTCTGTGTTCTGGCCGCAGCTGGTGCTGTTCCGTCAGAGCCATCTCTCACGTTTGCGCAACTGTCTTCTCTTTTTCTTCCCTAACTTTCTCCGCTGCCTCGCTGCCGGCCTCCTGCAGGTCGCCTGGTGGGTACTGATGCTGGTTTTGTATCCCGGCTCGCTTCTTTTGCTCCTGTTTCTCGGTTTCTGGCTGATCCTCTACTGGACCTATCAGATCCTGTATCCGGCCCTGAACCGTGTCTTTCAGATCGAAGAAAAGATTGCGGAGGAATTCCCGGAGCAGTGCATGTAACGACAACAGATAATCGAGTAGGGGGAAATTGCTTCCCCCTCTCACACCACCGTACGTGCCGTTCGGCATACGGCGGTTCAACTCAATTTCAAAGCATGTCTTTCAAGATAATAATCCAAGGGACTGACGAGACCTCGT
>Ga0256405_10006765_pt1 | contig 17986 bp, 26 predicted proteins | sample RumenRJG_02DNA_FD_189096 | JGI IMG/M metagenome (GOLD analysis project Ga0256405, IMG submission 189096) | Bovine rumen microbial communities from Lethbridge, Alberta, Canada - RJG_02 | ecosystem: Host-associated > Mammals > Digestive system > Stomach > Rumen | place: Canada: Alberta... | reverse complement strand
CCCCCACATTGTGTCGGCAATCGTGTTAAAGAGCTTGTATTGATCTCCCTGACCATGTGACCTCATGAAAAGGTTCGTCATGAGATATCCAGCGTCATCGACCACAGCAACCTTTGTGGGCATCTTCTTCAGACCAATTTCAATCTTGAGAATGTCGTCAACCGTTGCGGTGTACTTGAACTTCTTGGCAAACGGAAGACGCTTCCCAAGAACATTCACAAGGAAGATTTCATCTTCTCCAAAATTCAACAGGCTACGGCTCTTTCCGGAGCCGGACTTGCCGTATATTAAGATTGGCTCTCCGATAAGTCATTCCCCCTTTCTCTTAACTATCTTGTCAACGGTCTGCTTGTACACGTTCGGATACATAGACCGGAGAACTGCGCTTGCTGCCTTTGCGTCCGGCTGTAAGGACTCGCCATCCCATGCGAGATCGGCATTGCCAAACAAACAACTTGTCAGAACATCAAGTTCTGCTTCGTGCCGGACAAGCGTTGCAAACCGCTGTGCTGTGATTGTTACCATTTCGTCTGCCATTTTTAACCATCCTTTCAAATGTTCCATTTCTTGGCAAGTGCGATAACTTGCCGCCTATACTCAGAAGCCGAAAGTGAAAGTCCTTCAAGTTCTTTCTTCTCGGCCTCATAGTGCCGGAGCCGTTCTGCATAAGGCATCTTGCCGTATGCTCTCTTAACCTCTCTCATCTGATCCATCCCTTCTGTGCCGATCCGCATCAGCAATCCGAAATTGAAACTCTGCTGCCGAACTGAGAGATTCCCTTGTAAAGAATCCATACCCACACTCGACACATCTGCGTTTGCGAATCTTGCCATCGTCATATGTCTTGACCGCCAGGACATCTGTCCTTCCACCGCACTTAGGGCAAATCAAATACCTCACTCCCCCTTACCAAGAATTTTTCTTCCCGGATATAAAGCGGACAATTCCGGACTTTGAATGAATGTGCCAACATACCTCTGCTGTGTCTGTCACAGATTGTCGGCACAGCGTCCCAACCTTTGACAGGCTGAAAGTTCCATATCCAAGAGCATTGATCGCACGGCTTTGCGGACGATCTTTTACAATGCCAACAGATGGAATCTTTCTTCGTAAACCACACCGACTTGGTTTTTCTCGGACGCTTGCGCTTTGGCTTTGGGGGATCGGTTAATCCCATGTCAGCCATCATCTGTTTCATCCAAAACATCGAGTGGTGGAATTGCTTTTCCATTTTCTTCTGCGCCATACCGCTGAAATAGGCTTCTATGATGGCTTTCTTTTCTTCTTCCGGAACTTCAAGTTTCGGTCTGCCCTGTTTGTACTCTCCCATTCTGCTTATCTCTCCTTCCTTTTTCCAGCTCATACAGAGGACACGCTTTGACATGAAAGCTGTCTATGATGTCCTCAATCTCAGCCGAAATGATTTTTGTTGGTTCTGCATCCCATCCGTTTACTGGCATGAAATTTGCCGACCAAGGGCAATACAATCCTTCATGCATAAACAGATCGGCACGTTTGCAAGACCAACACAGGGAATCATTCACTTTTCGTTCACCCACGTTTCAATATCGATGCCATCACGCAAAAGGTCTTCTCTCATGACGGCATATTTAGCGTCTCCGTACATCTCGGAGAACGTGCCTGTGGTTGGCTTATATTCGTCATAGAATCTTCTGCACCGATCCTTGCCGAAGCCAAACCGCCTGTGAAGTATCCACATCACCACCGTGTCGAGATCAAGGCATCTCCGGATGAATATGTCATTGACTTGCTTCTTGGCTTCAAGATAGACTCTCCGCTGATTCTCTTGCCGTAGCGGAATCATGGCTTTCACCCTTTTTCCACCACCTCTCTGAACCAATCGTTGACCTTGCCGTTCGTGTCATTCTCATCTATCATCCAAGTCAGTTCATCCTCATCGAAGAAATCACGCAACATTGCCTGAAATCTACCCTTCAATGCGTCCTCACAATCGGCACAAACCCCTCGCCACTCTTCGCCTACTGGCATCGGATCAAGACACAGTATGCACCGTGCCGTGCCATCATCGTCTGGTGGCACAATAAACTGGTTTAACCTACTCATCTTTTCACCATCCTATCTCTTTCAATATCCACTTGACGGTCACCTTTTTGCCGAATCTCAGCTTGAAATAAATGATTGCCAAGATCGGATACACCGCAAAAACCAAAACGCTGAAAATCAACGCAGCTAACATCCACCAAATCATTTGAAACCCAACACCCTTTCGCAATAGTTCATGAACGCAAACCTCGGTATCTGCGTCCGTGTGCCGATAACTCTCACCGGAAAGCCAAGTGTACTTGCGTCTTTCCTCGCTTGTAGTGTGATGCTGTACTGACCAACTCCCAAGACCTTTGCTACATCTGACGGAAAGAGCGGATCTTTATCCAATTCCTTCAGCCGTTCAAATGCCATCTTCTGCTTCTCTGTCATAACTTCTTGCAATCTCCTTTCAATCTTCTTTCACAACTGTCCTTCTTTTCGTACAGACAATGCGGTAGAATCTACAAATGGTAGATGCACCGAAAATCCACCGCATATGCTGTACTTGACGGATTGCAGAAACTTGTAATATAATATTGTTGCCAAACAAACTAAATACAATGGTCTGCAACGGATGTTGCATCGTTCTGTAATCCTCTCTTATAATATCACTATTTCAGAATATTGCAATACATTTTTACAGAACTCTGCAACTTTTGTTGTCATGCACAAAAGGAGCGTGTAAGTTTTGTCAAAACTGTACGATTCCTACCATCATTCAGCCGATGGTCAAGAACATTGCCGGTGGACATAGCGATTTCATCTTCTGCGCTCCTAACGGAAAAAAGATGGACTTGACCAACTTTCGTAAGCGATATTACTACTTGGCACTTAAAACGATCGGTGTCAGACCTTTGGCACCGTATTCAAGAGGTCATCGGTTCGAACCCGACTATCTCCACCAAGTAAAAAAGCCGGATTTGCTTAGAACTTCTAAGTGATTCCGGCTTTCTTACTGCAATATAGAAATATGAGAAAAAATGCAAAATTCTTGTTTTATTGTGTCAAATTTTGTGCTATTACAACTTTGGTTGCAATTACATCGGTACAAATTGCGCTTCGCTTGCCGAATGCACAATCCCACAGCCAAGAGTACAACGCTGTCTTGCGTGTTTTCCATAGGCAAAAGCATAGGCTTCTTCGTTGATTCCGCACCCTACGTTCATACCGAAGATGCGATCACGCTTGTTCACGTTATACTGGACACCGCCAAACGAATGCTGATGACCGATACAGACAGACATACGTTCTCTTATGGCCTTGTTTACCGCACCGTTAATGCCACCGCAGTTTTCGCCGTGAGTATATAAGACATCGTCTATGATGATCTCGTCTTCCACGACTTGCCATCCTTCCGGCATTTCAAGTATATCGTGGAGCGGTTTTAAGAATCGTTGACCTATCCCCATCTTCGCAGCCATCCTTGAAATTCGCTGATCATGGTTGCCGGGAATGTAGACCACCTCAGGAAACAAAGCATAGTAGATTTTTAACCGCTGAATTGCCATGTCCATCTCGGTATACGCACCATAAGCACACGGCTCTCTGTCATGGTTTGAAATTGCATGGCTGTCTATACCGTCACCCAAACAAACTACTTTCTGCACTTTGTGTTTGGAGAAAGTCTCTTTCAGCCAGTATGGAAAGTCCGGGTGTCCGAACGGCTCATGCATATCGGAGAATACACCCAATGGGTATGTAGGCTTATACCTATCTACCGTCCGCAAATATCCCCGGACTTTTTCCTCAATCTGTTTCGCAGAAAGTTGGGGAAAACATGGGGTTAAAGCCGTGTATACTTCTTTCCACGACAATCCTTCGTCAAATTTCAAACGCTCGGCTTCTGCTTTCCAATCGATGTAAATCATCTCCTATACGAAAACACTACCTATGGTGTATTGTATACCATAAGTAGTGCTTTTTTGTCAATATATAGCGCAACAAAATACGGATTACGATGGCACACGGAGTTTAACCGTGGGTTCAGCATTCGTTTTCAGCTTAACAGGATCTTCTGCTTTGGCTTTGAGTTTCACGGTTTCCGTGTCTTTAACCTTTAACTTAATCGTCATATTCCACCACTTGGTCAAGTAAATTTTCAAAAAACTTGACATTTTGGATGTTTGTTGCCACCCTGATACCGTCCGGGAAGATTGCATTGGCTTGGACATGGACAGGTTTTCCGGCATCGAATCGAGCGGTCTCTTCCTGTGTGAGTGAGACATCAAATGTCGTGATGCCATCAGCAACCGTGTAGTCATCGATTACCTTGTCAAGCTGAGTACAATCTTGAACAAAGCTGACGATCACTTCAGCCAAAGAAAAATCCGCTTCGATTTCAAAAGGAATGGTAGGGGTTGTGTATCGAATCATGGTTACACCTTCCTTACGAACTTACAATAGTCAAGGGAAATCCATCCGGCACCGGACTTCAGTTTGCCCCATCGTGTAGCACCGACTCCATCTTCTTCGGCTACGATTGTATAAGCACCTTTGTCTTTAATAGTGCCAACAACAGTAGAAAGTGTTGACGGTGCAAGACGGATGTTGAGTGCATCGACTTCTACACGGACAATGTATGGTTCAAAGTTTTTGCCGACAATCGTGAGATACTTTTCATCTACCCATGAATTGATTGCCCATCCGTTTTTAACGGAACGGTTGATAAGGACGAGGTTGTTCTTTACAGACTCGACTATCCATGTCTCAGCCAGTATGATAGACGGAATCGGTCTGCCGTTGGAATAAACAGCACCCTGTTTGATTTTCACGCAATCGCCGACTTTAATAGCCGTAGGTGTTGGCTGTGGAGTTGGTGTCGGTGTCGGTTCTGGCACAGAGCCAAGCCGTTCTGTGATCTCTTTGGCTATTGTGGGATGGAGATTGTAAAGATAAGTTCCGGGGCATGACTTGCCACTATTGAACCATCTGTGAACCATCATCACAACTTCATCTGACTTTGGCTGATAGGCAAGAGAATCTGCCTTGTCACCGAACCAAAGCAATTTCTTTTTGCCATTTCTACGGCAGATGTCCTCAAGTAAATCGAGTAGTGCCGTGTATGCTTCGTTACGAACAGCAAAAGGCTCGGACATATCCGAAGCGACTTCTATCGAGATGCCATTACCATCTACAAGCGTACTGTTTGTACACCATGAACGGTCTTTCTCTTCCACAAACATTCCTATGCGTCCATCTTTATCTACACCATAGTTAGAAGACGCTTGCTTACTTGGCAGAGCAAACAGCGCACCGAGCGACTCGATAAGGCATTGACCGACCACGCAATGAACGGCAACATATTTGATATTCTTGCTTGGCTGTGGGTTTTTATTGGGGGAAATCTTAGTGTAACAAACCAAAGGAGAGTTGCTATTAGTCATATTCCTCGTACCTCTCTACCACAGGGAGTGCCTTGACTTCGGACATCACTTTATCGAGATACCCATTTCCTTTTAATTTGTCGTGGTACACCTCATGCATCTTAATAAGGTCTTCAAGGTCTTCAAATGTCACGCACCCACGTTTGATGTGTTGTCTGCCAAGCCACTTTATTCTGTCTTGCAGAACGCTCTTGACTCCTAATGCCGTAGCATTATTTGCGTCTCTACGGCTCTGTAAGAACGTGAACAGACCGCTTATGAGCGTTGACAGCACACCGCTGCCGAGGATTGCTATTAGTATCTCAGTTTTCAAGATCCTCACTATCCTTTGAAAGTTGTTTGAAAATCTGATTCGTCCCTGTGGCGGCTAAACCGCTCGCAAGGCCACCAAGAATGATTGACGGAGTGATTGCCCAGTTCGATGCCCACACGTTAAGGAAGATGCCGAGCACACCCATGATGAGCGGAATGAATCTGTCAAGCGTTTCATTGTGTACCGCGTGTTTGAGAATGAATCCCACGCAATAACAGATACCGAGGATCACTAAAACTACATAATCATTAAGAAAGTCCATTATTCGGCAACTCCTTCGTGATAAAATTTTTTTTGTTTGATAAGTTCACCGCTGTCCGTGATAATCATGCACGAATGAATCGGCACTTTTGACACTGCCATAGCAGAGCAGACAGCATAATATTTTGCCAACGCTCCCTGCAGATCGTCTTTGAATGTCCACGGAAGAACAGAAGCCGTGTTGCCATCACTTTGAATTTCCAGTACAATGTAAATCATGATATTTCCCCCTTATGAATCTACTGTATATGTGACATCGATTGTAAAAACTGGCCTTGAACCTTGCGATCCTCTAACATAAATTTTTCCATCACTACTTTGCAAAATTGCATAAGCCGGAGAATATGCGTCATAGCCATGAACTCCCTGCCCTGCAAGCCATCGAATGGTACTTAGTGGTAATGTAACACCGGAAATAGTAGCAAGTAGCGTTTCCGCACCAACTGCCGGAGCCGTTGCACACGTTGCGTAGAATTTTACTTCAACGGTATTCCCTCGCCGTGCTACTCTTGTTTCGGACAATGTAACACCGCTTGCCGGAGTTGCCGTTCCGTTCTGATTTACGCTTGCCACATTCGAATTGAACGTATACTCCGCTCTTAATGTTTCACCGGATGGAGCGGAAGCGACAGATGTAAAATCAACAGGAGTAAGAACATTACTAAAATATGGACGCATTTGCGCATCAACGATCACCCTGTTTGCGCTTGCCGTATCGTAATAAATATCAAAGTGCCCTTGCGTTCCGTCTGTTGTGAATCGGATTTTTGTAACTAAATTTATGTTTGAATAACTCGTTTCATCAACGAAAACAAACTTGTTATAGACACCCATAAAGGTTATCTTGTGAAGCGTGTTATTTGTGTTGTTATAAACCGATCCGATTGTAAATTCTACTGACAGCGCAGTAGCACCGCTCCGGAAATCAGTATCAAAAATTCGTTTCCATCCTGCTCCGGAAACCTGATTCGTTGAGTAATTCGGTATCGGAATTAGCCTATTGTAATTGTAACCCCGATTGTTGAACACCTCTCCCCCGAAATACGCGTCGATTCCACTACCGAAATTGACAGCGTTTCCGTTAAAGGTATACGATGTACGAATCGTTTCACCACTTGGCGAAGCACCTACAGATGTCCAATCGACCGGAGTCCATTGGCAAGCGTCTATGAACGGCTTTGCAATTATATCTGCCGACAGATACAAACTGCTCCCACCATTGTCATAGTAGACATCAATGAATCCTTTATTGGATGCGTTTGTGGTGTATCGAATCTGCTTAATCGGATTTGCATTGGAACTCGATAGCTCGTCAACCCACTTCAATGCATTCCACACAAGCGACAGTTTGATGCCGTGTAGTGCCGTAAGGCTTGACCGCACGTTGACTTCGACAAACTGTCCAAGCCTACCGATTGCATTGTTAGCAGAATCGAACTGGCATTCCGCAATTCTATACCACCCTGTCGTGGTGATATATTTTAAGTCTCTGATGCCTTGCTGCGTGACTTGTTTGATATTGTAGTTATGGTCTGCTATATCTCGCAGATAAGCGTTGCCGTGAAAATATGTCGAGCCGTTCACGGTCAAGTTACCGTTTGCGGTAAGCCATCCGTCAATGTGTTCCGGCAGAGGATTGCGATGCCCCCACGTTAGGAACGTGTATTCCGTCTGTACGGTCTCGCCTGTCGGTGCGGTTGCAACACTTGTAAATTCTTTTGGATCCCAAGTGTACATATACGGCCTTGCGAGAAGGTCTGCCGAAAAATACTGCCCACCACCGGCAGGGTTAAGATACGCATCTATATACCCTTTGCCGTTGCCATCGGTGTTGTATCGAATCTTTGTGATTACATTGTTCTCGCTCTGCGATAACTCGTCTAAGAACTCAAGATGCCCATGCTCCACAAGCAACTTTATCGAATGAATGCAAGTGTTCGTACCGCTTGACCCTGCTCTTATTGTGACTTCCACAAACTGCGGATACCGACCAAGAGAGTTTGCGTCCGTAACAAAGTTGCCTTGAAACAGCCTATACCATCCGGCGGTTGTAATTGGACTACTTGTGTTTGCACGTTGTACTATTGCTTGGGTAAGTCTGTAATCGTTGCCGGACGCATCTGCAAGGTATATATCGCCATCAAACTGTGCTTTGCCTATCTGTAACAAATCAAAATAGTTTGTAAACAAATATGGGGGCATCGTGGTGTACTGTCGAGGGGTACCGCCGATTGCGATATTATTTTTTCCGGGATAAATGTATTTGTAAAGCCGATTCAACATGGCTGCGTTCTTGTCGTACCTCGACACACCCTTACCGGAATATCTGTAATCATTCATCGGCACGGTGTTACCTGCTGTGACGATTGTTTCAGAGCCAAGACCAGTAAGATTCGTGGATGTTACCACGGCTTCTACAAGATTCTGTTCCGGTAAAAGCATCCGGTCAAAATCTTGTACGAACGGAACGCTGACACAAGTCATGTTGACAGGGAAATAATTCCATCCCTTGTAGATGTCCGCAAGCCTGTTCATATATGTGGCAAGCGTTGCGTTGCTCAAGTTGTTGAGCATTTCATTTTGTGGAATCTCAAGGTAATATGTTGAGCCGTTTGGTGTGGTCGAACCATCGTAGTACGTTCCGGCATACTGCACTCCAGCAAACACTATTGGCTTCTGAAGCCGTTTGATATTAAAAATGTTGCTGTCATGGATCGTAACGTATGACGCAGGGGTTGTATCATATGCCCACATTTCCGGCAACGAGCGTCCGGCAAGGCTTGCATATGTGTACCGCCCCGGATACATCGGAGCAACCTTAAAATCGTACTCGGCACCGCCTGTGCTACGGAAATCATTTACATGAACAAGGTTTGCACCTTCCATTGCGCACAGGATTTCAAGCACTTGACGAACGGTATAACCTACCGGAGCTTCTTCAAACGTGATGTCATCAAGATTTACAAAGCTCTGCGAGGACGGAATGGTTTTGAAACCACCCCACAGTAAAGCCGAATTAAGAAGCTGTCTGCCAGTAACAGGATAGGTTAGGTTGTCATTGTCCGGCCAATAGGCATTTGTATGTAAGCCAACAGCATCCACACCTCTGAACACCATCAGCCCTTCATAAAAGTATGCCCCGGTGCAATAGAACGTGGCTATCCTCGCTGTGTGCGGATTTGACGGAGCATTTCCAACGGTAGTGTTTTCAATGTCCTGTCGAACCGTTGCCGGATCATCATCGAATGGGTTGAAAAACACTTCCATCTCGACAACATTTTCCGTGTCATCCGTGCTGTTGAACACTTCGCACTCAAACTCCATGTTCGGCACGTTGCCTACCGAATAGTCCGAGTTATTGCAGATTGAATCCGAGATTTTATAACTCTTAATTTGCGAAGTATCGTACACAGGGGAAGATGTAATATTTCCGTTGCCATCCCTGTGAACCATTTTGAAAAACAACTGAGGTGTCCGAGACGCTTTAAGGCACTCCGTAATATAAGCCGCTCCATCTGTTGTCCGTGGGTCAACTATCATCTAAGACACCTCTCTTACTGTTCAATAAAACTAAGCGTGATCTGCCATCTGTAATGCCCCATAGCCATCTGAGCCGTGCAGACAATATCTCCGGTGTAAACCGTGATGGTTTTGGTTGCACCGCCATCGAGTGGGTCGGCATATCTAAACTGCACGAACACGGAACTCTTAGCGGCATCTTTAATTGCTTTGGCTACGCTGTCTGTAACCGCCCACCACACAAGGGCATTCTTCATTTTCACGGCTACCAAGTCTTTATGCATCGTACCGTCAAGACTTCGCCCGGCTGTACCTTCCGTTGACAAGTCTTGCCATGAACAAGTCCACTCTGAAGGAGTGGGGATGGCCACCCAAGTATTGCCGACTTTTACCTCAAACATTGCCATACCTTACACCCCTTCAAGCTGACTATATCCAATTCGTCTTGTTTGGTTGTTCAATGCGCTGACTACGGCATTAGCAAGTTCGTATTCGCCAAGCTGTAATGTCACATGAATGTCATTGTTCCGTCCGTTCGTGCCGTTCATGGCGGCTACCACGGCAGAATAGACACCGCTCGACACCGCCTGGACAATCTGATCGCTATTGGCAACCGCTGTCTTGCCGTTGATTGTGCCGACCATCTCGGGACTTCCACCTTCTCCGGCGAGGAACATCGAACCGCTCTCAGGAAAACCGCCGGACGCATATCCTTTCATCGTTCCCATATTGATCTCATATGCTGCGCTCAAGACAAGTTCGTTCATCTTGGTACGCTGTCCGGCAGACATCGCAGGTTTATATCCGGCAAGTTTGTATGCCGCATCTCTCGCCTTCTCAAGTTCCATGCGCATATCTACAAGTTTTGTAATATCGGCAGAGAATGTAACCTTGTAGTCTTTTGTCATGTTTTGGAACTCTCTCGACAGCTCAGCCACCTTGTTTTTGGCATTTGTGATGGCTTCTTCAGAACCCATATGTGCCGCACGATATTCAATCAGCTTCTGCATACTGTCGTGCAGTTTAATTACATTGCCATTGCTGTCTACAAGTTGTCCGTTTACGTTCTTAACGGTTGTGCCAAAACCAGTAACCTTTCCTGTGGCTTCATTGAAACGCTGACCGAACTGGTTTATGGAGTTGCCAAATGCATCGGTAGTTGTCTTGGCATTTACAATATTGCTTTTTAGCGTGGCAATCGTGCCGGAAAAATTTTCATTCTCAAATTGCTGAATAGCCGTTGTGGTCTTGTCAATGCTACCACGCAGTTCATCAACATTTACACCGAGGTTGTGCGCTTCTGTCTTGTTTTCGGAATACGTTCCGGTTAATTCGTACATGACATCTTCATAGTCATCTACTTTTTCCGTTGCATCTTCGTAAATGTCAATGCTGTTTTGGAGTTCTACGTTTGCGTTCTTTACTACCGTGGAACACTCGGCAATCGTGGCTTTCTGCTCTCGCATGACTTCGTTATTTTTCCACGATTCTTCCGTAAGTTCGCTTATCTTTTGGGTATAATATGCTTGTTCTTCGGCACTCTGTGCAAAATCACGTTGACCCATAAGTTCGTTGATCTCAAGGTCAATTTCCTTATTGCGTTCAAGAGCCGTGTTGTATTTTTCCGCAGCCGTGGTAAGATCCTGTTGCGCTCTCTGCTGTGTTTTGTAGTTTTTTTTGAGATTTACAGCTGCTTCTTGCTGTAATCCGTACGCTTCAATGAGCGCATCTTTGTTGGCTTCTATACGATACTGTTCAAGCAGAGCGTCCGTGACACCTTCAATGGCTTCTCTCGTTTCGTTGATGTGTCCGGTTTCTTCGTTAAACGACAACAGAACTCCAGGAAGGCCAAGCGCAGACAGCTCGTCAATCTTTTCCTTGATCTTATTGATTTCCGTCTGCGTCTTATTATCGTTTTCATCCATCGTAAAGATGTCGTTAATAAGTTCTTTGGCACGTTCGATCTTGTACAGCGCATCCGGATCAATTTCGTTGGATAGGCCGTCAATCTTTGCTTTCAAATCAACATTGATTACTGCGTTTTCGTTGATCTCTTCTTGCAGAGCCAAGAACTCTTTGCCGAGATCCGTATTGAAAAAATCTGTGCGGAGTTTTTGATCATATGCTGCCTTGAGCGCAACAATCTCTGTGACAATGGCTACTGCTGCTCCGATTGCCCATCCCCAAGGGCCTGAAGCACCTAACGCTCCGGCAATCAGTTTTACTCCGGCTGCCGTAGCAACACCGCCGAGCAATGTCGTGATGCCGTTGTTCAAGTCTAAACCGTTCTTTTGAATATCGTTTGCGGCTTCCCATTGGATTGTCATGCCACCAATAGTAAGCGCAATGCCACCGAGCAGTTGCTTGTTATCCTTAAAGAACTTTATTATACCGTCCGGGATTGTCCATCCCTTCATGGCAAGGCCAATAGCACCGACAAGTCCAAGAACCAATTCAAAGTGTTCGCCTATAAACTCAAGTACAGGTCTTACAATATCTCCAATTTTTTTCCATGTGTCGCTGATCTTGGCTTCTTCAAACATCTTTGATGCATCAGGTGTTGAAGCACCGCCACCACCGCTGGAAGGAGTGTCTACTTGCAGAAGGTTTAACTCATCAAAACCAAGAACAGTTTTTTTGAGTTCCTTTGCGGCGGCTCCGGCTTTAGCTGTCTGCTCTCCAAATTCGGTCATCGTATAGACCGCTCTTGTAAACGTAGACTTGCCTTGTAAAGCCGAGATAAACTGGTTTACGGCATTTGCTCCGGCAACGAACCAATCAACAAGCTGTTGAACAACCGGAAGGAGTGCTTGCAGTAAAGGACCTGCGGCGGCACCTGCTGCGTTTTTCAAATACAGCAACGATGAAGCATATGTGTCCATCGTGTTTTTGTTCATCGCAGAATCCGTGGAGTTCAAAGCCGTAGAATACTGATACAGATTTCCGATACCTTCACGGAATGCTTGCGTCATCTCTTTTAATGCCGTACGGAGCATTCTGTATTTTGCGATACGGACTATAGAAGCCAAAAAGTGATTTGTTTTCTTGGCGGCAGAAGCCGTAGCATTGCTGAGCCGTTCCGTCTGATGGACAATCTTGAGCATACCGCCTTCAGACACGGCTTTATTCATCAATTTCAGCTGATCTGTAATTTTTGCAAGTGCTTTGGCCGCTCCCAAACCATTGGACTCAACCTTGATAGTCAGCTTGTCAATTTGTGCCATTCAGCGCATCACCCTTTGTTTTCTGTCGTGCGTGTTTTGCGTCCCAGTTAATCTTCATTGCGTTGAGGTTCGTGATCCATTTGTTAAGTTCACGTTCCTCGTCACGCTTCTTTTCCTGTTCGGTCTTTTCGTGTAATCCAAGATCAATCGGTTTTGCGAAATACTTTTGTTTTTTGGCACTCTTACCGCCAAAAGCATTCGATATGGCAACCGCAACAGCGTCATAGATGTACATACCTTGCATCCACATTTCCTGATTTCGCTGTTCGTTTTGGTAGTCATGCGCGCGGCGGTATGCCTTTGCAAGCGTCGGATCACCATGCCAAAACTCATCTGCGCTCATGCCGATGGCAAGATACCACGGAAAGACCTCATCAAATATCTCTGTTTGTGTTTTTGGCTTTGAAGGTTTTTCTTCCTCGTCTATCAGAAGATAACCTTCAGTTTTGCGTTTTTTGGTTTGTCCTCGCTCTGTGTCAGCGCATCATACGGCAGAGCATAAAGCTGTCCGAGCCGTTCGATCATTCCGTCAGGCATACCGCCGAGATCCTCAAACAGCATTCTGTCTGTCTTTTCACGGCTGATGTTTTTGTGATGCATTCTGAAAGCATAGAAGAACAAATCCGGAACATAGGTCATCGGTGCGTCCGACACCTTGTCAATGCTAAATCCTCTCGCTTCAGCGAACTTTACGCTGTCACGATTGAACTCAAGCGTATATTCCATCCCAGTTTCTTCGTCACGGAGAATAATGGGTCTTACTTCCTCGTTTACTTCGTTTTTTGCCATAATGTGTCAAACTCCCTCATACTACTATCTCAATCATTTTCAAAAAAGAAGGGCGAAGAAAGTAATATTCCTCGCCCTTTTTCGGTGACAGATTACGCTGTCGGTTTTGCGTCCCAGCCGACTACTTCGGACAGGGAAACGTATGCGTCTACTTCGACAATCTCATCGACACCAAGGTCATTAAGGCCAAGCGCAACAGGTTTGCCACGGAAATAGAATGCGTTTGCAAGACCCTGGATCTCAACACAGAACCATGCGTAGGTCTGCGGAGATGCGGCCGCTCCGGCTGCTTCTGCCGTTACAAGCGAAGCCCATTCGGTCTGGAACGTGTCGGTATTGTTCGCAGTAAGTGTGCAAGAACCGCCTGCGTCAATAAGACCAAGTTCATAGCTTCTGTAGGTCTGATTGTCAAAGGTCGTGCTGTCAAGCTGTGAAGGCTCTGCATTGATAGCCGATATGCTCTTGATTCCGGTCAGCTTCGTGTACGCAGAAGCCGTGGTCGGACGAGTAGCGGAAATGCCGTAAGAGACTTTTGCCTTGATAGAGGTGGCTTCTCCGGCCATGTCAATTCACTCCTTATGGTTTTAAGGTTGTTCCGGTGGGAGTTCATCTGCTCCCCCTATGTGCCGATGCCATCTGCCGATCAAACGGAAGATTGCCGTGTCTGCATTGGGCATGGGTTCAAGCATATCGAGGATATACCCTAACTCTCTCATAACCCCTTGCACGACATTCATGATTCCGTACCCTTCGGTTTCGGCTCCGGCTTGTAAATTTGAAAATACTTGAACTTCAAATGTGCTTTGGTACTGTTCGTCATCGTTTTCTAACGTGACATTCTCAGGTGGCTGAAAGTATCCGATCTCCCTTGCATAGACAGCCGGAAGACTCGGCGGTACTGGCTCGTTGCGTCCTGAGTAATAGCAATTCGGATACGATGCCCGGACAGCTTTGACGATGCGTGTATAAACTGCATTTCGTGTAATCAATTTCCGAACACCTCTTTTGCTATGTCTAAGAACTTCTGTTGCATCTCTTGTACTGCGTAGTACATCGGTGCTTGAGCCGGAGTACCATGTGTGATCTGTGGCTGACCATCGGTGTCAAGATATGTCCAGTAGTCCTGTCTGCCGTGATGCATACCATACTCACCGATTCCGACTACTCCGGCAGCACGTTGGCCGGGATAGCCATCAGAACCGTTGTAGTGAACACCTGCACCGAACTCGATGAAACACACAGCGTGTCCCTGTGCTATAATCGTGAAACCGCCGATTACATTTTCGCTCTTTTGCAGTTCAACTTTGACATCGTTTGTGCCTGTGTACCAAGCCGAATCAAATCGAACGCTCGCCACACTATAGCCAATCTTTGCCAATGACTCGGACAGCTGTTTGCACTTGTCATCTACCCACTTTGTGTACTCTGCAAATTGCCGTATGGCATCTTGCACACCTCTCCGGGATAGATCAATTACAATTTCATGCTCAGACACCGCTGTTCACTTCCGTAATTGCGTAAGTGATGGAGTTGAGACTTTTGGCAACCCTTGTCACACGATAGTTGTATGGCTGTGTGGTCGGTATACCAATCCACAGGATAGAATCTGTGCCGATAGGACAATCCATCTCATCGGTCACAATCGTTCGGCTGTAATTTTCGTTGATGCCAAACTCATCTACATCTGCCGTACCTCTCGCAGCAGAGATGTTCATCTCGGCTTTGATAGGATCGGAATATGTCTTAGTCTTACCGCCTGTGTAGTTGCCATCGGTGTCAACCGTGTCTGTCTCGCCCTGATATAGTGCGTACCAAAACACGTGTTTGTTTTGAGCCAAACACATCATGGAGCGTTACCCCCTTGGAAAGCCAACGTAAGCAATCACGGTACTGTGAACATACGCTACCATATCAGCGTGTTTCCAGGTCCTACCGATGCTGTTTTCGTTGTGCTGAATCTCATCAGGCGCACCCTTGTGTCCGTATCCGGCTGCACAAGCCATGATCTGAATGACTTCTTCTGCCGGGGGTACATCGGAAACATCTTCCGGCACACCCCCAAGCAGAGAATACTTCCAGTTGAGGATTTCCTGTGCGGTAAGATTTAGATATACATTCAGTTCGGCATCTTTATCCGTACTCGCCGGATCAATGCCAAGAATGGTTTTTAAGTTGGATAACTTCTCGGTATCCGTCATGTGTCCGCACAACCTCTCGGAATTTACTTTTTGCCTTTCGGCTTTTTGACTTCTACTGGCTTTTCCTCTTTGGGCGGTTCAACCTTTTTGGGTTCTTCTAACCTACCAACAAGGATCGTGCCATCTTCAAGAATCTTAAATGCCATACGCTGCTATTAGGTCGTAGCGTTATGGAGATAAATGCCTTTAACCTTGTTATTAAGAACAAAGGCATCCGCAGCATAGCGGAAGTTCATGATGAACGCATCAGCCGTGTAAACCTGTTCCGGATTGAAAGTTCTCGGAGCATAGTGCTTCATAACTTTCAGGACAGCGGACGGATGAACGATCATGAAGTTGATGTCCTTACCGGATGTTGCATTTTTCGTATATCCACCTGCGTCAGAAGAAGCAGAAGCGGCAGCAAGCGTGATGGCCGTATAGAATCTGCTCTGCGGAACACGGATGATTCTCATGTCATCGTAATACTCGACATTCGTATTTACGTTGTCTTCGCTGTTGATGATTCTGCGTTCAATCTTCGCTTTAAGTCCGGCATACGCTTTCGGAGAAGCAAAGAGGATACGGCCTTCATAGGGGACTTCGTCCTCGTCCATCTGCTGTTCAGCGGTCTGAATAAGAGCCGGAACATCAGTCGTGCCAACAGTAATGTCAGCAGCGGTTGCGGTCGAGATGCCGGCAGTTCCGGCGAGTTTCGCAAAGGTGTATGCGTCAATTTCCGGAAGGACTTTAACGCGTTCGACTTCGTTGAGCGTCTGAGCAGCGAGGATGTTCATGCTTTCTTCGTTGTCAAGATAGTCAAGAAGGAAGGAACGGCCACGGTCGAGTTCAACTTTGTAGGTTTCCCATGTGCCAGTAAGATCGCCAGGGACATAACCTGCGTTACGGCTGTAAGAACCCATGCCAACGGTCTGAAGGTTCATGATGCGGACGGTGTCAGCACCTGCCCACTGAACACGAGCGTTGTCGGTGTCGAGAACAGCGGACAGCGCACCACGTTTGTAGACTTCGTCAAGAAGGGGCAGATAATTCTGAGCAAGCCCAATAGAGTTTCCAACAGGTGCGGAAACGGTGTTTGCCATAGTAATACACTCCTAATTGTTTTTTAGTTTAAGCCAAACAGCTTGCGGAGTTTTGCCTGTTCCGCTTCAGCTGCGCTCTGTGCCGTAGGAATTGCTCCCACGGACGGTTTCGGCTGTGCGTTTAACGCTTCAGCACGATATTTTGATTTTGTTTCTTCGAGAAATGCCTTCTGACTTTCGAAGAACTCATCGGTCACACCTTCCGGCAGAAACTTAGCGAGTTTGTCGGCGGCGGTCGAATCATAGCCGGATTCCATGAGTCTTGCTTTGTAATTTGAGATCCGTTCACGTTCTTTGTACTGTGCGTTTTCGCTCCGTAGAGCAGCCAGTTCTTCATCACGTTTCGTCTTGGCAAGTTCTTCCTCACTCATCCTCGATTCAAGTTCCTTTTTAAGCCGTGACACATCTGCGGACGCATTGCTCTGCGCTCTCTTCAGCTTGTCATTGTCACGCATAAGCCGTTCATATTCAGCCTTGTAATCAATCTCCGGCTGTTTCGGCTCAGTAGAAACTTCGGTCTGCGGAATCTCGTTCTTAATTTCTTCAATAGCCATATTTAATTTCTCCCTTTGCAATTTTCGACTTCTTTGTCGTCACGTTTCCGTGATGGTGCGAAATTTATATTCCGGTGTCTCTACCGGATTGCGCTTTTATACTTGATCTCCCAAGTGATATATTTATAACGGCATTCCGTTATAATATCCGTTAGCTAAATGTCAGCCAACATCTGCATCCGCAGTTGTTTTCCGGCAATGTAAAACCGCCCGGAGATAAAGCACTATCTCCGTCAAACGTATAAAATCGATCATTGATTCCCACCTTCAATCGTTCGATATAGGAATGAGAATCACGGACACGATCGTCCATCATGGTGTTCCAAGTCTTGTATTGCGCTCCGGCTTTTATAGCCGTATCTATGCCACCTTCGTTGTATATCCGTGTGGTATCTGTCTCGGCTATCCGCATAATGTCATTCACAGTACCGCCGTTATCGACATACTCTTGCACTCTCTGTCTGAAATCTTTATCTGCAATTTTCTTGTAAACTGACCACTCTAACTTGTCGGTCTGAACCTCAATGTCCGTGCCGAATGTCTCATTCACATCTTCAACACCCATCACATACGCATAGATCAAGTAGTCCAACACT
>Ga0256405_10006764_pt1 | contig 17989 bp, 15 predicted proteins | sample RumenRJG_02DNA_FD_189096 | JGI IMG/M metagenome (GOLD analysis project Ga0256405, IMG submission 189096) | Bovine rumen microbial communities from Lethbridge, Alberta, Canada - RJG_02 | ecosystem: Host-associated > Mammals > Digestive system > Stomach > Rumen | place: Canada: Alberta... | reverse complement strand
AATAATCCTCTTTTTTATATCAATATCAATAGAATCTTTTATTATATTATTTTCCTCTTTTATTCTTTCAATAATTTCCGGAATATAATTACATAAATTATTAAATTCAGTAATTGTTGACTTTAAAGCACAATTAACATTGTTCCATTCAAAAGGACTTGTTCCATTATCATTACAATAAATATCTATTCCTTCTTCATTTTTTATTAATATCACTTTTTTATCTTCTAAAATAGCATATTGTTTATTATCTTTTTTATAACCACACCTATTAACAAAATAACTACTAAAAAAAATAATAAGATTTAAAATTCTATACATATATCTATTGTCTAATTATTAATCATTAAATTATCTATATTTTTAACATTATTTTTAACATTATTTTTAACATTAACGCCTTTATTATCTTCAAAAATAACATTGTCAAATTTATTTTTTTCTATAATATCTAAAAGTACTTTTTTTATTTCATTATTCTCTTTTTTTAACTCTAAAATCATATTATAAAGTAATTTTAACTCATCAATATTATTAAAATATTTATTTTCAGAACTTATATTTGTTGATAAAAACATCTTTTCATTTTCTGGAAGATATTTCTCTAAAACATCAACTTCAATAATCTTTTTACTTTCTAATATAGACATCTGTTCAACAATATTTTTAAGTTGTCTTATATTACCAGGAAACTGATATTTTAATAATAAATCTTTACTTTCATTAGTTAATATAACCTGTGATGTACTATATTTATCTGCAAAATCTCCAGCAAATTTATTAAATAATAATATAATATCATCATTTCTATTTCTTAAAGGTGGAATATGAATAGGAACAGTATTTAGACGATAATAAAGATCTTCTCTAAACTTACCCTCTTGAACTTTTTTTACCATATTTACATTAGTAGCAGCTATAACTCTAACATCTACTTTTTGAACTTTCGATGACCCAACAGGTATTATCTCTCCATTTTCTAATACCCTTAATAACTTAACTTGTGTTTCTAAAGGCATTTCACCTATCTCATCTAAAAATATAGTACCATTATTAACTTCTTCAAAATAACCTTTTCTATTACCTTCAGCACCCGTAAAAGCACCTTTTATATGTCCAAATAGCTCTGAATCTATAGTACCTTCAGGAATAGCTCCACAGTTGACACTGATAAACTTACAATGCTTCCTAGCACTAAAATGATGTATTATCTTAGAAAAAGACTCCTTACCAGTACCATTTTCTCCTGTTATTAAAACAGATAAATCAGTAGGTGCAACTAATAACGCTACTTCGATAGCTCTATTTAATAATGTAGATTCTCCAATAATACCAAAATTAGCTTTAGCTCTATCTATCTTACTTTTATCCATTACTTTTAAGTTAATTATTTTAAAATTTTATTATCTATAATTAAAGTTTTATATGTCTTTGTTACTCGATTTAATTATTACAGTTATATCAGTTATTATAATTGGTATTTGTGTTCAAAAAATTATTAATTGTTATGATGAAAAAGATGAAAAAGATAAAAATGATGAAAATGAAAAATAACTTAGATTATATTAAAAATATAATAAGTATAACTATATATAAAACACATCAATGTTACACTCCTCTTACTTTAAAAGTAGTTACTTTAAAAGTAACCAACTAGATGTCTTTACATTCGTAAAGACGAATACTTAATTAAAAGTAATATAAGAATTAATATATTAAGCCTGTACGGCATTTGAGTACAATTTGAATACTTTTTAAGTAATAGCCGGTTCGGCGTCTGAGAACGAAAATCCAACGTTACGTTGGGAGAAGATACCTATGTGACGTTTTTTGAAACTACCATTTTTAATGTTTTTTTGGTTTTTAATATCTTTAATGTTATTAAAAGATAAGTTTTTTAAAGATAAGATATTTTCGATAACTTCTAATATGTCTGCACATTCTTCAATAATATGTTTATTATCAATAGATAAAGATTCTATAAATTCATTACATTCTTCGAATAATTTTTTTTGCAAGAAGTACATATATTCTTCATCTTTTTCAGCGGTATAATATGTTATTTTTCTATCTTCTTTTTGTATTAGGTCGACGATATTATCTCTTATTAACTTTATTTTTTTCATGAAAGTCACGTGAGTATCATTTTGTTTAAAGTTATATAATGTCGATTCTATATTGTCTTTATATGTATCTTTATTTTTTTCAAAGTCGTCGTTGTCTTTCCAGTTGTAGACACCTTTGTTATATTTATTGGCTACTAACTTTCTAAAGAACTGTGATTCTATCTCTCCTTCTATATCTTCTTCTGGAATACAATAATAATTATCGTTATTTATATATAGAAGATAGTTATTTTCTATTGGTAGGTCGTATTTTAATATATTTAGGAAGTTTTTTATGCTATTTTTTACAGTATAATCTGATATATCTTTATTTTTTTTTAGTTTAAGATTTTCTGTTATGTCATTAGGGTTTATATTTACATTTGGTATTATATGTATGTGTGCGTGAAATATAGAATTACCACAAATTTTTTTATCTTCCTCGACGATATTAGTACCATGTTCAAATATACTATATATAGTCATGTTAAAGATAACAGAAATACGATTTAAAATATACTGTATTTCATCTGTTTTTTCAATTTCGATACTTGAAAATGATGTGTAGTGATATTTAGGAATTATTATAATATGGTTTTTAGCAACAGGATAACTATCAACATTAATAATGAAATTTTTAGTTTCAAATAAAAAATTTTTAAGATTGTACAATTTTAAACTATTTTTATATATTTCTTCGCAATTATTACACATTAAACATTTGTTAATCATAAGTGTTTATTTTTAGATGTTAAATATAGAAAGATTTTTTTAGATTTTTGTAAGATTTTAATATTTTTATAAATTATAAAGTGATATTTATAGTCTTTACGAAAAAATTTGTTAAATTGTTTTTTAGTATATTTTTAGTAGTCTTTTATTTTTAAAGAATATGACTGTAATATAAAAATTATAAAATTATAATAATTTTGAATATGTTTTTTAAAAAACAAAGTATAAGAAATAAAAATTATTTAAATATTTTAAAGTAAATAAATCTTTTAATTAATTTATTTCTCAAATAGTAATTAATATTTTATTTTATATAGTCTAAAAATGAATTTGGATGATTTTTAAATAAATTATCGTCAATTTCTCTATGATTTTTAATTTTAAATGTTATAAAAGGTTTCTTTTTTACAGCATTTTTTCTATTCTCTTTATATTTCTCATTTTTTTTATTTTTTAAATTATTATCATAATTTTCAAGTATTTCATAAAATCGTTTCAAACTATCAGGCTTTGAAAAAAATTGAGAATCTGCAATTAGACTAAGCATTAATCTTAATTTAGGATCCATATTCATATTATTAAAATCGATTTTTAAAATATCATTTTTATAATTTTCTAATACATATTCACTTCCTTTAGTACAATCTAATTCAGGACATCCATTAAATAAAAAACTTACTACTAAAGCTGCAGCATAATGATCAGATTTATATAAATTATCTCTACATAAAGTGTCATTAGGATATTTAATGCCATTTACATCTATACTTTCAAATATTGAAGTACTAGGTTCGAGATCACTTCTAGTATCACAAATATCGGCAATACAAGTTCTTCTTTCTTTAAAATAAATTTCAAATCCAAAATTTTTAATATTATTAATCAGAAATCCATATTTTTCATCTTCATTTAATTTATCAAAATCTGATTCTGATAAAAAATTATTTTTAAATACATCAGAATTCAAAAACATAATTTTATTATCATTATAAATTTTTAATAAATTATCACGATTATAGCCTTTTATATTTACAAATTTTTTTAAAATATGTTTTGAACAGTATGGTAAAGTACAACGATCATATGGTGTACTATATTCTACATCTCCTTTATAACCTAATGAAAAATCTGTTAATATTACATTATTATTATTATCTAATAAAAAATTATCAAGTTTTATATCATTATGAAAAAATTTATTTTCTCTTAAATATTTTAATACATCAAAAATTTGAAAAGAAATTCTATTTAAAAAATCATAATCACGGAGTTGAAGATTATCATTATAATAATTAGCAATACCTAATAAATCCCCAGCATATTTAGGCATTAACACATAACCTAAAGGGGATAAGGAAGCAGATTCTAAAATTTCAACAATATTTTTATGTGTAAAATTTGAAGGAACTAACTCATTTTCTAATAAGTAGTTTAAGGTAAATTTACATGCATAAGGTCCAGAAAAAGTTAAAAATTTTTTTTCATTGTATTCTTTATCAATTTGTCCTTTTATACATTCTAAAACAAAACCTAAACCACCTTTACCAATTTGTTGAAGAAATAAACATCCTGAAAATGCATTAAAAAAATTAATCGCACAGATCCAACTATTATAAAAATATTCATCTTCTATTAATTTAGCAGATTTAATTTTATTATAAAAATTACTAATGTTTTCATTAACATAACAACGAAAAGAAACAGAATTTAATTTTGCAGATTTATATGCTTTATACAATTTTATTAATTCATTAAAAATAGTTAAACAGTATAAATAATATTTAGGTAAACCATTAAAATATTTAATATTAACAACATTGAGAACATCATATACTAAACTTAAATTATTAAACATACAAAAAAATTTAAAATTATCATCATATAAAAATTTACTATCTTGCTTTAAATAATAAGCATACGTTTTACAAAAATCGTTATATTCAAAATGGGAAAAATCTTTTTCATTAATATATTTAACTTTATAATATTTCTCTGATGTACTTTTCTCTATATAACATTCTTCTATTTTAAAACATTCTTCTATTTTAAAATTATTATTCATTGCTGATAATTTATAAAAAGAACCACCTAACAATATAGGCTTATAACTAATTTTTTTCGCTAATCTAATAATATTAACCATAAAGATTTTAGTTATTGTTTAATTATATAGACATAAATAAAAAATATACCAAAATTGTTTTAAAAAAAATAAAACAGATATAAACATTTTTTAAAAAAAATAAAAAATATATATTAGCATATAAAAAATGTTCATTGTTTAATTTTAAGAATATACATTTAATTTCAAGAAAAAATAAATAAATATATTAGTAAATATATATGATTCTTGAAGAAGAAGAATTATTTAATAAGTATCAAGAAAAAATTTATAAGAGGTTAAATAATTTTTCAATTTTAAAAACTGTAGGTACTATTGGTGATGAAGATAATGTTAAATTATTTGCTATTGGAGGTTTTGTAAGAGATTTATTATTAGATCGAGAAAATTATGATATAGACATTTTATGTTTAGAGAATAGTTTTGATATTGCTAATAAAGTTGCAGAGACATTACAAGCTAATGACTTTGCTATATATAAAAACTTTGGTACTGCAATGGTAAAAAAAGACAATCTTCAAATAGAATTTGTTGTAGCTAGAAAAGAATCTTATAAATTTGACTCTAGAAAACCTGAAATACAACAAGGTACTTTTCAAGATGATCAACTAAGACGTGATTTTACAATAAATACATTGGCAATATCTTTAAATAAAAACGATTTTGGACATTTAATAAATACAGTTCATGGATTAGAAGATCTTAATAATAAGATTATAAAAACGCCTGTTGATCCAGATATCACCTTTAGTGATGATCCTTTACGGATGTTACGATGTATAAGATTTGCTACTCAATTGAATTTTAATATCGATGAGAATACTTTTAGAGGAATTGTTAATAAAAAAGATAGGATAAATATTATTAGTAAAGAAAGGATTAGAGATGAGTTGAATAAGATAATAATGTCTAAAAAACCGTCAAGAGGTTTTAATTTATTATCAAAATGTGGATTATTAAAAATTATAATGCCGTATGTTGAAGATCTTAGAGGTAAAATTCAAGTAGATAACTTTTCACATAAAGATATATATTATCATACATTACAAGTTTTAGATAATGTTGCAGAACAATCTAATAATATATGGTTACGATGGACTGCTTTATTTCATGATATAGCCAAACCTAAATGTAAAAAATTTGATAATATACATGGGTTTTCATTTCATGGTCATGAGGAGTTAGGTGCTAGAATGATAAAAAATATATTTGCAGATTTACATCTTTCTAAAGATCATATAAAATATGTTGAGAAGTTAATACGATTACATTTAAGACCAATAACAATTGCACAAGACGATGTTTCTGATTCAGGAATAAGAAGATTAGCATTTGAAGCTGGAGAAGATTTTAATGATCTTATGATATTATGTAGAGCTGATATTACATCGCATAATTCAATAAAAATCAAAGAATATCTAAATAATTTTGATAAAGTTGAAGCTAAAATAAGATACATAATTGAAAAAGATTATAAGACAAATTTACAACCGGTTATAACAGGTGAGATGATTATGGATGAGTTAAAAATAAAACCAGGCCCTATTATAGGTATGATAAAAAATAAATTAAAAGAAGCTATTTTAAATGGTGATGTGGAAAATAAATATGAACCACTTCATGAGTTGATGATGAAGATAATAGAAGATATGAAAAATAAATAGGTATATATATTGTAAAAAGGTAAAAATATATTAGTTTTAATATATAATATTATGAAAAAATATTTAAAAAATCTAGGAATATCCGCATCAATAATAGCAACAGTAAATACAAATATAGCAATGGAAGCGCCAGTACCTAAAACTGGAGCTATAACTATAGTATTAGATGATGTTAAATATACAACAAATGATGGTTCAGCAAAAATTAAATTAGTAGATAAAGAAAATAGTGAAGAAAGTATAATTAATTATCTTGACGTAAATTTTTATAAGTTTACTAATAATGGCAAAACTATAGATGGTTCTGCAAAAAAATATTTGATTACTAAAATAGAAGGTAATGGAGTAAAATATAACACTGGAAACTTGACTTATACTTTTAATGAAGGTGAACCATTGAAAATACATTTAAAATCAAAAAATTACATTAAAATACAATATACAGATTGGCAACGTTTACAATATGAGGATGAAAAAAAATTATTTGAAGCAATTACTAATGATATAAGTGTAATTGAGTTATTTGAGGCGATTAAGGACAATTTTAAATATAAAGATTTAGGTAAAGATTTAAGTAAAGATTTAGGTACAAGTAATATAAATAGTGAAAAATATAATAGTATAAAAAATTTTCAAGCAATAGATGGAGATGAGGTTATAATAACAATTGATTCTTCTAAAATTGCTGATGAACACATTAGAAGATGTTTTGTAAAACCTGCATGTAGTATAAATCTTATTAAACCAGATATACTAAATGAATTGAATAGTGCTGAGTTTGATTTTAAAAATAGTGTAAAAACTATTGGTGACTTAAAAACATTACTTAACAATTTTAAATGTAATGAAGATGGTGAATATAAGGCTGATGGCAAACAAGTAATAACAGGACCATTTAAAATTAAAATTAATGGTGATGGAAATGAAATACCAAGTACTGCAGACAAAACAGATTTAACAGGTGCAAATTTTATACATTTGATTGTTGATAAAAATACATTCAATCCATATTTTTTAAAAAAGGAATTAAAATTTGATATTGAAGGTGGTAAAGATAATTATATAATCTCAGATGAGATTAAGAATAAAATACAAAAATCTTTAAATAAATTAACAAATGCAGAAGAAGTAACACAAGATGCAATTTTTGCTGAATTAAAGAAATTAGAAAAAGATGTTTTTGTAGAAGGTGTAGTTGTAGAAAAAAATATTAAATGTTATAAGACTGGTGATAATAATGCAATTAAAAGCAATTTTGGAACAGATATAACAGTTAAAATAGATCCTAAAGCAATAAATCCAGATAAAATTAAAATAAAATTAACACTTGGAGATATTAAAAATAACGAAAATATAAACTTAGATCCAGCTGTAGTAACTGCTATAAATGAAAAAATTAAAGAAGTAAAATTTGGAATTAGCGTTAAAGAAATATTGGCTATATTAAATAATGATGAGTTAAAAAGTTATGTTACAGAAACTTTAGTAGAGACAGATATTTTAGATAATACTGGTAATGCGTTAACAAATAATGTATCAAAAAATTCAACAATAAAAATTAAGGCTGATAAGATAAAATCTGAATACTTTAAAAAAGAAAAAGAAAAAGATAATGATGAAACAGATCAAACCGGTACAGAAAATGAAGTTCAAACTGGTACACAAACTGGAGATCAAAAAGAAAAAAAAGGATGTTGTGGAGGATATGGTAATAAAAAATAAATACCATAAAAAATTATGAGTGCTTCATTTTGTTTTTAAATAAAATTTATTAAATTAATATTCTTTAAATTTGGAAATTTTCTTTTAAATGATGAAAAATTATTGTAACTTTTTTGTAAAAAAGTTACTCAAAAACCAACGTAACGTTGGATCCACCTTATTATTGTTGGTTACTTTTAAAGTAACCTTAGGTGTAATAATTAATACATATCTAAAGATCTAGAAAAACATTTTGATTTTAGTTGTAAAAACGGTATATATTTTCTAAAATCCGAATTTACATCTTTTACACCACCAATATTATAAGTTTGACTTTTATTATTCAAAGATTTATATTTTCCACCATGATAATTTAATGAAAAATAACATTTAAATCCATCTGAATAATATTGTTTTGCTTTTGGTGAAGAATCAATGATTTTTTGAATTGTTTTAATAAATATATTTTTGACTTCCAGCTTTTGTTTTTCCTTTTTTTATAACACAATTTTTACTTTTACAATAAATACAATTTCTACACATATATTTAAGTTAAAATATATTTGTAAAAAATTTATTTATTAATAAAAAAGACGCAAATGTAACACTTCTAAAGAATATAATAATGTACCAATTAATTTAACAATAATTTAAATTTTTATAGACATCATATGCTTTTAATATTTATAAAAACTAAGGAGTGCTCCATTTTAGTATTTTATGGAAAAATTTATTATTATTTAATTTTCAACATTCAAAACTTTTTTGTAAAAAAGTTTTGTCAAAAAACTTTTACGTTTTTGCATTCGCAAAAACAATAATACAGAGTGTATATTTTATACATCATCTATAAAAATACATCATATATTCGTTTCTATGGATATAGAAACATCATATTGTTTACTTCCTAAGTAAGTATTAAGGCGCTTCGCCGATTGAGAAGGAGTGGCCTACTTTCTAAGTAGGTTTAAAAAAATATTTTTTATTTAAAAACTAAATGATTCACTCCAAAAAACTATAATTGTAAAGAATAATATTAGATTTATCGTTTAATAAAATTTTCACAAACAGATTTTAGATCAGATTGTATATTTTCATTCCATTCTCCGTTTGATAATTTTTCTAATAAACCTTTATGTTCAATATTCATCATTCTTAAGAAATTTTCTTCACATTTCTGAACATCTTTAATTTCAACATTATCTAAAAAACCATTCATTGAGAAGAACAAAATAGCACACTGTTCTCCAACTGATAAAGGCTTATGAATACCCTGTTTTAATATCTCATTATTCTTTCTACCTCTATCTATTATCAATTTAGTAGCTGCATCTAAATCTGATCCAAATTTAGCAAAAGACTCTAATTCTGCAAATTGTGCTTGGAATAATTTTAAAGTTCCTGCTATCTTCTTCATAGATTTCTTTTGAGCAGAACTACCAACTCTTGATACGGAAATACCAACATTAATAGCAGGTCTAAATCCAGAGTTAAATAAATTACTCTCTAAAAATATCTGTCCATCAGTAATAGAAATAACATTCGTTGGAATATAAGCAGACACATTACCATCTTGTGTTTCTATTATTGGAAGAGCCGTTAATGATCCACCTCCTTTTACCTTATCTTTTAAAGATTCTGGTAAATCATTCATATTTCTAGCAATATCATCATTAAGATTTATCCTTGCTGCTCTTTCTAATAATCGTGAATGTAAATAGAATACATCTCCAGGATAAGCTTCTCTTCCAGGTGGTCTCTGTAATAATAATGATATTTCTCTATATGCTACTGCTTGTTTTGATAAATCATCATATATAACTAATGCAGATCTACCAGTATCTCTAAAATATTCTCCTATTGTAGCACCAGTAAATGGAGCATAATATTGCATAGAAGCTGAATCTGAAGCTGTAGCAGCAACGATAACTGTATATTTTAAAGCATCATATCTTTCTAATTCAGCAACAACATTAGCTACTGTAGAAGCTTTTTGACCTATAGCAACATAAATACAATATATTGGATTTCCTTCATCATAAAAATGTTTCTGATTTATTATAGTATCTATAGCTATCGTTGTTTTACCAGTCTGTCTATCTCCAATTATTAACTCTCTTTGTCCTCTTCCAATAGGTATCATTGCATCTATAGCTTTAATACCAGTTTGTAAAGGTTGATTTACTGGTTGTCTAAATAACACTCCAGGAGCTTTTCTCTCTAATGGCATTCTATAACTCTCTCCTTCTATAACTCCTTTACCATCAATAGGTCTTCCAAATGTATCAACAACACGTCCTAACATACCTTCACTAACATTAATAGAAGCTATTTTTCCTGTACGTTTTGCTTTAATACCCTCTTCAATACCTCTAGATTCACCAAATATAACAACTCCTACTGAATGTTCTTCTAAATTTAAAGCTAATGATAATACTCCATTTTCAAATTCTATCAACTCTCCAGCTTGAACATTAGAAAGACCATCTATATAAGCCACTCCATCCCCAACTTGTATAACAGTACCTACCTCTTCAAATTCTTTAGAAAAGTCAATATCATTAAGCTGTTTCTCTAAAAAAGAAACCATTTCATCGATTTTAACAGACATACTATATTTTTATACTTAGTTTGTTTTTAAAAAAACTATAAAAAACCATCCATTTTATTTAAAAATAAAATCAAACATTAACTATCTAAAAATTTCTAAATTTATCTCTAAATATATCATATGTAAAAACAATTTTAAAAATAAAGTTACATTTTTCATAAGAAATCTATATATTATTACGAATATATATTTCAAATTATAACTTTAATTTTTACAATTTTTAAATAATTATTTTAATTCTATTTCAGCACCTGCTTCAGTTAATTTGTTTTTAATATCTTCAGCTTCTGCTTTAGCTACATTTTCCTTTATTGTCTTTGGAGCACCATCTACTAGATCTTTAGCTTCTTTTAAACCTAGTCCAGTAATCTCTTTAACAACCTTTATTACTGCTAATTTAGATTGACCTGCACTCTTTAAAACAACATTAAAAGAACTCTTTTCTGCACCTGCTGAAGCACCACCTTCATTATTAGATACTGCTACTGCTACAGGAGCACAAGCTTGTGGTTCAATACCATATTCATCCTTTAATATCTGTGCTAATTCGTTAACTTCTTTAACTGTTAGATTTACTAAATTTTCTGCTATTGTTCTTAATTCTGCCATAATAATTTCTTTTATTATTTATTTTTTAAAGCTTCAACTATACCTGATACTTTATTTTTACTATCTAAAATACCACTTACTACTGTGTTTATACCAGATTTTAATGCTAAAATTATATCACCTATTAATTCATTCTTAGACTTCAATTGACTTAAATGATCTAATTGTTCATTTCCGTAAAAAACATCTCCATTAATATAAGCGCATTTTAATTTTATATTTTCAAAATCTGTTTTTTTAAACTCTTTAACAATTTTACCAGGTTTATTATATAATTCATTTACAAATAAAATTGCTGAGATATTTTTTAAACACTCATTATTTATTCTATCTTTATCAACATCTTTTATGTTAACATTACCATCCATTGCTAAAGATATCAATGAATTTTTAGCTACTTTAAATGTAACCCCATTAGACTTACATTTTCTTCTTAAACTCATATTGTTTTTCACATTGATTCCAGTTATGTCAACAATATAAAAACAATCATGAGACTTAAAATCTTCTGCTAAATCTTGAATTCGATTATTTTTCTCACTTCTACTATACATAATATAATACTAATAACTGTAATCTATATAAAAACCAGGCCCCATTGTACTCGAAATACTAATACTTTTTATAAAGTTTCCTTTAACACTGGATGGTCTTGCCTTAATTAAAGCATTGATAAAAGAGTTAAAGTTCTCTATTATCTTTTGATCATCAAAAGATTTTTTACCAATACAATTATGAATGATACCATTTTTATCATTTTTAAATTCCACTCTACCACTCTTTATTTCTTTTATAGACTTTACTATATCCATTGATACACCTCCAGTTTTAGGGTTAGGCATTAAACCTTTAGGACCTAATATCTTACCTAATTTACCAAATTTAACCATCATATTTGGAACTGTAACAATAGTATCAAATTCAAACCATCCTTCTGTTATCTTCTTTAAATATTCGTCACTTCCAGCAAAATCAGCACCAGCTTCTAAACATTTAGATTCATCACCACTATTACATATTGCTAATACTCTTTTAACTTTTCCATTACCATTAGGTAATATAGTAACACCTCTAATAAGTTGATCTGATTTTTTAACATCAATACCTAATCTTACAGCTATATCTATTGATTCGTCAAACTTGGCGTAAGAAAGTTCTTTCAACTCCTTCAAAGCCTCTTCTATTTTGTATTTTTTCTTATTACTAAACTTCTTTAATAAATTAGCTCTATTCTTAGATAAACGCATCTTGTATTATTGCTAAATAAATATTGAAAAAAGACAAAATTTTCTTGTCTATTTTTTATAGTTTATAAATCTTCATATTACCACAAATAACACTCTATTGAAATTTTTATTTTATTTTATTTTATCTATATAGTATGAAAAGGGTTATTAATACATCTTTATATTTATCATGTTTAAATAACATAAATTGTATTACTATTAATAAAGAATCAAAAATATTTATAAATCATATTGAGTTTTGTAATGTTAGGCAAGATTTAAATTTTGATTTTCCAGTTACAGGTTATGTTAAATCTGTTGATTTTTTAAAATTATTTAATAACGATACATATAGTACTTATGCAATAAATGGTAAAAAAGTAGATATAAAATTATCTGAGTTAAAATTTGAAAAAATATTAAACAATTTAAATAGATTTGATACTGGATTTGAGATTAGAAATGATGATACTATTCCATCTATGAGCGAAGATGATTTAAAAAAGCCAATAGGAATGTCATATTTTAAAGATTATAATTGGCCAAAAGATAAAATTATATATAGTATTGAGTACACTGGAGATGATAAAAAAACAGTTGTTGATTATAAAAATAATGAAGCTATTGATGATGTTTGTACATTTTCTAAACAAAAACAATCAAACACATTTAGGTTTGAAGATGTTTTATACTCATTAAAAGATAAGTTTATCAAAGATTCTCAAAAATGTAATTTCCCAGTAGATAGAGCAAGTATTAAAGATATAATAATAAAAACGAAATCTGAGGAAATAAAACTCGAAAATCTTTATCATCAAAAATATCAGATCTTATTTTTAGAACTTGTTAATAAAGCTATAAAAGATAACACATTAGAATATGCTAAAATAATATTCTCAACTTGTGAAAAATTAAAATCTGAAGATAAACCAGAAAATAAATGTAAATGTTGTAATAAATAAATTTAAGTTATATCATATATTGTAATATACAATATTATATTTATATTGATATAATATTGTGTTTAAAAATAAAGTATAGTAAATTAAAAAAAATATAAAAATTCATTAATATAAATATATAGATATAATGTCTGATATAGAATATAGACTATTTGATCCTAAGGAGGATTTTGTTTTTAAGATGATATTTGGAATAGAAGAAAATAAATCGATTTTGATTTCATTATTAAATTCTATTTTAAAAGGAAGACCATATATTAATGATGTAACATTGGAAAATACTGAAATTTCTAAAATTTTTAAGGACGGAAAATCTTCAAGACTTGATATTTTAGCAACAGATGATAATGGAATAAAATATGATATCGAGATGCAATGTCGTAAAACAAAAGATATTATAAATAGAACATTATATTATGCATCGAAATCATTTGCAAAAGATCTTAAAAAAAACGAAGATTATAATAAGAGTAGAGTTATTTCTATATGGATATTTGGTGAAAACATTACTGAAAGAATTGAACCTATTAGTGAAGCATTAATGACATTTCAACCTAATCAAAGAGATAAATATGGAATAATGACTGATAATATTAGGATTATATATCTTGAGTTAAACAAGTATATTGTAAGTGATGAAAATATTAAATATAAATTATCTAAATGGGTTGATTTTTTAAAAGATCCAATTAATTTAAATAAAGACACTGTTGAAGATAAAGATATAGATAAAGCTAGAAAAACACTTGAATATATAAGTACAAGTAAAGAAGAAAGACTAATTATTGAAAAAATTGTTGAAGGTCGAAATGATTTTTATAGTGCAAATACAATAGCTAGAGAAGAAGGTAAAGAAGAAGGTTTAAAAGAAGGTAAAATAGAAATTGCTAAAAATATGTTGAAATTAAATATTGATGTTAATATAATTTCACAATCTACAGGTTTAAGTGTTAATGAAATAGAAAATTTAAAAAATTAAAATGATTAAACTAGTATTATTAATTTTATATATTTCATTTATAAATTTTAATATTTTTTCAAAAGGTAAATGTAAATGTAATAAATATAAAAGTAATAAATACAAATGTAAATGTAATAAAATAGAAGAAAATAATACTGGAAATAATAAAGATAATGAAGATAACGGAGATAAAAAAGAGGATAATGATAAAAAAAAGGATAATAAAAATATAGTAAAAGATGATGAAGGTAATAAAATAGATTTAAATGATTATATTTTAATTGATGATATAAAAAAACCAGAATATTTTATAGATTTTTCAAAATTAAAAGATGAAGATAAAAAGATTAAATTTATATTTTTAACAAAACCAATAGAATGGGCTAATTGGTGGTGTTGGATGATATCTGAAATACAAAGTTTATTTAGTGTTCCATTATTTTTTGAATATATTGCAAATGGTAATTTTAAAGAAGAAAGATTTAAAAAATTAAAAAAATTACAAGAATTATTATTAGAAATGATTAAAAATCAAAATGATCCATCTACTAAAACATTTTCAAAAGAAAAATTTGAACCTTATTATAAGTATTTTATTGATGATATAATTATTACTACTGGTCAACATTGTGAATTTGTAAATAAAAAAGAATACTATAAATTTATTAAATATGGAAATGGAGGAGGTTTATATTCTTTTTGTAATTATTTAAATATAATTAAGTGTTTTTATTTTCATATTAAATATAACTATGAAAATTCTAATATAATTTATCAGAGTTATAAAAATTTGCCACGTAAAAGTTTTGGTAAAGATTATTGGAAATGTAATAATATTAACGAATTTAAAAATAAAATTAAAGATTATTATAAAAGTAAAAATTTAAGAAGTAAAATAGTATTTAAATTTTTAGGAGATGATTATTTTAAAAAATTTTTAAAAGAAATAGATATAAATGATTCTACTAACTATCAAAATATTAATAACCTTTATCTTGATGATTTTATATTTATATTAGATGAAAATATAAAAAACGAATTTAAAGATATTGTTAAAGAACTTGATAAAAACAGAACAGATCTTACAAAATATTGTAATATTATTGATAATATCTTTAATAAATTCGATTTTGAATTAAATTCTACAATTGTATGGCCATCTGATAATCATATGTTTAATATAAATTATAATAATAATGATAAAAGTTTTTATTCTTATAATACTTTAGGTGGTGAAGAATTTAAAAAATTAACTAAAAATGAAGTTATCGATTTTATTAATAATAATCCAACAAAGATTGATGGATCTAATTCAGTTTTTTTTATTTCAGTTAAAAAAAAATAAACATTTTTAAATATATCTTTATAATATTATAATCACCATTGTGCTATTATTACTACAATATATTATATAAAATACTTACTTGAAAAGTAAGCAACTTACTTAGAAAGTAAGCAACTAGATGTCTTTACATTCGTAAAGACGAATACATATAGTATTATATATTATATCATATATTCTTGTTTCAACGATGTTGAAAGTTACTTTAAAAGTAAGCAAGTAATAAAATATTGTTTTGTGATACTTTTTTAAAAAGTTTCGAATTGCATACTTTTAAAGTATGAGCCTGTACGGCGATTGAGTACGTACCTTTGTTACTTTCTTAGAAAGTAATTATTGGTTCATTCCCATTAAGAATTCTTCGTTATTGGATGTTAATTTCAATTTACTTTTTAAGAATTCCATTGCGTCTGCTGGTGTCTTTTCTACTAAGAACTTACGCAATATTTGTATTCTATTTAGAAGACTTTCATCTATTAACAAGTCATCACGCCTTGTACCTGATTGTAATACATCTATAGCAGGGAATATCCTTTTGTTAGATAATGTTCTGTTTAGATATAACTCCATGTTTCCTGTACCTTTAAACTCTTCAAATATGACTTCATCCATCTTTGATCCTGTTTCTATAAGAGCAGTAGCTATTATCGTCAGTGATCCTCCATTTTCTATTTTTCTTCCTGCACCAAAGAATTTCTTAGGAGAATGTAATGCGTTTATATCCATACCACCACTTAATATCTTTCCTGAAGAAGGTATTACGACATTATAAGCTCTTGCTAATCGTGTTATAGAATCCATTAATATTACTACATCTTTACCACTTTCTACAGCTCTTTTAGCTTTTTCTAAAGCAAATACAGACATCCTAACCTGTTTCTCTTCTGTTTCATCAAATGTAGAAGCTATAACAGTACCTTTAACAAATCTAGTCATATCTGTAACCTCTTCAGGTCTTTCTCCTATTAGTAATACTATTAGTTCTACATTAGGATGATTTACAGCAATACCATTAGCAATATCTTTCAATAACATCGTTTTCCCAGATTTTGGTGGAGCCACTATAAGACCTCTTTGTCCAAAACCTATTGGTGAGAACATGTCTAATACTCTCATTGAATATTGTTGTGGTGTCGTTGATAGGTTCATTAATTTTACTGGATATATAGGTATTAAGTTATCAAAACCTATTCTTTTTTTACATTCACTAGGATCTCTACCGTTTATCTTTTTTATTTCACATAACGTCCTATATTTTCCTTTTTCATTAGGCATTTGTATCATTCCTTCTATAACATCGCATGTCTTTAATTCATAGTTTTTTATTATATAAGGTGATACATAAATATCTTCAGGAGTAACGTTAAAAGAAGGTCCTCTTAAAAAACCATAACCATTTTCTGCAATGATATCTAAAGTTCCTGTAAAAGGAAATGTCTCTTTATTATTATTTTCTGATGTGTTTTTTAATGTTGTAAACCTTCTAACATTATTTGTTTTATTGATTTGATCTTTATCTGTTGTTCTATCTATATCAGAATTTTCAAATTCATTTTCATTTAAAATATCGTCTCTTTTAAGCATATAAGTTAAAATTTATTATAATGTAATTGTTAATCTATAATTAAAAAAAATCACTGTTAAATTTTTAAGTATGATCATTAAAATCTATATTTGAGTACTTAATTATTTTTCCCCCTTTTATTATTTGATAAAAATTTATTTAGAAAAAACTAAAATCAAATATATTTTTTATCATTTTTTATTATATGTGTGATCTAATAATTCATCTACAAGTAATCCTCTACCTTCATATATAGCTTCGTTATTTATTTTTTTTTCATTAGATAGGTGGTTTCCGCTTCCTATATGTATGTATTTTATATTATTGTCGTTATCATCTATTATAAACAGTCCATTTTTTTTATTAAATTTAATATCAAAGTCTAAGTTT
>Ga0256405_10006761_pt1 | contig 17993 bp, 15 predicted proteins | sample RumenRJG_02DNA_FD_189096 | JGI IMG/M metagenome (GOLD analysis project Ga0256405, IMG submission 189096) | Bovine rumen microbial communities from Lethbridge, Alberta, Canada - RJG_02 | ecosystem: Host-associated > Mammals > Digestive system > Stomach > Rumen | place: Canada: Alberta... | reverse complement strand
ACATGCTGTGCCATTTTAAGGAGGAAACGATGAAAAAAATTGTATGTTATGCAGCTGCCATGACTATTCTAGCTTCCCTATTTGCCGGAGGGCAAAAAGAATCTACGGGAAAAGCAAACAAGCCCGTCAATATTATGATTGGTTATGAAAACAATCCCGGCGAGCCTATAGATCTTGCCTGCCAAAAGTGGAAAGAATATGTGGAGCAGGAAAGCAATGGAACCATGACCGTTACCCTGTATCCATCAAGCCAGCTGGGAACCAAAGACAATCTTATTGATCAGGCTGTAAACGGCGATCCTGTAATCACACTTGCAAACGGAGCTTTTTTTCAGGACAGAGGTGTAAAGGATTTTGGTATAGTATTCGCCCCCTACCTGTTCGGTTCATGGGATGATTTTACCAAGCTTAAAGCAAGTTCGTGGTGGAAACAAAAGAGCGATGAACTAGAAAAGCAGTGCAACCTTAAAATTCTTACGGCATGGCATTACGGAGTACGCCACACCATTACCAAAGATCCTGTAAAAACTCCGGCCGATATGAAAGGTAAAAAAATTCGTGTGCCGAACAATGTTATTCAGGTACGCGGTACCGCCGCAATTGGTGCTACACCTACACCAATGTCCTTGGGTGAGGTTTATACCGCTTTGCAGCAGGGTGTGATTGATGGTCTGGAAAATCCTCTGCCTGTTATTCTGAACGGCGCATATCAGGAAGTAGCCAAATATCTGATTCTCGACGGTCATATTTATGATGAGACATGCTGGATAACTGGAACCAAATTCTTTGAAAAGCTGACTCCCGAACAGCAGAAACTGCTTATGAACTGCGGTGATAAGGCCGGTATATACAATAATAATCAGTTGGAATCCACCACAAAGGATGCCCTTGAAAAACTTAAGGCCGCAGGAGTCTCCGTAACAAACATCAATCTTGATGAATTCCGTAAAGCTTCAGAATCATTCTACAGCGATCCTGAAATTAAAAAGATGTGGTCAGACGGTATCGTTGATACCATCCGTGCAATTATAAAATAACAGGTACATGCGGAAAGTCATACAACAAGATTTTTTCGTGAAACTTGATGATACTGCATAATCTCTTTCAGATTATGCAGTATCACACTCAGTATAGTCAGTATTCCACAGGAGAAATAAGTGCAAGAACAGCCTGTAGCATTGAAAATAATAAAGAATCTGGATACCGCCATTGCCGCTGCTGCGCTAGTGCTGCTTATAGCCGTCACATTTTGTGGCGTAATCATGCGGTATATCGTTTCAAAGCCATTCGCGTGGGAAGAAGAAGTGCAGCTTGGTCTCATTATCTGGGTTGTGTTTTTTGGCGGACGTTTTGCGTTTATTACAGGCAATCATCCGTCAATTGATATGATTGTAAACCTGCTGCCTGCAAAAATTCGAAAATACAGCAACTGGATTATTGTCGTTATATCTGTTGCAGTACTTTTATATGCAGGATTCCAAGGACTCAAGTATGTCCTGCAAATGTTCCGTAACCACCGCGTTACCAACATGCTGCATATTCCTTATGCGCTTATCTATATTTCCCTGCCTATCGGTTGTCTGCTTATGTCAGTCCAAATGATTATCAACGCCTATAAAAAACGGAGATAAAAATATGCAAACATCTATCATTGCAGTGTCAGCAGTTATCCTGCTTGCATTGCTTTTTCTGAACATTCCGGTATTTATTTCCATTCTTGCCGGTTCAGCAGCCTACTTTTTTTTATCAGGCGGAACGCTCACAACGATACTCGGACAACGTATTGTATCCGGGGTAGAAAGCATCCCCCTACTTGCAATCCCTTTCTTCGTCTGTGCAGGTGTATTCATGAATTATTCCGGTGTCACTAGACGTATCATGGATTTTTGTAACCTGATAATTGGCCGCAAAACAGGAGGACTTGCACAAGTCAATGTTCTGCTTTCCACACTTATGGGCGGGCTTTCTGGCAGCAATCTTGCCGATGCCGCAATGGAAGCAAAAATGCTTGTGCCTGAAATGGAAAAGAAAGGTTTTTCAAAACCATTTTCTACCGTAGTTACGGCGATGTCCTCAATGATAACGCCGCTTATTCCTCCGGGAATTGCCATGATCCTTTACGGATCTGTCGCAAATATTTCCATAGGAAAGATTTTTATAGCAGGTGTTGGTGTTGGCCTGCTGCTCTGCGTTGCCATGCTTGTATTGGTGGCGATTATTTCAAAAAAAAGAGGCTATAAATCAGTAGAAAAACTTGAAGTAAAACCTGCACAGGCTATAAAAGGTGCACTGCTACCACTCTGCCTCCCTGTAATCATACTGGGCGGAATACGGCTCGGTATTTTTACCGCAACAGAAGCCGGATCCGTTGCTATTGTCTACGCCCTTATTCTTGGTTTGCTGTATAAGGAACTAAAACCAGAACATATACGAACAGGCTTGAAAGAAACCGTAGCCACAACAGCATCAATTATGGTTATTGTAGGCGCCGCATCTGCATTCGCATGGGTTCTCACCAGAGGACAAATACCACAAAAATTTACACAGCTGGTACTCGGTACAATCCACAATAAATATATATTTCTGATTACAGTTATTATATTCCTGATTATTGTAGGTATGTTCATAGAAGGAAATGCCGCACTGATCGTATTGGTACCGCTGCTTGCTCCTGTGGCAAACGCCTACGGAATCGATCCCATTCATTTTTCTATGGTATATATCTTTACCATGGCCTGCGGTGGTGTTACACCGCCGGTAGGAACCCTTATCTTTGTTACCTGCGGCATAACGAAATGCACAATAAAAGACTTTATTATAGAATCCATTCCTTTTTATATAATGCTTTTTATTTGTATGCTGCTCGTTGCATTCTGCCCAATAATCTCTACCGGTCTGGTACAACTGATTTATTGACAAGAACACTACATAGTGAATCTGGAGGCTTCTTTTGAAAACGCTATATGATGTACTCATTATAGGAGGCGGAGTTGTTGGCAGTGCCATAGCACGGGAGCTGTCAGCATATAAGCTGCATATAGGGGTACTGGAAAAAAATTTTGACGTATGCAATGAAACAAGCGGCAGAAACTCAGGCGTAGTTCACGGCGGCTTTGCATATGATACAGGAACACTAAAAGCTAAACTTTGTGTGCAAGGAAACCGTCTTATGGACGAGCTGTCCGATGAGCTGGGCTTTACCTTTAATCGCTGCGGTAAAGTTCTTGTAGGTAACACAGAACAAGAACGGCAGTCACTGGAACATACAATACAGCAAGGAAAAAAGAACGGTGCTACAGAACTTTCTCTTATCAGCGAAGAAGAACTTCACCATCTGGTACCTAAAGCAGTCGGAAAATTCGCTTTATTATCAAAGAATTCTGGTATTGTTGATCCTTTCAATTTAACGATAGCATTAGCAGAAAATGCCGCGCAAAACGGCGTTTCATATTTTTTCGATACAGAAGCTACCGGCATATCACGTCAAGATTCACTTTGGCAGGTACAAACCTCAAAAGGAGTGTATACTACAAAATGGATAATCAACGCAGCGGGACTTAACTGCGGAGTAATTTCCGATCTGCTCGGTATTACCGGATATAAAATCATCGGCTCAAAGGGTGACTATATTATTCTCGATAAAAAAACAGGCTCCCTGCTGCCTATGCCGGTCTATCCAGTTCCCTCCAACACATACATGGGAATTCATGTGACCAATACAACTGACGGCAATGTTATTATCGGGCCAAATGCCGATACAGTCATAGATTTTGCCTATTATGGTGTGCTTCAGAAAAATCTGGAGTATCTGACAGAAAGCGCATCAAAAATCTGGCCATGCATACAAAGGAGTGACTGTATACGAAATTATTCCGGCATTCTTCCGAAACTGGTTGATGCTGATGGAGCCATACAGGACTTCAAGATTGAAATACAGGATACTATTGCCCCCTGTGCCGTAAATCTTGTCGGCATAGAATCACCCGGGCTGACAGCGGCCGTTCCGATAGCGCGGATGGTACGGGATATGATGCAGGAACGCATAAAACTCGAACCGAACCTGCATTATAATCCCCGCAGGAAAACATTCCCCCGTTTTGCTGCGCTTGATGACATGCAAAAGGCAGCGTTAATCTCCCAAAACCCTGACTATGGAGAGCTTATATGCCGCTGCGAAAAGGTATCAAAAGCGGAGCTTATCAATGCTATCCGAAATCCACTGGGGGTACATACCATAACAGGTATAAAATACCGTACGCGCGCAATGATGGGCAGATGCCAAGGCGGCTACTGCCAGATGCGCCTGACACAACTGATTGAGCAGGAAACGGGCTGCATACCGGAAGATATTACATATGAGCGGAAGGACTCCCACCCTTTCACAGGCACTATGAGGTAACAGAATGGCGGAAATACAGAATATATCGAAAGACGCAGTTATTATCGGCGGAGGACCTGCGGGGCTTGCCGCAGCCGTTGAACTGCATAAAAAAGGAATAACAGACATTCTTATCCTTGAACGCGAAAAAAATCTCGGAGGCATACTGAGGCAGTGCATTCATGACGGTTTCGGACTTATACGGTTCAAAGAATTGCTTTCAGGGCCTGAATATGCAGGAAGATTCATTTCACAAGTGCACGAGCTGCATATTCCCTACAGTATCAATACAAGCGTCATACAGATAACACCGGATCACCAGGTTACCGCAGTCAGTCCTGCCGGACTTATACATATACAGGCAAAGGCCATTATTCTTACAATGGGCTGCCGCGAACGTACGCGGGGAGCACTACAGATCCCCGGCGAACGTCCCTGCGGTGTACTGACTGCCGGAGTTGCACAGGCATATATGAACTTATACAACAGAACTATCGGCAAAAATATTGTCATACTCGGTTCAGGTGACATAGGCCTTATCATGGCGCGACGGCTTACACTTGAGGGGGCTCACGTACATGCAGTATATGAAATACAAAGCACTCCGTCAGGTTTGCAGCGTAACATACATCAATGCCTTAATGATTTTGGCATACCCCTGTATCTCAGCCATACCGTCACAAATATACACGGGAACGGAAGAATATCCGGTGTGACCGTTCAAAAAGTAGACAATGCCATGCGGCCTGTCCCCGGTACAGAGCAAGATATTGCCTGCGATACACTTATTCTAAGCGTCGGGCTTATTCCTGAAAATGAACTGTCCGTAGGTTGTGGAATCAAACTTGATGTACGAACAAAAGGTGCAGTCGTAGATGAATTTTTCCAGACATCAGTACCCGGTGTTTTTGCAGCAGGAAATGTACTGCATGTGCATGATCTGGTTGACAATGTATCGCAGGAGGCAGAAGAGCTTTCTGATGCTGCAGCACAGTTTATCCGGCAGGGAACCCTTCCTCCCTGCCCTGTACAGGTCTGCTATGACGAGCATATAAACCATGTGTTGCCCCAGTATCTTACCGGAAATAATAAAACAATGCTGTCACTGCGGGTAGGCAAGGAATACAAGGACAAAACCATATCAGTTATACAGAATGGCAAGGAGATTGCTGCTAAAAAAATGAAAAGGCTGCTGCCCGCAGAAATGATCAGAATCCCGGTTTCTTCAGAAAGCTTTGTTGGACAGGAACCGGTGGAGGTATGTATCATATGAAAAAAGAACTGACATGCATTGTTTGTCCAAACAGCTGTACCTTGCAGCTGGAACTGGATGCAAATAATGCCGTTACATCAATAACAGGCAACACCTGCCCGCGGGGAGAAGCCTATGGCCGCCAGGAAATGACCAATCCGGTGCGCACCGTAACGTCAAGCGTCCGTGTTATAAACGGAGAACTTCCGCTTGTATCGGTACGCTTAACTCATCCTATACCAAAAGCAAAGATGAAAGCGGCCATGGACTGCATAAAAAAGCTGACGGTCACCGCACCTGTAGCAGCAGGCAGCATCATACAAAGCAGAATGCTCGGATATGAAAGCGATCTTATTGCTACAAAGGATGTGCTGGCAAAGGAATAGTACGGCTCACGCATGCACATGTCCATATGTGTATTCTGGAAGCGTTCCCGGCAACGTGATATACTCGCAGCAGGAGATGCATATGGGTTTAAAATACCACTGTTCTGCGGCGGCACTGCTGCCGGTGCTGCTGCTCAGCCTGTCCTGCGCGGCAGCGCTGCCGTCAAAAAGCGCAGAAGCAAGCAGCGTTCACCGCCGGGTGACTACGCGCAGCTATGACGCTAAAAAACGGCCCGACCAGACTCAGATTGATGCGCTTGTCCGCGCGGTATTCGCCTCGCCCACCGCAGACGATTCCCGTGCCACTGAAATATTCACCGTAACCGACCGCAAAACGCTCCTTCTGCTGAAAGGCGGCAATCCATGGACAGGGCAGCTCGACACTGCCCCGCTTGTTATTGTCATTGCCATAAACGGGCATGACATACATCATGCGGATCTTGCCGCATTGGACGCAGGCATCGCCGCGCAGAGCGTAATGATACGGGCTGCAGAGCTGGGGCTGGCCACCGTGCCCATGAGCATAGCCCCGCAGCCGCAGCGGATACAGGCGGTGCGCGCGGCGCTCTCCATGCCCGATTATGTAACGCCGCACATCATGGTGGCCGCAGGGTATCCTGCGGCGGACGCCTACAGCGGCGCCAGCACCTCATACTATAACGAAAAGCGGGTGCACAAAGAGCGCTGGTAGGCTTAGCGGCGCGGCTGCTGCACCCGCTGACACCTATAGTGATGCAGAATACAGCAGCTGAGCCGGTAAAAGACTATCGCGCCGAGCACAGCACCTGCCGTATCGGCGCACCAGTCGAACACGGAGCAGCTGCGCCCCGGCACATAGCTCTGGTGTATTTCATCGATAATGCCGTAGCATGAAACAAAGCAGGCCGGAAACACATGCCTGAACCTGACAGTGCCCTGTGTACCGGCGCCGAACGCCACCCAGAACGACAGCCCCGCAAAGCAGAGCATATGCACCAGCTTGTCGGCGTTCCAGAACTGCGGCATATATTCTATGGTTGATTGCGATGACAGATGCCAGCTGCATCCCAGGATAACGGCGGCAGGGATCCAGCGGAGCAGGCGCATGCATGGCAATACGTGGGAGCATGCGCACATGATCAGTTCTCCCGCACCGCTTTCATTTCTTTTTTACGGGTATACATGGCCTTGTCGGCACGCTTGAACACATTCACCACGCTCGTATCAATTTCAGGGTCATAGAGCGCATAGCCCAATGCTGCGGACACCCGCTCCCACTGCTCAAGCGTGTCATCAGCCTGCATGGCGGCAATCTTTTCGTTGAATTCCACCGTCAGCTGCGCTATATGCTCATAGTCCGAATTCTCCAGAATAACCACAAATTCATCACCGCCGATGCGGAACACCGGAGAATGCTTGAAAATAGCACACACCATCATGCACAGCTTTTTGATGGCGATGTTTCCCTGATCATGGCCATAGGTGTCATTGATCCGCTTCAGGAAATTCAGGTCTATCATGGCTATGCCGAATTGGGTATGGCCGTCGGCAAGCCGCCATTCAAGCTTGCGCACCTCATTGTCATATGCGGTTTTATTGCGGATGCCGGTAAGCGAATCCTTGTTCGCAAGGGCGTTCATCTCAGCGGCCTTCTGCTCGGAGGTCTTGAGCCGCAGGGATGTCTCCATCAGGCTTTTCATGTATTTTTCAAGCTCAAGGATCATGACCACCACCTGCCGTCCCAGCATGGCCAGCTCGTCATCGCCCACAATATTATTCTGGATGACCGTGGCAAGCTCCACGTTCTTGTCGGCGGTGTATTCTTTTACATGATCCTTAAGGTACATTATCTTGGAGATGTACCGGCGGTAAATGAACAGCAGCAAAATTGCGGTGCAGGTCATCAGTATTGCGGCCATTCCCGCAATCTGGATCAGCGAATTGCGCAGGATGCCCTGGTTCACGCGGGCAACATTGATCTCACAGGCTATGACGCCGAGCTTATTGCCATTGATGATGAGCGGCACATAATACGTATAGGTGTGCCCCCATTCATTGTCCCATACCTGAAAGTCAGGCTGCTTTTGGCCGGTAGACCAGGTTCTCCATTCAACGGGCACGGAAGAAGGCGTATGCTGGTATTCATCGCCCAGATACATGTATGCGCCGCCGGAGCCCTCTTTTTCCGTGCGCTCACCGTCTATCATGTAGACCACGGTATATTCTTCTGCTCCCGGTTCCTGCTTAAAGTACAGATAGTACGTATAGGGCAGGTCATATACCTTCCGCGCTTTTTCAAACGTAAGCAGCCAGTACACATGCTTGTAGATGAACCACGCCTGCTGCACTTCAGGCGAAAGCTCGGCAAAGGCAATGTCGCGCCCGAGCGTTTTCCCGGGATACTGCGATGCGAACAGGGCTTCGTAATTCTCCCGCGGCTCCCGCCAGTTATCGATATCATACGGAATATTGACTTCCGCAAAGTGCTCCTTATAGTAATTCTGGTATGTAATGAATTCATCGCCGGAGGCCACCATCAGCTCCTCAAAGTAGGAGCCCACCTCCTTAATTCTGTCCACGCACTGCGACCGGTATATTTTGGTCTGGTTCACATACGCCATGAACCCGGTCATAATAAGCGTAATAATCGTAAAATCGAGAAATACTACTGCGAATTTGAATACAAGGCTGTCGGTCTTTCTCTCCATAGTATTATTATAGTATGAGCTTTTTTGCAATTTAGCAAGCTTTTTATCATGGAAATCAATTTTTGTGTCCGGCAGCTGCTCCCGCCGGGGTCTGCCCCGCAAAACGGCTTCCGCGCTTCGCTTGTGCAGATGTTTTGCGTTGCAAGACCCCGGCTCCGCAGCTGCCGGGCACAAATTTACTTTCCAATTCCGGCATAGAAATACAAATTTGATTTCCACGGCTTTTTATTACGGAAATGCACCGTGCGGGCACTGCGCGCCCGGCGGCTGCACGGCAACACAGCAGGAGCTGTCGCCGCAGCAGCAGCTACTGCTGCAGCGGCAGCTGCAGATCCTTGCGGAACGGCTTGGTCACTTCATGGAACCCCGGCGAACGGTAGTCTATATGCCAGCCGCCGCTGTAGAATCCGTTCTCATCGGCATCCGGGCTCACAAAGATCACTTTCGGGGGATTCTCCGTGTCATGCACATAGACGTTTGATTCCCAGTCCTGCCCATGCGGGTAAGGAAAATCATCATCGCCCAGCGGCAGCTGATCCTGCGGAGTGCGGACGGTGATGCGGTACACGCCGGGCTTAAGCAGCAGGTGCATGGCCATGCCGCCTTCAAGGTAATAGCTTTTCTGATAAGGATGCGCAATATCAGGATCAGTAACCCATTCATACGTGGCACTTGCGCTGGTATACGTAACATCATTGCCCTGCTCGTCTTCCAGCCGTATCCAGCAGCGTATCTGGTTCAGCCGCTCAGTGTTCACCGGGCGGTAGACAATAAGCGACCACGGGTCAAACCTGAGCGGCGGCAGCGTATAGTCGTACACCGGCCGCGGCCCAGACATGGTACTTCCGTCCGCATGGACCGCAGCGCAAAACAATAACGGCAGCAGCAACATTGCCGGCAGGCAAAGAATGCTGCCGCAGGTCAAATCAATCAGCTTCCGCATGCGACCCACAATATAACCAGCCTTCTCCATAGCTATACGCAGGTGCTTCCTCGAGCTTGCAGCAGCCTGCGTCCACAGCATACCACACATCCAGCGCTGCGTACATACGGTTCCGGCAGTTTCTCCGGCAGCAGGCAGGGCACGGCAGGAGCGCAAAAGCCCCCGCGGACACCCCATGGAAGCCACCGGGCACCCGCGGGATTCCCGCAGGAGCCTATGCCGCCTCCGCGGGCGCTTTCCGTACGCCGATCCTGCTCCAGTCCACCTTGCGCGTACACCACATCACCGCCGCCAGGATGCAGAACGCGAACAGCGCGCCCATAAGGAACGCATAGTCCTCGCTTTTGAGTGAGAAAAACAGGTATGCATACAGCAGCACGAACACACCTTCCATCATGGCGCCGAGCTTCAGCTTTGCGGTAACCGCCGCCAGATACAGGCTCACAAGCAGGGAGGAGCCGCAGGCGCCCAGCACATAGGCCGCGGCAAAGGGCAGGTGCTCGGAGACCGCAAGCAGCAGCAGGAAGAAGATGACGCAGGCGGCGCCGCTCAGCAGGTAGTTCACCGGATGCAGTGAAACACCGGCGAACAGCTCTGACAGGAACAGGACGATGAACGGCACGATGATGAACAGGATGCCGTAGGTAAATGCCCGCTCAAGCTGCTTGTACAGGTTCACCGGCTGCACGTACGTGAATCCGATGCTCGTGTCGGCGCTGGCATAGGGCACTTCCCACCGGGCGGTAAAGCCCTCGGCGCTGATATCCCGCACCACCGGCAGATAGTCGCAGCTCGTAAAGTTGGGTGAATTCCAGTCCGATGCTACCGACATGACGGTTTGCTTTGCCACCGGAGTGACCATGAACGAACCGGCGCCCCGCAGCACCATATCCGTGCTGAACGTGTTCCTGCCCGGCGCCACGGCGCACAGTATGCCTATCCGCTCCTTGCCCGTCACGGTCACAATGTCGCTTTCATACGCCGTACCGTTGAGCGTGAACACCGGATGCTGCGACAGGTTCAGCCGGTCGGTCCTGATGTACAGCTGCGCGCTGTCCAGATGATACTCATAGCCCTGCTTCGGCGGCAGCTCCACCATGAACTCCGCCTGCATGCCCAGCGTACCGGTGAACACGGGCGCGCTGTAGATTCCTATAGTCCGCATGTCGGATTTCAGCGCCGCCGCATAGGTTCCTTTGACCGGCGCTATGAACTCCGTCAGCTCCTCAGTCTGTTTTTCCTTTGACCGGCTGCCGTCCGAATACACCGTTTCCTGATACCATGTATGGGTCACCGGCACGGCGATATACGGCCCTGCAAGGGAAAAATCCCCGCCTGCGGCACGTTCTATCTCATCCTTTGCATGGCGGTATGTATGCTGCCTGCTTTCAAGCTGCCCCCGTATGCATGCCAGCCCTGCCAGCAGCAGGCCTGATACAGCACCCATAACCAGCAGCTTTGCCGTAACTCCGCCCATCATTATCTTTTTCATACGCAATACCTCCGTAACATACGATGCATACAGCCTAACGTATCATTGCGGCAGAATTGCGGCGGAATTATGGCGGACTGCGGGCAGAACCGTGTTATTTTCTAAGGAAGCTTCCGTTACAATACGGCGGATGAAGACGGCGGAAGGATCGGAAGCTCCGCACAGAACAATGCGCCGCCGAGCCGTTCGCTGCGTCCGGCGCATACCGTGCCGCCCGAAGCCTCCGCTATGGCTTTTACAATGCTCAGGCCAAGCCCGGTATGGGGCACCTTTCCTGCATCGGCTCCGGGGCGGCAGGAATAGAAGCGGCTGAATATGCGCTCCGTATCCTGCTCCGCTATGCCCGGGCCGTCGTCTTCCACGCAGACGGTAAGCAGGCGGCCGCCTGCCGCATCATGGCGCACTCCGAACGTTACGCTCACCCTGCGGGCAAAGCCCGCCGCGTTGTCCACAAGGTTGCCGATCAGGCGCTCAAAATAGTCAGGGTTCATGCGGACGGTTATATCACCGGATGGTTCAGGCGCACCTGCATCAGGTGCCAGGGCCACCGAAACCGCTACGCCTGGATAGGTGCCCATGACCGCCGCCGCTATGTTCCGCGCAAAATCCACGGCACAGAACGCAGCGGCACCGTCCGATGCATCGGTACCGTCTATGCGTGAAATCCTGCGTACGCCGCTCAGGAGCCGCTCCAGGCGGGTCACCTCCTCAAGGATAGCCTCCGTGAATCTGGCGCGTTCCTGAGTGCTCATGCTGCCGTGCGACAGGAGCTCGGCGGAGGAACGGATGGCGGCAAGCGGGTTTTTGAATTCATGGGACACGTCAGCCGAAAATGCTTCGGTATACCTGATGCGTGCGTTGAGCTTTTCTATAAGCGTGCTGAACGACCGCGACAGCGCACCTATCTCATCCCTGCGCTTTTGTCCGGCAAAGCCGGTAAAAAGGATCCTGCCGTTTTTATCCGCGCAGCCGGCAGTCTGCCGCGCAAGCTTTTTGAGCGGCAGGCTTACCCGCGCCGTAAGGAACACGGCTATGATCCCCACCGCCGCAAGCGACCACAGGAACACCCTGCCCAAATCGGTGCGCAGCTCGTACAGGTTCTGCAGTATGCGGTACGTGGACCGGGACACAAGGATAATGCCCGCCACCGTATCACCGTGCATGACCGGCACGGCGGAATACAGCGTAACGGAAACCTGTCCTCCGGAGGAAATGCGCGTGGCGGCGCCGTATTTTCCTGACCGTGCCGCCTGTATTTCGCTTCCAGTATATACTTTTTTGCCGGTATAAAAGTCCGCGCTTGCATATGCGGCGGGCGGCCTGAACAGCTTGCGGTATACCCGTACCGGCAGGGAAAAGAGCCGGTACACAAAGCTGTTCTCCGCGCTTCTGGCAGCAGTGACGGGCGGCTCCGCCGCGGCGCTTTTTGGTTCAGCCTGCGGCTGTGCGGACGGCTCCTGCTCCATGGCGCTTGAATCTGCAAGCAGCAGACCGGTGCTGTCGAGGATGCGGATGCGTGCATCAAACCTGCCGTCCATCCGGCGCAGGACGGCGCGCGCATCTTCACCGCTCACCCCGCCGCTGCCCATGCACGACAGGCTTGCCGCAAGGATGCGTGCCTGCTGGACGTTCGAGGATTCTGTAAGCGAAAGCAGCTGGTTTTCATACGTCCTGAGCATCATCATCACCGCCACCGGAATGAACGCAACGATGACCAGAAAGAGGGAAATCTGTATGCTGATGGGGATTGCCGGTTTAAACCGCAAAGCGGTACCCCAGTCCGTAAACGGTTTCTATAGACTGGCTGCCTATCTTTTTGCGCAGCCGCTTGATATGGCAGTCCACCGCACGGTCGTTCAGATAGGTGTCATCGGGATATGCAGCCGATATCAGCTGCTCACGCGTCAGCACCTCACCGGCATGCTCTATAAATGCCCTGAGCAGGCGGAATTCCGTTACTGTCAGCACCAGCGGCCCGCCGTCAAGCCGTGCGGTGTATGACTGCGGATTCAGGCTGATATGCCCCAGCGTGACGCAGCCTGCATCCTGCGCCGCGCCGCCTTTTTCTGCCGCGCCGCTTCTGCGCAGCAGCACATGCACGCGCGCTATAAGCTCCCGCATGGAAAACGGCTTGCACAGATAATCATCGGCGCCAAGCTCCAGGCCGAGCACCCGGTCGAATTCCTCGTCCTTGCTGGTAAGGAACATAACGGGCACCGCACAGCCGCGCTGGCGCAGCACCCGCAGCAGGCTGAGTCCGTCCATAACCGGCATCAGTATATCAAGAATATACAGGTCAGGCTCAGGCCCCGCCGCAGCAGCAGCTCCGTCGGCATACTGCACAGCCTGGAACCCCTCTTTTTCAAGCGCACTCGACACCGCCATCCTGATATTCTTTTCATCATCCACAACCGCGATTGTCATGGTCTCAGTATACCGAAGGCCGCCTGCGCCGTCACTATGATAAAGGCCGCGGCGGTGAGCAGCCGCAGCCCTACGCCGGTAATGAAGCCCAGAAAAGACCACGCGGCCACATACAGCCCGTGCCTGATACGGGTACCGCCGGTATGAACCATCTCGCCGATGAATGCGCCCAGAAACACACCCGCGAACATACCGACTCCCAGCCCGAGCAATCCGGCAAAGCAGCCGATGACGGCGCCCACGGAAGCTTCCTTTGAGCCGCCCGCACGGCCGGCGAACAGGGCGGGAACAAAATTGTTCACCACCTCCACCGCAAGCGTAACCACCGCGCACACGGCAAGCACCGTCCATGGCAGGCTGCAGCTGCGCGCAAAGGAAGCGGTGAGCATACCGCACCAGCACAGCGGGGTGCCCGGCAGCCCCGGCACAATGCACCCTGTAATTCCGACCAGAAACAGGATTCCTGCCGCGATATATAAAAGTATGTCCGTCTGCATGGCTGCCTCCTTGTGCGCTTTCCGGTTTACTGTTTCCAGTGTAACTGGTTCTGACGTCCGGCGGCAAGCCCTGTGTCTGTCAAACATAAGGTGTGAATCGGGTACTTATCATGAGCGTATCAGTCTTCTGTTTCACAGGATAGTAAAGCGTACATTAGCTAATGTACATTTATATACACTCAGTGATGTGTACAGATAATCCGCAGATACACCGCGCAGAAACATGCGTGCAGGCACTGGTGCCTGTACCAGTATTTTTTCCTTGACTGACCGGCCGATTGGCTTTACTATATGCACTGTGCTCGTGCACGAGCACAATAAAGGAGGACAGTATATGGCATTATTGCTGGGCATTGATATCGGTACCTCAGGTACTAAAACAGTGCTTTTTGACGCTGATGCAGCTGATGCCGCCGCGGCAAAAGCTTCAGCGACAATAGAGTATCCCTTATACCAGCCTAAAAACGGCTGGGCGGAGCAGGATCCGGCGGACTGGTGGCATGCGGTCTGCGGAACCATCAGACAGGTTATCGCCAAAAGCGGCTGCAACCCGGCCGACATAAAAGGCGTAGGGCTTTCTGGACAGATGCACGGTCTGGTCATGCTGGACAAAAACGGTGCAGTCCTGCGCAAATCAATCATTTGGTGCGACCAGCGCACCGCGAAGGAGTGCGAGGAAATCACTGCAAAAGTCGGCAGCGAGCGCCTGATACAGATTACGGCAAACCCCGCGCTCACCGGCTTTACCGCATCAAAGATCCTGTGGGTCAGAAACAATGAGCCTGACGTATACGGCAAATGCGCGCACATCCTGCTGCCCAAGGACTATATCCGCTATATGCTTACGGGCGAATTCGCCACAGAAGTGAGCGATGCAAGCGGCATGCAGCTGCTCGACGTGCCCGGCAGAAACTGGTCTGATGAAGTAATTTCTAAGCTGGACATTGACCGTTCACTGCTTGCAAAAGTATATGAGTCACCCGAAATTACCGGAACTGTTACTGCACAGGCGGCCGAGCTGACAGGTCTTGCCGCAGGCACGCCTGTGGCCGGCGGTGCGGGCGACAACGCAGCGGCGGCAGTAGGTACCGGAACTGTCTGCGACGGCAGGGCGTTCACCACGCTCGGTACCAGCGGCGTCGTATTTGCCCATACCTCGAAGCTCAGCATTGACCCGAAAGGCCGCGTACATACATTCTGCTGCGCAGTGCCCGGCGCATGGCATGTCATGGGCGTTACACAGGGCGCAGGACTGTCGCTTAAATGGTTCCGCGACAACTTCTGCCATGAGGAGATGGCTGCCGCCGACGGTATGGGCGTTGATCCCTATTACCTTATGGACAAGCAGGCAGCCCGTATTCCCATCGGCTGCGACCGGCTGCTGTATCTGCCCTACCTGATGGGCGAGCGCACGCCGCATCTTGACCCCGACTGCCGCGGCGTATTCTTCGGCCTGTCAGCCATGCATACCCGTCAGCATCTGCTGCGTGCCGTTATGGAAGGCGTCACCTACAGTCAGCGTGACAGCGTGGAAGTGCTTAAGGAAATGGGTGTACACATCGATACCATGCTGGCCTGCGGTGGCGGCGGCACGAGTCCGCTGTGGCGGCAGATGCTCGCCGATGTATACGGAGTTCCCGTAAGCACCGTAGTTTCAAAAGAAGGTCCCGCGCTCGGCGTGGCGATTCTTGCAGGTACAGGAGTCGGAATCTATAAGAGCGTGCAGGAAGGCTGCGATGCTGTCATCAGGACAAACCCTGCGCAGAATCCCGTTGCCGCCGATTCTGCGGCATACCAGCCCTATTATGCGCTGTACCGCAAACTGTATCCGGCGCTGCGCGATACCTATAAGGAGCTTGCTAAAATATGAAAATAAAATCTGTATTCAGCCATTCATTCAGCGCATACGGCACGGTGCTCACCGGCTACGACGTACAGCCGATGCTTGAAAAGCTTAAGGCAACCACGCCCAGACCTGAGGACAAGGTTATCTACGAACCGACGGACGGCGGACTTGAATCCCTGCCGGTTGCAGCGCAGTTCAGTACCAACGCCTACGGCGGCATGCCTGTCCAGATAGGCTACTGCAACGGAAGCAACACCAAACTCAACTGTCTGGAGTACCATCGCGGCTCAGAGATAAATATTCCCGCCGACGACATCATCCTGCTGCTTGCGCCGCTGCAGCACGTAAAAAACGGCAGAATCGACAGCAGTCTGGTAGAAGCGTTCTACGTTCCCGCTGGTACGGTCGTGCAGATCTATGAGACCACACTCCACTACGCGCCCTGCAACGCGGTCAAAAACGGCGTCCAGACCTGCAGCGGTTTCCGTGTCATCATCATCCTGCCGCGGGACACCAACACCGCCAGACCCGAGCTTACGGCCGTAAACAAAGAGGACACGCTGCTGTGGGCAAAGAATAAATGGCTCATCGCGCATCCTGACTCGGCGGAAGCCAAGCAGGGCGCCTTTGCGGGCATTACCGGTCCGAACCTTGACGTGACGCGCTGATCTGCAAAGCGGACAGCTGACAAGTACCAAACAGTCCGCTCCGGCGCACCAGCCGCCGGGCGGGTACTGATTTTATATAGCAAAAGGAGAACAGTACTATGAAAAACGTGGAGAACATTCCTCAGGTAAAGCTCGGAATCATAGCGGTCAGCCGTGACTGCTTTGTCATTTCCCTGTCTGAAAAACGCCGCAAGGCCATCGTTGAGTCGTTCAACGCTTCCTATGCTCCGGATTTCGGCCAGCTGACAGAAATCAAGACAACCGTAGAAAATGAAAAAGACATGCTCAAAGCCGTAGAAGAAGCCAAGAACGCAGGCTGCAACGCGCTGTGCGTATTCCTCGGCAACTTCGGTCCTGAAACACCGGAAACGCAGATAGCCGCATTGTTCGACGGCCCGGTCATGTACGCCGCAGCAGCAGAAGAGCACGGCAATGACCTGATCAACGGCCGCGGCGACGCATACTGCGGCATGCTCAACTGCTCATATAATCTGGGACTGCGCCATCTGAAAGCCGTTATCCCTGAATACCCGGTGGGAACTGCCGCCGACGTTGCCAAAATGATCGCAGATTTCGTGCCCGTAGCGCGCGCGCTGCTCGGCCTGCAGTCTCTCAAGATCATCACCTTCGGCCCGCGTCCCCAGGACTTCTTTGCCTGTAACGCGCCCATCAAGGCGCTCTACGACATCGGCGTAGAGATTCAGGAAAACTCAGAGCTTGACCTGCTCGTGTCATACCGCGCACATAAGGATGACAAGCGCATTCCCGAGGTGGTAAAGGACATGGAGGCCGAGCTCGGAACGGGCGGCAACAATTTCCCTGACCTGCTGCCGCGCATGGCACAGTTCGAATTGACGCTGCTTGACTGGGCCGAGGCGAACAAAGGAAGCCGCAAGTACGTGGTATTCGCCGACAAATGCTGGCCCGCATTCCCCAAAGAATTCGGCTTTGAGCCCTGCTATGTGAACAGCCGCCTTGCAAGCCGCGGAATTCCGGTAGCCTGTGAAGTAGACATCTACGGCGCATTAAGCGAATACATCGGCACCTGTGTAACCGGCGAACCGGTCACCCTGCTTGACATCAACAACTCTGTGCCCGCCGATATGTATGAGGCGGAAATCAAAGGTAAGTTCCCGTATGCCTACAAGCTCACAGACACATTCATGGGCTTCCACTGCGGAAACACTCCGTTCTGCCGTCTGGCTCCCGTCAGCAAGCCCGGCGTAAAATTCCAGCTTATCCAGCACCGTCTGCTTGAGCCAAAGGACAGCAAGCCCGATTTTACCCGCGGTACGCTTGAGGGCGACATAGCAGCCGGCAAGATCACGTTCTTCCGTCTGCAGAGCGGCGCGGACACGCAGCTGCACGCATACATCGCGCAGGGCGAAGTTCTGCCGGTAGCCACCCGTTCATTCGGCGG
>Ga0256405_10006760_pt1 | contig 17994 bp, 9 predicted proteins | sample RumenRJG_02DNA_FD_189096 | JGI IMG/M metagenome (GOLD analysis project Ga0256405, IMG submission 189096) | Bovine rumen microbial communities from Lethbridge, Alberta, Canada - RJG_02 | ecosystem: Host-associated > Mammals > Digestive system > Stomach > Rumen | place: Canada: Alberta | collected... | reverse complement strand
CGGTTCCTGTTTCTGATGCTTATCGCAGTACCTGTTTTCCGGAGACACCGGTTCAGGGCACCCGGTATGTCCGTCTCTCCTTCTGTGCCAACAGCCATCTGCGCTCGGCAATCTTCCATTCCCGGATAAGGATGTCGATCTCCTGATCGGCGGCATGGTCGGCGGCGTACCAGTCTCCGTTACGGAACAAGCCATCCACAACCTTCATGGCCTTCACATGGATATCCTTTGCCCACCTGTCCTGATGCCCGAATACTGAGGAGATGTGCTTCCAGTCAGCCATGCAGATATAATGCGCTGTCATAACCAGGCGCTGCTTCTCATCCTTCAGCATACAGATCAGCCGCCCGACAGCCGTACGCATCCTCAAGCACTCTCTGGCGGAGATGTCCAGCAGCCATTTGACACCGGGAAGCTCTCCGCCATGAGCCTCCTTCACCATAAGGGCTCTCTCCGGGTTACGGAGAACCACAGTCTCCATATACTCGTCAGGAGCAGATAAGTAGTCATACCGATCGCGGATGAAAGCGTAATTCCGCATGGCATCTTTGTACTGGTACATGAACCGCTCCGCATCCTTATACGCGATTTTCTTTGTGCCCACGACTTCGTCAATGACATCATAAATCCGGTTATAATCAAGCGAACTGCCATTCGGCAGAGGCTTGTACAACATCTGGCTGGTTTTCATTACTCTTCTGTCCATTATCTTTCCCTCCCTCTATATATAGGCGTATTACTTCACATTTTATGCGCTGTTCGAATGTCTACATCAAAGTATAGTCTTACCAGTGCACTTTGTCTACATGATACCCTGCTGCAGACCGCCGGTTCCTGCGTTCACACGGGTATAATCCCCCGAATCCTAACCACTTTGTTTTTTGAGTGGTTAGAGCATCCACAGTCCTGAGGCCCTTGATTTTACTGGCTTTTCAGACCATATATAACCACTTAACCACTATAACCACTAAAATATATATACGTATGTGATTGTTTTATTTTTCTCTCATCTCAAAAAAATATATCATATATACAGGCGTTCCCCTGGCTGAAAAGTGGTTATAGTGGTTAGGACAGGCCACCACCCCTGTGCCGGCCGGATCAGTTCCTGGCTGCATTTCTGCTTTTCCACCCTGCTCCTTCATCCTCAAGCACTGTTCTGGCCGCCTAAAGGAAAATCATTCGGATCACTGAAAGGAGGGAGGTCGTCGTCTCCCTGCTCCTCCCCCGCGATCTTCACATTCAGCGCATACACCCTGCCAGAAACCTTCTTGATGCTCTTGAGAGTCTGTGACCGCTGTTTCCCCGCGGAATCGGTAAAAGTATCGATATACCCGGCCCTGCGGAATCCTTTGATGCTTTTTACATGGGAGAACCCCGCAGCATCCAGTGCTTTGTTCAGCTCATCGACAATGGCGTAGACCTTTCCACCTTCAATGACACCATAGATTGGAGATACCTCCCTCGGCGCGTACAGACTCATGGTCTGCGTCGGTGCACCGATGAAGTGTGCGCTGTTGGACGCCACCCAGTTTGTGGTAAACTGCCATGCAGCTTCAATCGAATCCAGCGGCTTGTCCGCCTCGATCTTCTCCATTGCCATAGCCGCCATCGTGACCGCCTCGTCCGCTGCCTGCTCTGCTGACAGTCCGAATACGGCAATGGAGGAATAGTAATCGCCAAGAGCCAGCACGGCCATGTTGGTAAAGTGCGGATTGGACCGGCACTCCGGTGTTGTTGCCCCGGCGAGCTTCTCCAGCATCATCCGGAAGTCTGCGTCCAGGCGCGGGATCGTCCCATCCTCCCCCGCGGTGTCCCCGATGATCTCATCGATCAGGAAATCAACATATCTTTTCCCTGCAAAGCCATAGTTCAGCCTTGCCTCCGTATGAAGCCGGACGCCTAATTCCTGGTCAATTACGCCTTCCCCGTTCATTAGCGGGCACGCATTGATCTCCAGCAGCCTGGAGTTGATCCCGTCCATGGAGCTGTCCGCCCGCATCGGCTGCTCGCCTGTTGAGATAATACAGGTGCTCCATCCGTCTATTTTTCGGATGCCGCTCCCGATCTTCCCCCGGGTTTTTCCGATGCCGTTGCCAAGGTTGTAGACGATATCATTGACAGACAGATATTTTTCCTTCAGTGACTGCAGCTCATCCAATACCAGAGGAAGGTGCTTCATGGTTGCCGCCCTCTGCTCCATGCCGAACAGCGTAGCGTTATAGGTGCCGATCAGGTTGTCGGGATCGCCGTAAATGCTCAGGCAGAACTTTGCCACAGCCGTCTTGCCGCCCCTTGACTCATACCAGAAATGCGCATAGATATTCCTGTGTGAAAGCTTCAGGATCAGCGGAGACGCAAATGCCGCCGCCATCATAAGACGCGCATACGGATACTCCCGCACCACTTTTGCCAGCTCCATCCACCGTTCCTCTGACCCATGGGTGTGCAGGGCTTCTACGATATTCGTGGTTCCGGTCTGATCATCATAATACTGCACGGTATCCTTGATGCGGTACGGATAGAACTCATTTCCTACCCAGCCTGCGCGGTTGACGCAGCGTTTGATGGGGATAACATGATCATTGACCGCTTCCATCTCCGCGACATACTTTGTGATGGTCCCGGCAGTACCGGAGGAAACCGGCAGGCCGAAATCCGCATATTTGATGATGGTATTCTTATTGAGTAGATCTGCGCGGGAGGCGATCAGGGTCTTGTATGCACCGTTACGCCTGTAGGTGATTCCCAACTTCTCCGTATTGTCATCCACGTTGATAACCTTGGCGCTGACAAAAAGCGGATCGCGGCAGACCGTTACGGGCTGTAATTCCCCGAATACCGTCTCCATATGTCTGATCCCCTGGTCATCCACGATCCAGTTCTGCGGAACAATCATGCCGCGGGTCTGGGAGCCGCTGAGCCGCAATACGCTGGCGGTCGGCATCTCTTCAGCCATCTTCCCCAGCGTGTATTTTCGCAGTTCCGCCTCAAACCGGCGGATGCCCAGCTCCTTTGGAATTTTCTGTTTGATGGCAACATACCGCACCACATCTTCCGTGTTCGCCCATGAGGCAAGTTCCAGAAAAGCAGGAGCTATCACATCCTCCACAGACAGCGTTTTTCGGGAGAGATACTCATCGATCAGCGCAGCGTTGTCATCATCCGTGCCGGTGCAGGCGTCATCTTCATCATCAGAGGAGTCATTCCCGTCAGCGCCATCCTTTTCGTCCTCATCATCAGGTACAAAATCATCTGCCGCATTGGGTTTCGTATCGTAAAACGCGGTACATCCCGCGATGGCTTTCCGCATGGTGAGTTCGCCATACGTACCGTCACCGCGCCGCTCGTCCCATTTCTCACGATACAACCCTGAATCCCGGAACAGCCTGTCCATCTGTTCCATATCGCCACGGCAGAAGAAGGCCAGCCGGCGGCACACAGAAAGATCGGCCTGTGAGTGCGACCAGTTGGGATCTTCCGGCTTCGTCCAGTCTCCGTCATAATATCTGGCGAATGTCTCACCGCCCTGGGAGCGGTAACACTTCACCATCACTTCCTGGTCAGAAAGTATCGAACCGCCTTCCGGTACCTGGATCTTAACCCTTTCCAGCGCAGGGCGCTTCATGTAGGTGTTTTTGAAGGAATCCAGGTTCCCCTCTGTGACTGTCATGTCGCCTTTCCGGAACACATTTCCGGTCATGGTCAGGAAATGGCTGGTCTCCCCGGCGATATACATCTCAAGACCATACCTGTTGCAGTTGATGTAGTATTCTTCCTTGTCGTACACATATCCTGCCGGGATCAGGAAATAAATGTGCAGTCCGGTACCTGACGGGGAATACTCCACCCAGGCGTTCGGGAACAGTGCCAGCACAGCCAGCGCGATATCCGTCAGCGATCCGTCTTCCCTGACACAGTCGTCAACGTCAATACATCCGACCTTCCCGGAAATATTGATGCCGACGCCGCTGTAGTTTTCTACCGCCTTCAGCGCCGTTTCCATGTCGGCAAATGTATACGGTTTGTCCACGGATGCATGGAATCCTGTTTTGGGGTTATACGGTACCTTCGTCAGCCTTCCATGGGAATCCTTTTCCAGCTTCCAGTTACAGAAGGGAAGGCCGCGGAGCACCTCCGGGTAGTTCCGGACTGCCTCCGCGTTACAGTACATGGCGTTTTTGCCGATTTCAAACTTCTTCATAGTCTACTCCTCTCTCCGGCACTATGGCCGAATGTTCCTCCCCTGAGGTCAGTGCTCAGGATTGTTTTACTGCCTCTGTCTACGGGCGAAATAGTTCACTTTTTCCGCGCATCGATCTTTCCAAGTGGTTAGAGTGGTTTGCGCTTGCCCGCGCGGTCACGCGCCTTTCTTTTGTTTCTCCAGCTTCTCCCGTATCTTTTTCGGGTTCCTGCCTGAGCGCTTGATGTACCGCTCCTGCTCCAACTCGATTTCCTCGTAGGCAGGTACCTGATAGCCCAGTCCTCTAAATACGCCGCGGACATCATTATCCAGGCGTTTTTTCCGATTCCACCAGGCGTTATCGTCCAGGTGCAGTAATTCTTTGATCTGATCCTCAGAGAGACCGCTGTTAAAGAGCAGGTCATAGGTCTCCCGCTCCGCAGGAGGCAGCTGCTCCACCAGGCACCGGATGATTGCATGGGCAGGATCCATCGGGAACGGCCGTGACTGTTCCTCACTCACAGGATAGAGCCACATCTGATACTCTGCCTTCTCAAGGGGAGATGCCAAAGCCTCCTCTTCCTGCGCCTCCGCCATTGCCTCATACCGCAGCTGAGCATAATCCGACGCTTCTTCAGCATGACGGTCATCCTTCTCTTCATCATGGTCTGCCTCGTCCAGGAGCTTAAATACATTCGGATCACGGATTTTGACCACATGGAAGAATTCCCGCTGGTTATCCTCATCCCAATCCTGATATGCATACTCGCCGTTATTCAGGGCAAACGAGGAGCGGTATTCTGTATAATCATCATTTCGCTTCTTTCCCCAGAGCTTTCTGGCATAGACAATGCGCTCCGTTGCTCCGTCGTGCTGTATTTCCTGATCCCCGAATTTCTTTCTTCTCACTCTGCGCCCTCCGTTCCTGTCGAGTGGAATGACATTTATTATATCATCTGTGTGTCTATTATATCGTCCAGAACTACCAGTGTCAATACATGTAAATCTATTTTTGAATGTCTACATCGTAAACCATTCGCTCCTCTGATCCTTCCCCGTTCATTAAATCTCTTTTCCCAACAGCCAGATTTCGCAGGATCTCGCACCTCTCATTCTCAAAAAGTTAAAATCTTAGCCCTTGACAGTGTTGTTTCTATTTGTTATTATGTGTATGTCTACATAGTCTACCGGAGGTGTTGATATGGCAATTCAATATTTACAGATCGGTCTGGAAGAAGATGCCCGTCTTGGTGACGTCTCTCCTGTGAACGTCCGTATGGAACAGCTGATCCCTGAGAACCATGAGTTCCTTATGCAGTTTATCGATTATGACCTTTCCAAGGCAGAGCAGCCGCTTGCGGAATACCTGACCTGTCTGGATACCGGAAAGGACGCAAAAAAACAGCTCCTGATATCGGCTATCACGGAGCTGCAGCAGATGCATCCCTATTTTCATTTCTGCCGCGAAAACGCAGCCTGGCTTCTGAACCGAATCTTCGCCGGGTATATTAAAAGGAAGTTTGGCAAATTGGATGATCAGGAGCAGAAGGATCTGTTTCTGAAGGTGGCCGTCACGGATTACAGTATCTATGCTGACCCTGACAGCATTTTCGATTACAGCCTCGATGCCGGGGAGGAGCACATCCTCGATCATCTGTATAACCTGCAGTCTGATATCGCCGAGTGGGTATTCCTGACCATCGATAACACGAACCCCGTGCTGGCGGGGTTAAGCGCCAAGCGCCGTTCAATGCTCTATGCTCATGTTGCATGCAAAGGCATCTACAATCCGGAACTCAGCCTGACAACTGATTACGCTACCGCTCCCTCTCCGCGCATGAGGAAAGAAATCGCGCAGTGGGAATTCAGCAATCTGGACGGCAGCGAAGGGGATCACTTCATACTGTTGTACAGGGAACTTGATCAGCTTAGGAAAAAACCGGATGGAGCTATCCCTGCTTCCCTGCAGGAAGTCATTGACGCCACGTCCGATGCCAGCGATGACTGCAATACGATTACTTACACGCTTTCCGGCTTTTCTAATCTTCTGGAGCTGGAAGTATTCCAGATGGTCCATTCCGATATCAGAATGAAACGATGCAAGAACTGCGGCAAGTATTTCATTGTTGACAAATCCAACCAGGAGTACTGTTCGCGCCTCGCACCGGGTTCCTCCAAGCTCTGCACAGAAATCGGCCGCATACGTGTGTACGGCAGAAAAATGACCGGCGACACTTCGGCCTCCGGTCTGTATCGGAAATCGTATAAAACACACTATGCCCGCGTACAGCGCGGACAGATGAGCGAAGATGCCTTCGAGATCTGGAAAATACAGGCGCAGGAAAAGCGTGATCAGGCAAAAGCAGGAGAACTGGATATGTACGATTACGAGGAATGGCTGAAGCAGTAAGCCATTATCCCCGCGATACCAAAAAGGCCTTCGGAGCTGTCCTTTTTCGCTACCGAAGGTCTTTTTGCATAGGTATTAACCTGTGGCATATTTCCCCTTTACCGCCCGATCCCCCAGGCCACCGCGTCGCCGTCGTGCTCGAACACTACATCGCTGACAGCCCGCAGCCCGATAGCTCCTTCGCAGCTGTGGTCTTCACCCAGCCATTCGTACACTGCGCCGTAGTAGCAGGGCTTTCCGGGGCCGTTCCAGTAGTATCCGGCAATGACTACCTTATCCTCAAAGGTGAGCATCTTGCCGTCCATGCCGGAAAAGCGTCTCTCAAGTTCTTCCGGGGTTGAGGGGCTTTGCAGGCGGTAGGTTCTTATTGCTCCTGTGATTGTCATGATCTTGTCCTCCGTTCGTTTTCGTACTGTATATATCACTCTGACCGGAGATAATAGCAAGCAGAAGATGAAATAAAGCTACACAAAGATCTTTGGGCAAGTACAGCCCCGTAGGGCTGCTGCATCACTCCTCTGGTTCTTCTGTCCTCCTGGCTTGCCGTTTCCCCTTCTGCCGTACATAAAAAGCATCCGCTGCGGCCTGGTTCGGGAATGCGCTGTGTCCACTCAGGCGGTGCAAGAGGATTTGTCTCGTGTGTTTATGCTCTGGGCCGTTGAAACCGAGGCGAAGGAGAAACGTTCTGAAGGCGTACTTCTCTGATTCTACTGGCTTCTCTGTTGCCGTCACCCGCTTGACTCCCCTCGCCATTCTGATGAGCGCCGTCAGGAATTCCTGATATGCTGTAATCTCATTGAAGCCATCAGGGCTCACATCCTCCGGCAGTTCATTCCACCATGGGAAGGATATCTGATCTTCTGTTGTGGTTAATGTGAGCTGATCTGCGTTCAGAGCCTTCATGATGAGGGTAGCTTTGGAGGCTATGATCTTCTCCAGTTTCTGGAGGACGTTTTGTGTAATCGGCTCTCCGCTGCTCCCGCCGTCAAGTGGGAAGGAGATGATCAGACCAGTGGCTTCAGGGGAGACGGTATTCACTGCTGCGTCTTCTGTGGTCACAGCATATTCCACCGGCTCCTCCGCGACTTCCTCAGTGCTCACACTCTCTTCCTCGGCCGTAAACCCTGCTTCACCAAGAGCTGATGTGATCCTGTTTGCCAACTCCGCATCCTCTGCAATCAACTCCCCAGTCTTGCTCACCTTGATCTCCCCGATCACATAAGCACATTCCGGCATCCTAGTGTAGATCGGCTTTATTTCGGTCACTTCCCCGATCACAGCCACCATCCTTTTCCGTTCTTTGCCTATTACGTTGTAGTTCAGCTTCATAGTGTACCTCCTTGACTTGCAGGCTCCTGACCTGCTACTTTTTCGGTACTGTATTCATCCCTCTAAAGCCGTGATATTGCAAAGAGATAACGAGTTGATTATGTGACAAAGATTTAGGGACTGGATTTGTGCAATTCCGCCTTTTCGCACAGCGCAGTTGTACCGTATTAAAGTATTCGGATATAAGAAACGGCTCCATGAGATTTCACACTCACAGAGCCAGTTTTCTTTTTGTTCTTATGTTCTCCGTCTCTTCCTCATCACAAGCCCTGCTCCGGCAATGCCTGTAAGCATAAGGCCGATGAGGTAGATCAGGTTGGTACCGGGGCCGCCGGTGGAAGGAAGTGCATACCCCTGACTGTTCCAGACTCGGATCTGCCAGGTGGCTTCCGGCTGATCAGGTACCCAGTGCTCATCACCTTTTCTAAATACTTTCGCTGGACTACCTGCCTGCATAGCAGTTACCTTGTCTGCATTTACGAAAATCTTAATTGCGGAAGTAGGCGGATAATATCCGTCCGGAGCTTTCGTCTCCACTAACCGGTACTCTGTACCCGCAGGAAGTGTACCCAGCGCCAGGATACCGTTTGCACCGGTGGTTCCGGTAAGAACCGGAACAGCACCCTCTTTCGGTCTGCCTGCAGCATCATCATAGTCCTCTGCCTTGTAGAGGGCGAAGGATGCACCGGTAGTGATCGTCGTATAGCCATCATCGGTCTTCCAAACAGAAACATACTGCAGTTTTCCGTTAGGTATCTGAATAAGTGAAGAATATTTTCCCTTATCAGTATCTGTCGATGTTGTCAGCCATCCGGAATGCTCTGCATTTTCAATGGTTATGGTACCATCCTTGTTCACAGTGAAGCACAGATCCTCTTTCAACAGATCGTAATCCGTTACCGCCTGCGTCTCAGTCAGGTAATAAGTGTTGCCCCAGGTCAGGTTTTCAATTGTCACTGCTTCCACATTGGTGTCCGGGAAAGTAAGAATGCCTTCCGCATTGGAGATAAGATTTTCATAGCCGGTAATTGGCTGATAGTCTTTTCTCTTATTTCCCTGTGCATCCGTCACCTGATTGTAAAGAGCGAAATGAGCGCCTGCGAGCGGATCCTTTGTAACCGCATCTACCTTTTTCACATGCAGTTCGGTCGTCCGGTTCCGGATGGTAACGGTTGCCATTTCCGCTTCCGGTGTTTCCGTAGCCTCATGCGCTGGTGTGAATTTATAATACTGATTAGGCACTGGTACAGAAATAGTTCCATCCTGCGCAACTGTAATCGTGATCGGTTCAGGCAGTACTACATACCCTTTGGGAGTCTCAACCTCCGTCAGTGTGTAGATGCCCGGATTCAGGTAAGCGATGGTAATCAGGCCGTCTTCGCTTCGTGATGTGTAGCTTTCCGCTGCAACATCCTGCCCTTTCGAATCCTTCAGTGTAAAGACGGATCCGGCAAGAGGATCGGTGTAATTCCACAGCATCTTAAACAGTTTAATGCCCGGCCGGGAGTTGGTCACGACATCGGTACGGACGTTTTCATTCTGGGTCGTCGGTTCCCCGATCTGATAAGTCACTGTGTATTCATATTCATGAGACTCTGTGGTACCCTTCGGTCTTCCGACTACGGTCAGTTGGCCATTATCCGGGATAGGGGTGATGCTGTCATAACGAATTTCACCTGTTTGCGGATCAATTTCGGGATTCGTGAGTTTCACCTCATAAACCCTGTATTCACTGAAGTCCCTGCCGGCCATCTGTTCCTGGTTGAAGAAATAGTAGATCTCTTTATTGCCGTTCATCATCGAACGAACAGATCCTTCAATCAGTTCCGGAGCTTGCTCTGCTTTTTCGTAGTATACCGCGAAATAGATAGGATCATGGTCAATGAAATCCTCGTCTGTCCATACTTTCTGCACGGTCAGACCCCAGCCTTTCTGATTTCGCACATCTACTTTTGGATCCTCTACCCCTGTTATCGTATCGCTGATCGGCGTGGTTCCGTGTTGTTCTTCCGGAATAATATCCGTACGTGTATAACCGTCCGACAGACGTAGGGTATATCCCTTCGGAATTTCATCGTCGCGCTCTTCCACCTTCCAGTGAACGCCGTCGATCAGATCCCGGACTTCAACTGTATAATCTGCAGGAATCTTGGAAATAGCGCCGCTCGGAGAGGTTTTAAATATAATCGATTCCTTCTGCGTGTCTGTCAAGGTTGCCAGATATGTTTCCAGAACACTGTAGTCCCTTATGCCCAACGATACAAACTTCTTCTGTGCAAGATCCCAACGGCAGTAATATCCATCTCTGTTTTTAACAAAGTAAGAATATAGATTAGCCGGAGGAATATCATCTTCACTCGTAAAGGCATTTCCTAAATACAGACGGTAAGAGAACAGTGTTTTATCCTCTTGCTCGCCTTCGGCAGCATCATAATGCAGCAGATCCTGTCCATTCGAATCATAAAGCTTCTTTGTAATGGACAGCGTTCTCATCGCGCCTTCTTTGACATGATTATCAAACAGGACCGTATCCCGGTTCGTCATTGTATCCAAAGAGGTTTTATAGTCCTTTCTCCCCGGATTCTGTGTATCTGTATGAGTAAGTGTTTCTCCGTTGGCTTTGACAACATCATAAGTTGCTGTGCTTATACCGCACTCGACGATTCGATAATCTATTGTATTATCCGGCAGATCAATTACCGCCGACTCGCCGGCTTTCAGGAAGAATACGCTGTCGTAAGTCTGCTGTTCAAGCGTAAGGTGCTCTTCGTACTTCACCTGCTTGGACGAATCCTTATATGTAACCAGGGAAGGATTATCCAGCAGATGCTCCTGCGTTCCCCCGTCCTGCGTAGTGGTATAGTAAATCTGGTACGGATATTCCAGCAGACTGTTGGATCCGCTGTTGGTGCCGGAGAGCTGTTTGCTCAGCACCACGGTGCCCGGCTTAACCGCTGCCAGGTTAAAACGCATGTGCAGATTGGAGGCGCCTGCGCCGCGCTCCATGTAGAACATACGCATGGTGTGTTTGGTATAATCCTTGAACACATAATTGCCCTCTTCGTTCCGTTCAAATATATCATCCAGGTATTGATTAACCTCTTCGTCGGTAGCCTCCGGGTGCTGATCTTTGTAATTGTTCTTGAAGGTGTTGTACAGCGTTGAGTTTCCGTTCGAGCTGGTAATCAGGCCTGTTCGGAAATTAACCGAACCGACCTGTGCAGAATGCACTCCACCGAGGTCGAGAACCAGCTGGCCATCTACGTACAGCCAGAAGTCGTCGTCTCCTGAAAATTCAAAGATGATGTCATGGCCCCAGGCATCCAGACCATTGGCTGTCTGCGTGAAGCTTGCTTCCAGCTCCATCCCGAAGAAGTAATCGACACCGTCTCCGGTTGTATCCGCCATACCCTTTGTATTATCGCCGATCAGGTAAAGGTTTTCTCCCTTGCGGGCATTAGTATCCGGAAGTTCATTTGCCCGCACATCCGTCTGATTGGTGATGATGTGGCCATCTTTATCAATTGCGTATCCTTTATCCGGGGAAATGTCATTGTACGGCATGAACTGGCCATGTTCCCTGGTATTTTTATGTTCAGAATCACCTGTGATCGCGCCGAGCTGGTCATATACCGTAAAGGTGCCGTCCTCCGGATTCAGGTGCGCAAAGTTCTGCGTACTGTCATACTCAAAGTAACCGCTTTCGTTATAAATATTCTGAAGGAACAGATGGTTAACCTCCGTCTCCTGAGTACTATCGAACAGTTGAGACAACGAGATCGAATTATTCTTCACGACCGGATAACCTGTTGTTTCATCCAGACAGGTAGAAAGCATCCCTGCACCTCCGTCCGGAGTCCCCATAACCTCGGTCTGTACCACATCACGATTACCTGTAGAATATTTTTGTACATCGTTATTAAAATCAACCATCTTCATGGTGATGCCGTAAGCCTTGCTGTCGACCGTTTCAACGGTCGTCACATCCTCCGCATGCTGCTTTTCTTCCATGATGGCAAAGTAAAAATCTTCTGCCTCTGACAACGCACACGGAACCAAATGACCATTTTCCACCTTCAGGCCGGAATAGCCATACTGATCGTCATCCCATCTGATAATCGTTGTATAATTCTCTTCATAACGCCGTCCGTTCAGATTGACACTGGCGCTGAAGTCCTGCATATCGCTGCCGGGACTCGTATAAATGACCTGGTCAGTTGACAGCTGCGGAGTAATGAAGGTATTACCATACTGCGTATTTCGAAGCCAGTAGTAATAGCTCAGGGAGCCATCCGGATTTGTTCCCTCTGAGAGTTCCCACAGTGCGGTATTGACATTCGTGCCGATCCACTCGATGCCGTCGCCTGTATCATAGCAGGGGATCAGAGAACCGTCGTGGTCGATGGCGAAAAACTCGTACTTTTTCTTCGTATCGTTCCAGACACGGGTATAGATAATCACCTGTTTTTTATCGGGAACCTGACTCGTATCGGAAACGCTGACCTTTTTGGCGTTGTAATAGGTAAAATCTTCCTCCGGGAAGGATGACTTCTCCACAAGATTCATCCAGGTAGTTGCTCCGGTACCGGTTGTCCCGTTGAATCCGTTATTCGCTGTATTATTGAAGTTCAGAGAATAATTACCCACACTAAAGTGCCATTTCCCGCTGTTGGCTCCCGTACCCGGAATGGCCTTGATCAGGGAATACGTTTCATCCGGAGTATCCATAAGCGTAACATTGTTTCCATTTATAGTCAGATATTTTGTCACGCCGTCAACGGTTGTTTTCAGATAGTATTTATCTTCTGAAACATTCTGGAAAGTCCATTCCTGGATATCGCTGTTTTCCGCAACAAGCAGGATTCCGTCATGATCCAGCACATCCGGCCGCATGAGCATATCTAACCCCTTCAGTCTCTGCTGACCACTGGTCGTCACACCTTCTGCTGTCAACGCTGCCGATGTTGCCGTGTCATTGTGATAGGCAATGCCATAGGTCTTGCCATTAAGGCCGTAGGGATCATCTGGCAGAACAAAAGAGGATGCGTAGGCAATGGAAATCTGGCTGTTTGCTGCATTTTTATTGTCCGTATAAAACCGGATCCCTGAACCGCTGCCGGAATGCTGCAGCCAAAGACTAGCTCCGGCTTTTTTGAAATAGAATTTCCCGTTTCCGGCATCTTCGAGATCAAATTTTGTTCCGTTTGTATCAGCCAGGCCGGCCAGATTGCCGGAGGGATTCGTGATGTATTTCTTGACTCCCTCAACGTAAGTGTAAATATAATACTGATTGTCAACTCCGGTCGGTTCAAAATACCAGCCGTCCGCCTGACCGGAACTTGTGTTTTCTATGAAAGCACTGTTCGTGTTCAGCTCATTTGTAAAATATTTCGGAGGTGTACCGTAGGAAAGATAGAATTCGTTTCCGGTTTGTCCAGCCAGTTCCTCCAGGGAATCCACATAGTCGATTTCAACAACCGCAGGTTCCGGTGCGTCCACTATGGCATATACCGAAAATCCTGCCGCTGTAAAGGAGAGCGTCATTCCTTCGCTTTCCGTTTTCGTTTCGTCAAAACTTAAATTCTGCACCACATCCGGTACTTCCGCGCCGTCCGCAAAATGCACCACCTGCGTACCCAGAAGGCCTTCCTCGCTGCTGTCCTTATCCGCCAGTTCAATCCTCACATCCACCGGAGCGGCAATGTCGATCTTGTTTCCGTATTCATCCGTGATCTTGATATCAAACAGGCGCACGTAAGAAGCGCTGCCCTCTGCCCAGCCCAGGGCATCTTCGGTTCTGGCAACGTATTCGTCATACAGAGAGGAATCAAGCGGCTCTTCGCTTCCGGCAATGGTTTCATCGCTTTCCGGCGGCAGTATTTCAGAAACCTTCAGCTGTGCGTCTTCCGGAACTCCGGCTTCCGGGCCGTAGGTGGCCGTTATCCTGTAATTCCGTCCATCGCTCGCCAGCACTGTCTTCTCGATCGTCGTCCCGACGATAACATACACCGAGAAGGCGTCGGATTCGAACTGGATCTCGTTATCCTCATCCGGGTTTTCCACAACCTGCACATCGGTGACGACTTCCGCGGTGGTTGTGACAGGCGCTTCTGGCGTCTCGTTCTCCGCGGTCTCCGCCGAGTCTGCCTCCGTAAGGTGGACCAGGGCGACGTTTTCACTCTCACTGACGAGGGCGGACTTCATGCTGACTCTGATCGGGAGCTTCGGTTCGATCAAATTCTGGTCCGCGTCAAAGAAACTGATGTCGATGGCCTGTGCGGTGATGACTTTCTGTTCCCCGTTGCTCTCGACCGCTTCCGTGACGTTGCTGAGGGTATCATCGTCCATCTCAACCTGACTGACGACCATGGTGGTCCCTTCGGGGAACGCGCCCTCCGGCGCTTCGACAGAGACGATTACGCCGTCTGTCTCACCCGTGAAGCTCTGCGCGGGCATGCTGACGCCGACCGTCTCTTCGGCGGCCTCTTCAGCCGGGTCTTCGCCCGTCAGGTCTACGACCGCGAAGGGAGAGAAGGTCGTGCTGGTGAAAACCACGGTTCCCGCTTCGGTGTCGAAGAGGACGTCTTCCACTTCCCGCGCGGTTCCGCCCGTCAGGTGGAACAGTCTCGGGGCGCTCATGCCACGGATCGCGGCTGCCCTGAGGGTGACGCGGATGGGATCCATACCGTTCAGCGCCGCGGGCTCTCCATTGGCGGCAAATCCGATGTCCAGCAGCAGCATGGAGGAGATCTCCCGCTCTTCGCCCTCGGCCGCGTTCTCATTGATGACTCTGAGGATCTGCTTCCGCGCGGCGGCTTCGTCCGCGTCGGTCAGGATCAGCTGGACATTTTCATCCAGCGCGCCTTCGGGAATCTCGGCCAGGACGGTCATGCCGCCCTTTTCAGCGCCGCGTGTGCCGGTGTAAACGACCGTGTGCGGCTCTTCGACGCCGGCTTCCGCTTCGTCGGCCGCGGCTTCCTGATTTTCTTCGCCTGCGTTCGGCTCGGTGCTGTCTGAAGTTTCGGCGTCTTCGGCGTCGTTGCCTTCGGCGTCTTCGTCACTGCCTTCGGTCGTCTGGGGATCGGTCTCCTGCTCTTCCGAGGAGGGCTCTTCCCCTTCGGTGTTCTCGTCTTCGGCAGCGGCGGTTTCCGTCTCTTCTTCCTCCTCTTCCGGGAACAGGAAAATGAAGCCGCTCTCATCTCCTTCGGTGTTCTCCGCATCAGGGGCATCATCGGTGTAGATGGCCTGTTCCGTACCGGTCTCCTCCACTTCCCATTCGTCCAGTTCATAGGTCGTGAAGCACTCGGGTCCGTGGACGTGCTCGGTGACCTGCAGCTGGCCGCAGATCAGCCAGGTGTTTCCGTCCTCATCCACATAGATGCTGCCGTCCTCGTTTTTCTGATAGCAGGCATCCGTATGGGTATGCAGCAAAATTTCCGGCTGCTCGCAGGTCAGGGTCGTAACAGTCTGATAGCAGCTGTCGTCATGGTGATGGGCGCCTTCGCCCGCTTCCATGCCGCAGGTAAGTTCTTCCGTCCATGCGAAGCACTCGTCCGTGTGGACATGTCCCTCTTCGAGGACATTGCCCTCCTCGTCCAGAACTGGCTCCGTAGAGAGTTCACAGATCAGGTCGCCGCGGACAGGGGTGTAACAGGCCTCCGTGTGCTGATGCCCGTCTGATTCCAGAACTGCGCAGATAAGCGTTCTTGTTGTGGTATAACAGTCCGCCGTATGACGGTGGGGACGGATTTCCGGCAGCGGGCAGACCAGGTTTCCGTTTGCGTCAAAGCAGTCGTCGTTGTGGATGTGGACGAAGAAGTCCGCGTAAGCCGGGCCCTCGGGCGGCACGGCCGCACAGGTCAGCTGGGTTACCTGATAGGTCTTCGCGATCGCGGGGAGATGGAAGACGCCGACCACGCCGGCTGTCACCACCAGGGCAAGGCAGACCAGCAGCACGACATGCCATCTGCGTCTGTTGATCGCACGCAGCATTGCGTTGATTTGATTTTCCGTACGTCTGTTCATCTGTCTTCCTCCTTCTCCTCATTATTCGGTCTGATGGATCCTTCGTTCATGCTGAGTATATCAGATCCGCAGTCAATAAAACCGTCAATAAAATCATGCGGAGTGTACTTTTTCACAAATTTTTTCTCTTTTCCGCCTGCGCCGGCAGTTAGTTTCAGCTATCTATTCTCTGCAATAAGCATTCTAAAGCAGTTTATTATAACAATTTCTCATGTCAGATCTGTTGCATATTTATGAATTATATCTTAAATATTTCCTAAGAATAACTGAGCCGCATGCGCTTTCCGACAAAAAGCCGGGAACAGTTTCCCGTTCCCGGTTGGGTAATTCCTCGCCCGCGGATTATTCCACGGTTCCGAAGGATTCAATCGGCCAGATCCTCAGCAGCAGTCTCCCGACGACCTTGTCGTTGGGGATGCAGCCGACGGACCTGTTGCGGCTGTCGATGCTGGTGGCCCGGTGGTCGCCCAGCACAAAGCAGCAGCCCTCCGGAACCTGATACGGCAGATTGATGTTGCACTCGCCGAAGGCCTTTTCGCTGATATACGGCTCGTCCAGGCGGACGTTGTTCACGTACACCGTTCCGTCCTGGTCGATGTCGACCCAGTCGGTCTCCGTGGCGACCACGCGCTTGATCAGGACCTCGTTGTTATAGTAAAAGCCGATCACGTCGCCGGTCTTATAGCGGTGGTTGTTCAGCGCGATCACGACGTCGCCGTCGAACAGCGTCTCCTCCATGGAGACGCCCTCGATGGTCAGCACCGGCAGAATCAGGATCGTCATGATCACCGCGAAGGCCGCCACGATCAGCAGCGTGTACATCGTGCTGCGGGCGGAGCTTCTTCTGCGGCCCTGCTGACGCATTCTGCCAAGCTCGGCCTCCATCAGCTCCACCGGCGGGACTTCCATCCGCTGCCGTTTTCTTCTCTTTGGTTCGCTCATGTCTCTGTTCTTCTCATTTCAGGCCCTTGTCAGTTCAGGAGCGTGAACGACTTCAGCGGCCAGATGCGTGCCAGCAGCTTTCCCAGAACCACGTCGTTCGAGATGCAGCCGACCGCCGTGTTCCGGCTGTCGATGCTCTCGGTGCGGTTGTCTCCGAGGACAAAGCACTTGCCCTGAGGCACCTGATACGGCAGCTTGATGTTGCAGTCGCCCAGGGCCTTCTCCTCGACGTAGGGCTCGTCCAGCACGACGCCGTTGACCGTGACGGTGCCGTCCTCGGCAATGTCGACCCAGTCGCCGCTGGTGGCGATCACGCGCTTGATCAGGACCACATTGTTATAGTAAAATCCGATGATGTCGCCGGTTTTGTATTTCCCGTTGTTGAGGGAAATGACCATGTCGCCGTCCACCAGCGTGTTCTCCATGGAGCCGCTGGAGATCTGCAGCACGGGCAGCAGAAGCACCGCGATGATCACGGCGGCCGCCGCCACAAGCAGGAGGGAGAAGATCGTCGTGCGGAGGGTTCTGCGGTAGCGGGCGTTATACCGCGTCCGCTTCAGTTCTCCTTCCAGCAGGTCGACAGACGGGATCTCCAGCTGCTGGACTTCCTTCTTCTCGCTCATGCCTCTTCCTTCCGCTGTTCTGCCTCAGCGGATTCCTCCCGGGCCACCTGCTTTTTCAGTTCCTGCAGGCGCTCTTCGGCGTTCTTCCCGCTCCGCACGGAGGTCGAAACACCGGTCAGCAGATCAAGACGGGCACGCGCCGCGTCGAGGGCAGCGTCCTTCTCGTCCAGTCTCGAGCGCAGGAATTCCATGGTCCCGGACATGTCCTCCGCGTCCGCCTTCAGTTTGTTCATGGTCTCGTCCTTGGCGTCCAGGCGGCGCTTCAGGTGGGCGATGGTCTCGTCCTTCTCATCCAGGCGATGCTTCAGGGTTTCGAGGCTGGCGTCCTTATCGTCGAGTTTGCCCTTCAGCCGGTCGATCAGTTCATGATCCTTTTCGGCGTTGCTTTTCAGTTCTTCGATGGCGGCTCTCTGCCGGGAAACTTCCTTGCTCTGTGCCAGAAGCAGCTGCAGCAGATCCTGCCGGCTCAGTCGGTGTAGTTC
>Ga0256405_10006759_pt1 | contig 17998 bp, 15 predicted proteins | sample RumenRJG_02DNA_FD_189096 | JGI IMG/M metagenome (GOLD analysis project Ga0256405, IMG submission 189096) | Bovine rumen microbial communities from Lethbridge, Alberta, Canada - RJG_02 | ecosystem: Host-associated > Mammals > Digestive system > Stomach > Rumen | place: Canada: Alberta... | reverse complement strand
GTGTGGAGAAGCGTATCGGTGAGCTGATCGCCGCAGACCGCTATTTGAGCCGAGCGGACAAGGCGGCGTACCCGGAATACCAGCGCGAGGAAGAAGCGCGGGCGGCGCGTCGAGCCATTTCCAAAGAGTTTGACGCCATCATCGACGACTATACGAAGTTTGTCGAGGGGATTGGCGAGCAGAGCAAGCTCGTTGATCGGTGGCAACTCGTTTCCTGCACCAGCACCTTTTCAGCGGGCGAGAAAAAGATGCACGCCCGCACAGCCGAAGGCGATTTCATACTTCCCATGATGCGGCAGGCTATGCAGACCATCATCGCGGAAAAGACACCCTTCACGGAACGCTGCGAGGCCATGCTGACCGCGCTGGACGGCGACCTCGCAAAACCGCTGGAACCGACGTATGAGGAACTGAACCCGCCGCCCCCGCCGAAGAAAGAATACCGCTTTTCCCTCGGTGATACGGTATATCTCGGCGCACAGGAATATGAGCTGCTGTCCTTTGACGAGCAGGAAGTCCGGCTCTACGACGTGGAGTATCCAAAGGAAAAAGCATGGTGGCTGCCCTGCGGCCAATGGGTGAAGTGGCGTTGCTGCCACGGGAATTTCTCCATACCGAAGTCGGTCTGGAGCAGATGGCCTACGCCATCCTTGCGCTGGGAGAAGATACCCGCGTCGTCATGGAGGCCACCGGGCGCTACCACGAGCCGGTCGCGGCGGCACTGTATGAGTACGGCATTTATGTCTGCGTCCTCAATCCGCTGTTCATCAAACAGAGTGGGGGCGGCTCTATCCGCAAGGTCAAAACCGACAAGGCGGATGCCATGAAAATCGCCAAGTACGGCCTTGACAATTGGGTAGATCTGCGGGAATATACTCCCATGGACACTGTAAGACAACAACTGAAGCTGTGCAGCCGCCAGTACAACCTCTACATGAAAACGGTGGTATCGCTGCAAAACAATCTCATTTCGCTGGCCGACAAGACCTTCCCCGGCGTGAACGAACTGTTCTCCAGCCCGGAGCGTGCGGACGGCCACCAGAAATGGGTGGATTTTGTCATGACCTTCTGGCACTGTGACTGCGTCTGCCGCATCAGCGAGAAGGCATTCACCGAGCGCTATCAGAAGTGGTGCAAGCGCAAGGGCTACCATTTTAGCGCAGAAAAGGCGCTGGATGTCTACGCTGGAAGCTGCGGCCATTTCACCACGCTGCCGAAGAATGACAACACGAAGTTACTCATTACCACAGCGGCACAGCAGCTTCTTGCGGGTAAGATGACACTGGCAGCTTTGCGTGCCGAAATGACACACCTTGCAAAGCAGCTGCCGGAGTACGATACCGTGCGGGCCATGTACGGTGTTGGCGAAACCACTGCCGCACAGCTCATGGCTGAGATTGGAGATGTACGCCGTTTTCCCCGCCGCAGTTCTATCGTGGGTTTCGCCGGTGTTGATCCGGCTGTGGATCAATCCGGCAAGCACGAAGCAAAAAGCACTCCAACAACCAAGCGCGGTTCTCCGCATCTTCGGAAAACGCTGTACCAAATCGTCTGCACTTACCTAAAGAGGTCTCCTGTAGATGAGCCTGTGTACCAGTTCCTCGATAAGAAACGCAGCGAGGGCAAGCCTTATTTTGTCTACATGACAGCCGCGCAGAACAAGTTCCTGCGCATCTACTATGCCCGTGTGAAGGAATGCCTGGAGGCTTTTGACGCACAGCAGGGAGACGTCAGAATGCGGCAACCCTTTATTCATCAGGGTTTGCCGCATTCCTTCATGTGCTACTATTCTACAATGGATGGGCTTATTTTGCAAGAGTATTTTTGAATACGTGCAAGATAAGCCCGTTTTTAAAAAATAGTGTGGAGAGTAGATTCAGTGACTGTCTTATCTGTTGCCTCCAGCACAAAGGTGACATCGACAACGCTTTGTATCTTCACTAGTGCTGAGCGAGAAGCTGCCCACACCCGTGCGGCGCGTCGGCGTCAACGACGTATTCGGCCACTCCGGCCCCGCGGGCGAGCTGCTGAAACAGTTCGGCCTGTCGGGCGAGCACATCGCCGAGGTTGCGGAGGATTTTTATCGCGGGCAAGCAAGATAACAACTGAACAACCGGATTACCCGATGCGGCTGAGTCTGCATCGGGTTTTCTGTTTCCGCGTGAGCCGCTTGACCTGTGCCTCGCGGCGCATTGCCTGCTGCTTCGTCTGGAAGGTGCCTCATATGCATTGAAAACTCTACAATGAGTTTGTGTTTGAGGTATTATTTGCACTTGAATGTTTCCGCCGGATGTGATATAGTAACGCAGAATGAATAGCTATGCCATTATTCGGCATGATGCGCCTGCGGGGGGAGGTGCTGCGGCATCAAAAAGCTCGGAAAGGTTTTATTGATTATCCTTGCGGCAGTTCTGGTCGCAGCTGTGGCCTTCGCCGTGCGCCAGAGGGAGAATCTGAAGCTGCTGTATTCGGCCAAAACGTCGAGCACGGAAGAGATCGTCGTTAAGGCGGAGACCTCCAAGCAGGAACAGCAGAAGGCTTTAAAGGACAAGGGCGTGGACGTCGCGCCGCCGAGCCTTGAACAGCTCGACGGACTGCTGGACGGAAAAACATCAGCAGACGACGTCAAACAGTCGCTCGGACTGACGGAGTCCCCGCAGAGTACCGAACCGGCGCAGCCGCCGTCAAAACCTGAACAGAAACCGCAGGAAGACGGAACAAATCCCGAGGAAAAGCCGTCTGAACAAACAGAAACGGCGGAGCAGCGCGCGAAGAAGGCGCAGGAGTATATTGACCAATGCGTGAAGGCGCTGTATTCTTATGAAGTCGATCTGATGTCCGACCTCGGCGCGCTCAAGCAGCAGGCAATCGACGAGTACACGGCGCTGCCGCCGGAGAAGCAGACGAAGCAAACCAAGGCGGATCTCGGACTGAAATACCTCAATATCTGCTATGACATGGAAGTTGTGGCAGACGGCAATGTGCAGGGGCTGCTGAAACAGCTCCGTAGCGATCTCACCGCGATCGGCGCGGAAACGGATATCGCCGATACGCTTTGGCAGCACTACTGTGAGGAAAAGACAACCTCTAAAGAATATTATTTAAGCAAGTATCTATAAAACGGCAAGGAGGATATTAGAATGAGAATGAAAAAACTGATGGCGCTGCTGCTGACGCTCTGTGTCTGCGCGTCACTGATGATGCCGATGGCGTCGGCGGCAAACTACTACGATCTGGATTCACTGGCCGGAGGGATCAAAGCAAGTATCGGCATCAATACGGCAAGCGCCTACGAAACAGGATATCAGACTCAAAAGTATAATCTTTCCCTTAGCGCACAGCTTCAGGTTCCTGATTTGCTTGCATCGACTATGGTTGCTGCGGGCAACAGAAACGACGCAAAGGCATTGAGATTCACCTGCGTCTTAACCCTTAAAGGAACGCAGATGACAGACGCGGAATGGGACGCTGTCGATGTCAGCAGCGTTTCAGACGCAAATCTCACGGGCCCGGGCAGTGGATACTATCATGTCATGCCTGAGACGCTGATAAAGGGAAAGGGTCAGTATACGCCTCTTGGCGGTACTCCTGTCGGATCGGCAACCGACAGAACGATCGCGCTGACATACAAACTGGACGAGGCGATTGTTGACGGCACCACTTTGATTGGCGGCGATGCGCTTACCAATAAGACAAACCTTATGCAGGTGATCTACTTTGCATATTCTCTGAATAATCTCAGTGTCGCAAAGTGGGAAAACAACACAAATGACGCCAGAGTAGAGGCGGACGTATATGTTGCACAATACGATAGCAGCACTGCACCCGCCACACTGGAGAACAATTACTGGTCTGCTCATGGCGCGACGGATCTTTATATTACCTACCAGCCCTCCGGCGGTTCCGGCTCCTCGACCAGTGGCAGCATCACGCTGACCGAGACGGATACCTCCACCGGCAAATCTTCGACGACGAACGGGCTCAACAGCGCGAAAACTGACGCGAGCGGGAACAAGGACGAAAACGATTATCCCGCCTCCGGCGGCGCCGTGTCCGTCGTTTCCGTGACGTCGCCGAACGGCAAGCCCAAGACCGGCACTCCCTCCGCTGGCGATACGGTTGTCATCAACGTCGATCCGAACCCCGGCAAGAAGATCGACAGCGTCACCGTCACCATGGCGAACGGCCAGAAGGTCACGGTTGAATACAAGAACGACGGTAATTACCAATTCGTCATGCCGAGCGGCGCGATCAAGGTCGACGTCGATTATAAGAGCTGCCCGTACGTCCCGTCTGATTCCGGTGTGGACGAGCTGCTCATCACCGACAGACACGTGCTCTATACCATCGGCGACGACGAAGGCAACTGGCGTCCCGACGCCAACGTGAAGCGCGACGAGGTTGCGATCATGTTCATGCGCCTGCTGCGCAATCAGGACGTGGCGATCACGACCTCCTATGACGACGTTCCGGAGGATGCGTGGTACTACGAAGCGGTCAACAAGATCTCCTCGCTCGGCGTCCTGCAAGGCGACGGCGACGGCAACTTCCGTCCCGAGGAGCCGATGACCAGAGCGGAATTTGCCAAGGCCTGCGTCGGCTTTGCGACGAAGGACCCGATCGCGCCGGGCGCCGACTTCTCCGACGTCTCCAGACTGGCGTGGTATTACAGCTACATCCAGAAGGCGGTCGCCTACGGCTGGATCGAGGGCTATAACGGCGAGTTCAGACCGGACGATTACATCACCCGTGCCGAGGCTGTCACGATCATCAACCGTATGCTCGCCCGTCCGGCTGACCACGACGCGATCGACAACGGCGCAGGAACCAGCTTCCCCGACGTTCCGGATAATTTCTGGGGCCGCGACGCCATCGAGGAGTCCACGACGGCGCACAACGAGACCGTGGACGAGCCGACCTATGTCGAGGAGTGGCACGAGAACGGTACGGAAACCGTCAACGGCTGAACCCTCGGATAAATGTAATTTACAGCGTTGTCATGGCGCGGATCATGTATCCGCGCCATGACAGCGCGTAAAAAGAGAAAGCGCGGATAGGGCATGGAAAGCATGAAAAAGATGATCAATCGAATCATGGGGATCAATCGGGGCCGCCGCACGGTGCTGGTTCTGTTTGACGTCCTGTTTTTTGCGCTGTCCTGCGCGATTTGCCTGCTATTCTATACCGTTACGCTTTGGACCGTTCACTCAGGAGCCTTCCTCTGCTGGGCGGCTGTACAGTTTGCGTTGATTTTTGCCGCCCGAATGATCTTCGGCGCATACAACAATGTATGGCGATACAGCACCGCCGGCGCGTATCTGTATCTGGTCATTGCTGATTTTTGCGGCAGCTTTGCCACGCTGATTCTCGCCGTGGCGCTGGGCAACAGCGCCCAGACCTGGCAGCTTGCCGTCGTCGGCGCGTTTGATCTGCTGCTGGCGCTTGCGTCGCGCTTTGCATACAGCATCCTCTACAAGCGCAGCACACAATACGAACTGCCGCAGCACCGCAGCGCCGTTGCCGTCATCGGCGCGGGACACATCGGCTCCTATCTGGCTGACGACCTGAAGCGCAACCCGAGTTCGGAGTATGAGCCGGTGTTCTTCATCGACAAGGACATAGCAAAAGTCGGAAAATACATCGGCGGAATACCGATCTACAGCGTCGAGGAGGGTGCGAAGCGCATCCACGCCGAACAGATCGAAACGGTCATCGTGACGATCGCCTCTGACGACAGCGACTTCCTGATGGGGCTTTATAACCACTATGCCCGGCTCGGCTGCAAGGTTAAGCTCTGCGACGCGCTGGTGAAGGACAACGAACCATCGCCGCACATGGGGAAGATCCGCGAGTTCAAGATCGAGGATATCCTGTTCCGCAAGCCGATCGACCTTGAAAACGCGAGTTCCAGACGGTTCTATTCCGATAAGACCGTTCTCATCACGGGCGGCGGCGGCTCCATCGGCTCTGAGCTGTGCCGTCAGGTCGCCCGCTGCGCGCCGCGCAAGCTTGTGGTTTTCGACATCTATGAGAACAATGCCTACGAGATCGAGCAGGAACTCCGAATGCTCTACGGAAACAACCTCGAACTGTCCGTGGAGATTGGCTCCGTGCGCGACGCCGCGAGGCTCGACGAGGTCTTTGATCGCTATCGTCCCAATGTCGTATTCCACGCCGCCGCGCACAAGCACGTGCCGCTGATGGAGCATTGCGGCGCAGAGGCGGTCAAGAACAACGTGCTCGGTACGTACTACACCGCCAATGCCGCGGAGAAGTACGGCGTTGAGAAATTCATTCTGATCTCCACCGACAAGGCGGTCAACCCGACGAACATCATGGGCGCGTCCAAGCGCGTGTGCGAGATGATCGTCCAGTCGCGCAACCAGAGCGTGACCAGCTTTGCCGCCGTGCGCTTTGGCAACGTGCTCGGCTCCAACGGCTCCGTGGTGCCGCTGTTCCGGCGCCAGATCGAAGAGGGCGGCCCCGTCACGATCACGGACAAGCGCATCATCCGCTATTTCATGACGATCCCCGAGGCGAGCCAACTTGTGCTGCAGGCGGGCGCCATGGCGCACAGCGGGGAGCTGTTTGTGCTTGATATGGGAAAGCCGGTGCGGATCTACGATCTGGCGGTCAGCATGATCCGCCTGTCCGGACTGGAACCGGACAAGGACATTGAAATCAGGGAAATCGGGCTTCGTCCCGGCGAAAAGCTCTATGAGGAACTGCTGATGAAGAGCGAGACGCTGGATAAGACAGAGAACGATCTCATTTACATCGAGCGCGACGCGCGCTGTACGCGCGAACAGATTGAGCGGAAGATCAATCTGCTGGTCAGAGCGGCGGACGAAAACGGCGATATGCACGCCGCCTTCCGCAGCGTCGTTCCGACCTACCGTCCGCCGGAAGAGGTCAACGACTGCGCGAACGAATCCGACGAGATGAAGACCGTCGCGACGATAGCATAAGAGGAAAAGGTGGGGATTTCCAATGGATAATAAAGGTACGCCGAACAATCAGGAAGTCGAGATCGACCTCATCCGGCTCCTGTTTGTCTATCTGCACCGCTGGTGGATCTTTGCGATCTGCGGCGCGGTCGCCATGACGATCGCGATCATCTATTCGCTGTATTATCTGACGCCGCTTTATACGTCGTCCATCTCGCTGTACGTCAACAACCGTCTGGACATGGGTGAGACGGACTACGTCACGACCAGCGATATGTCCGCCTCGCGCAATCTGGTCAAGACCTACATCACGATCTCCAAGAGCGACCGCGTGATGAACGCCGTCTCCAATGCGCTGAACAACGAGTATTCCGCGGGTTATCTCAAGGGCGCCGTTTCCGCGGAACAGCAGGACAATACGGAACTGTTCACCGTCACGGTCACCACGACCGATCCGGAGCGCTCCGCGCTCATCGCGAACACGATCGCCGACGTCTTCCCGGACGTTCTGGCGAAAATCGTGGAGGGCAGCTCCGCGAGGGTGATCGACTACGGCAAGGTGCCGTCCGGCAAAAGCTACCCAAGCAACACGCGTAACGCGCTCATCGGGCTTCTGATCGGCATTGTTGTCGCGGCGGTGCTGGTGACGGTTGAATACCTCTCCGACGTCCGTATCATGGACGAGGAGGATCTCAGCTACATCTGCGAGTATCCGCTGCTGGGCCAGATACCGGAATTTACGCAGCTCGGCAGCCGGCACCTCAGCAAGTACGCGAGCAAGTACGGGTACCAGAATAAGTCCGATGCCGCGAAAAAGAACACGGAAGCCGACGACAAAGAAAAGATGACCCCGGCTGAATGATATGTGAGTGGAGAACGATCGATGAGCTTTTTTCAGAAAAAGAACAAGAAGAAAGGCGAGGCATCCTCTGCCGACAATATCCGGGAAGAGCGCAAATATCTGATCTGGCACAACAACGACTTTTTCCTGCGCGAGGCGTATAAGACGGCGCGAACGAACGTCATGTTCTCCATCGCGGACGTCGAGGGCTGCCGCGTGATCGCCGTCACGTCTTCGCTTCAAAGCGAGGGAAAGAGCATCACAGCCGCCAATCTGGCGATGACCTTTGCCGACATGGGCAGCCGCACGCTGATCATCGACTGCGACCTGCGCAAGCCCAAGATGAGCCGCCTGCTGGACGTCGGCCCGAGCTACGGTCTGACCGATGTGCTGATCGGAAAAACAGACATCAACGACGCGATCGTTCGGATCCGCGAAAAGAAACCTTTATGGTTGGTTTCCTCCGGCAAGATCCCGCCCAACCCCTCCGAGCTGCTCAGCTCGGAAAGCATGCGGACCCTGCTCGAAGGCTGCAAGAAATCCTTTGATTACATCGTGCTTGACACGCCGCCGGTGGATGTGGTGTCCGACGCCATGGTGCTTGCGCCGGTCGCGGACGGATACCTGTTCGTCGTGCGAGCGGGGAAGAGCGACCGCCGCGCGGTCATGCATTCGATCTACCAGCTCGAATACGCCAACGCCAAGATCCTCGGCGTCATCTTCAACGGCACCGGGCAGGGCGGCGGCTACGGCTACAAGCGCGTCGGTTACGGACGCTACGGTCGTTACGGCCGTTACGGCGGACGCTACGGCGGGCGCTATGGCGGCAGCTACGCAGGCTACGGCGGATACGGCGGATACGGTTACGGCAGGTACGGATACGGACGTTACGGTTACGGACGCGGCTACGGCTACGGCGGTTACGGCAACGCCGCCTACGGCTATGGAACCAACAATCAGCAGCCCTATGCCGAAACGCCTCCTCCGCCGCCGGAACAGCCGAAACAGGGGGATCAATGACCGACCTTCACACACACATTCTGCCCGGCATGGACGACGGCTCGCGGGATACCGCGATGAGCCTTGCCATGCTGCGGGCGGAACGGGATCAGGGGATCGATTCCGTCGTGCTGACGCCGCATTTCTATCACGACATGGAGTCTCCCCGGACGTTCCTGCGCCGGCGCGCGGAGGCCTTTGACACGCTGCGCCGGGCGCTGGACGCGCTTGCGCCGGAGGAGCGGAACTCGCTGCCGAAGCTGTCGCTCGGCGCGGAGGTGGCGTGGATGCCCGGCATGTCCGACTGGCCGGAGCTGAACGAGCTTTGCTATGAGGGCACGAACTATCTGCTCCTGGAGCCGCCGTTCACGCCGTGGAGCGAACGCTTTCTGCGGGACCTCTATGAGCTTCTGAACCAGCGCGCGCTCGTGCCGGTCATTGCGCATATCGACCGTTACGTCGACACGCAGGACAAAAAAATGCTCCGTGAATTGTACTCCCTCGGTCTGCCGACACAGATCAGCGCGGAACATTTCCTGCGTTTTGCCACAAGAGGCAAAATGCTTCGCTGCCTGCGCGACGGCGTTGCGCAGCTGTTGATCTCGGATTGTCACAATTTGACCTCGCGCCCGCCAAATCTCGGCGCGGCGATGGAGGTGATCCACCGCAAACTCGGCGACGTAGCGATGAGCCTGTTCCACGCCACGGACGAACTGCTTACGGCGGATACATGGCTGGATGATTAAAACGTCTCTCCCGCAGGAGAGACGTTTTTATCAAATGAGGTCAATGGCGCGCCGCGCCGAGAACGAGCCGCTTGGCTTTCGACAAGGCGCCTCTGGCGCGGAGCCGGACCACGCGCAGCGGGTACGCCGCCGTGATCGCGCGGGCATAGAGCTTTTGCGAGGGCGTGTCGGTCTTGATCGTACGCCCGTCGCGCACGACGCCGACGAGCACGCCGAGGATCTGATCCTCGCGCACGCGCTCCATCTGGTAGGAGTTGTCCCCGCAGATGATGTAACCCTCGGGCAGCACCTTCACGATGCGATGCATCACGTAGTCGCCGTTGTCGCGCAGGAACAGCACCGCGTCGTACTTGTGCAGGCGTTCCTCGCCGCGGCGAACGATTTCCATCAGATCGCGGTCCTGCCGCAGCAGCGGCATCATGCTCACGCCCTTGTTGGGGCAGACGATGAATCCGTCCTCGCGCAGGATCTCCTTGATATTCATTCCAGCGCGTCCAGCTCGCGCAGCTTCGCGAGCACCTTTTCCACGCCTGCGGCCGCGACGTCGCGCTCCACCTCGTAGACCTCAAGCATCTTATCCACGATGGCGTCTGCGGTGGTTTCGCTCTTGAGGCACTCGATGATAAACGCCGCGGTCTCGTTGGACTTGATGATGCCGCGGAATTTCTCGGCGGCGGAGCCGACCGGCACCGTGATGTGGCTGCCTGCCATCTCATGCGTGATAAACTCGGGATTGAGCTTCATGGATGTCTCCTCCTTGTCGTCTTGCTGTAACGGGGCAATTATACCCCATTCCGCAACGCAAGGCAACAATATTTTCGTGCAAAGACTTGTTTCGACCTCTCCGTTCCGATATAATATCAGCTTGAGAATACACGGAGGTTCGTATATGACCCGCTTTACCATGATGCTTGCCGGCGTACCGTTTGCCGTGGAAGCGAATTACGATACGACGGAGCGCTTTGCGTCGGAGTATCTGACCGATCAAGCGCCGCGATTCACTGTGTCGGTAACGGCGGACGACCTCGCGCAGGAACGCAGGATGTCCGAGGAGGAAGACCGTCGCGAGGGCATCCCCGTGCGTCGCTTCTCCGACAACTACCTTGAAACGCTGGCGCTTTACCGCGCGCTGTCCGCGCCGATGCTGGACTACGACGCCGTGGTGTTCCACGGCTCGGTCGTGGCGCTGGATGGCAAGGCATATCTCTTTACAGCGCCGTCCGGAACGGGAAAAACCACGCATACAAGGCTGTGGCTTGACAACATTCCCGGCTCATATGTCCTCAACGGCGACAAGCCGCTGCTGCGCGTGACGGAGGACGGAGTATTCGCCTGCGGCACACCGTGGCGGGGCAAGGAGCGCTACGGCGTCAACGAGATGCTGCCGCTCGACGCGATCTGCCTGCTTGAGCGCGCGGAGACGAACACGATCAGACCGATCGGCGCGGCGGAGGCGGTGGACGCGCTGCTGCGGCAGACGAATATGCAGCGCGACGCGGCGGGCATGGTCAAGACGCTTTCCATTCTCGACCGGATCGCGTCCGCCGTGCGTCTGTACCGTCTGCGGTGCAACATGGACGGCGAGGCCGCGCTCGTCTGCCGGGACGGGATCGTTATTTAAAGGATATTGGAATAGAAGGGGGGCGTCAGTCTTGCAGCATGTTCACATCAGCGCGAGCGATCGGCGTCTGGGCGCTGATCTCAGCGAGCTCTGGCGCTACCGCGATCTGATCTGGCTGTTTACGAAGCGCAGCTTTGTCGTCAGCTACAAGCAGACCATCCTCGGCCCGCTGTGGCTCATCATCAACCCGCTGCTGACGAGCGTCATGCACTTGATCGTCTTCGGCGGCATCGCGCGGCTCAGCACCGACGGGCTGCCACAGCTGCTGTTCTACCTCGCGGGCAACGCGCTGTGGAATTTCTTCGCCGCCTCGGTCAACAAAAACGCGACGGTATTCACCACAAACGCGCAGCTCTTCGGAAAGGTCTATTTCCCGCGGCTGGTCATGCCGGTGGCGAACGTGCTGGGCAACGCGATCCAGTTCGCCATCCAGCTCCTGCCCGCGCTGGCGCTGCTGATCTATTATATCGCCGTCGGCGCGGTTTCGCCGCGCTGGGCGCTGCTGCCGCTTCTGCCGCTGCTGCTGGCGCAGCTCGGCCTGCTCGGCACGGGCGTCGGCATCGTCATCTCGTCGCTGACGACGAAATACCGCGACCTGTCCGTGCTTGTGACCTTCGGCGTGACGCTGTGGATGTACGCGACGCCTGTGGTCTATCCGCTCAGCGCCGCGAGCGGCACGATCCGCACGCTGCTGCTCATCAATCCCGTCACCGCGCCGACGGAGCTGTTCCGCCTCGCGCTGGCGGGCGTCGGCACGGTGAGCGCCGCGTCGCTGGCGTGGTCGCTGTTCTGCACCGCTGCCGTCGTGCTCGGCGGCACGCGCATCTTCTCCCGCGTGGAGCGAAACTTCATTGATACCGTCTGACACGGAAGGGGGCCGGAGCCATGGATGAATCGAATATCGCGATCCGCCTCTCCGGCGTCCGCAAGCAGTACCGGCTGGGCGAGATCGGCGGCAAAACGCTGCAGGCGGAGCTGGAAAGCTGGTGGGCGAAGCGGCGCGGGCTGGAAGACCCCAACCGCCGCCTAGGCGCCGATACGTCGAAGATCGGGCAGCCCTTCTGGGCGCTCGATGGTATTGATCTGACCGTGACGCGCGGCGAGCGCGTCGGCATCATCGGCGCGAACGGCGCGGGCAAGTCCACGCTTCTGAAGCTGCTGTGCAGGATCACGGCGCCCACGGAGGGCGAGATCGACCTTTGGGGCCGTGTTTCCTCGATGCTGGAGGTCGGGACGGGCTTCCACCGTGAGATGACCGGACGCGAGAATATCTATATGAACGGCGCGATCCTCGGCATGAGCCGCGCGGAGATCAACGCGCGTATGGACGACATCATCGCGTTTTCCGAGATCGCGGAGTTCATCGACACGCCGGTCAAGCGCTATTCCTCCGGCATGTTCGTCAAGCTCGCCTTCTCCGTTGCCGCGCACCTGACCAGCGAGATCATGATCATGGACGAGGTGCTGTCCGTCGGCGACATGGCGTTCCAGCAGAAGTGCCTCGACCGGATGCGCCGCGCCGCGGAGGACGAGGGGCGCACCGTGCTCTACGTCAGCCACAACATGGCGACGATCCGGCGGCTCTGCGAGCGCTGCATCGTCATGGAGCGCGGGAGGATCGTCTTTGACGGCGACACGGAACGCGCCATCGCGCTGTATATGGAGCGCTCGCTCGGCGACAACGCCGTGGATATCGACCTGGACGCGGCGGAGCGCGGCAGGGAGCTCACCGCCCGGCTGAGAATGCTCCGGTTCCGGCTTACGGATAAGGACACGCCCGTCTATCAGCGCGGGGAGCCGCTGCGAGGCACGCTGACCGTCCGGGCGTCGGAGCCGGTCAAAGGCGCGCGTCTGCGGCTGACGCTGCGCAGCGACTCCGACGTCGGACTCGGCACGGCGTGGTCAAAACCCTTTGACCTGGACGCGGGCGAGACCGGCCTGCCGGTCACGCTGCCGCTGGACGGCGTGGAGAAGGGCGTCTTTTACGCGAGCATCGGGCTATACGCCGATGCGCTGGCGCAGCAGACCGCGCTCGACCACGTGACGCGCGCGTTCCGGATCGAGGTCGCGGGTTCGCCGCGCTGGAGCACCTCCGCCTACGGCTACTTTGGCTTGCACGAGATCGGGATCGGATGACCGTATCAACCGTTCGTGGGTGAATGAGCCGGATCGAGACGACGATACTGTGTAATATTACCATGCCACAATAGTGAAGAAATCGCGAGGGTTGCGCCCTGAACAGCCGTCTGAACGGCTATTTAGGGCGCAATTTTTATTCCGTGAGCAAATCAACGGCGGCTTGGCTTGTCAAATCTGTGCGAATATCGCGCGGATTCGAAAAAGTCCTTGAAAAATGGAAAGAGTTTTGCTATAATGATGACAACTATAAATGGGAAAGTCTGTAATTTTGACCGCTAAATAGTAACGGAATAAATCTTCTGTATATGATCTTGGCGGCGAACTGCGGACAGACGACAGGGATTTCAACGGCGACGGCCGGTGAAATAATCGCACAGACCCAACCACGGCAAAATACACAGCGCCGCGAACGCGGAGCGGGGGACGGTAGCCGCCATCCGACGGGATGGATGACCGGCGCGTAGTTATCCATCGCCATTGACGATGGCAGCAAAGCGGGTTTCCCGACGCGAACAGCGACGCCCGAAGGAGGAATGTACAGGGCGCAACACGGCGCTCCCGAGCCTTGGCAGGGCGGCGGGAGCAAGAAAAAGCTTTCAATTCTAAATGAAAGGAAGAAACGCAATGAAAGCGAAAAAAGCAATATCCCTGTTCCTGGCGCTCGTCATGGCGATGAGCTGCATGAGCGTAAGTGCGTGGGCGAATGAGGAGACTTATTCTGTAAACGATCAGAATAGGCTTCTTATTAATGGTGCTGTTGCAAGTGACGATCAACTGAGCGCATTGTCAGGAAAAGTTCTGGTAAAGTCCGGCGATGCCTATACGATGAACGGCAATGGACTTCCGAGCGCAATTTCATCTGCGACTGACGGCAGTACGTTGTACCCCGTGTATGGCACAAACTATACTATTGATGCAAGAAGCAGTGGAGCGGCCACATTAACTATTGTAGGCCTGAACGATAGTTCTGGAAATAAAGTGTCGGGAATCAGTTTCCAAAATACCGTAAATCTCAACAATTCCGTTGGGCTGACGCTTCAGAACCTTAAAATAATAGGCTCGTCAGAAGACGCGAATTTGGATGGTAACGAAGGGTATTACGGCATACTGGAATATGCTACTAGCCTTTTGATTGACAGTTGCGAATTTACGGGCAGCTTCGGTGTACTTACCGGTACCGGGACAACCTGTACGATTCGGAATTCCACATTTGCTGCCGAGTCTGGGTTTGGAAAATATCCGCTTTGGCTGCAATCTCAGCCGACTGGCAATACGGACACTTCGACGACTGTCAATAACGTTAAAAACTGTACGTTTACCACGAGTGACGCTAAAGCAAAGGCAATAAAAATCTATAAAAATGATCAGACCGTTAATATCGAGGATTGCACTTTCACCTGCAGTGCTGAAAATGGTGAAAAGGCAGCGATAGAAATTGATGCTAATGCTTACAGTAACACTATTGTCGTTAACATCAAAGACTGTCAGCAAACCGGACATAGTGGCATGTACAACAATAAGAAAAGTGAAGCCACTGTGAACGAATCGAGCACGTCCGCCTCTACCTACGTCGCGCAGATCGGCAGCACCAAGTACGAGACCTTCGAGGCCGCGTTCGCGGCTGCGAAGGATGGCGAGACCATCACGCTGCTGGCGGATGTGACCGATGCGGTAAGTGTTAGCGGCGGAAAGAACCTGACAGTTGCGCTTGCGGGGCATAAGCTTGGTGAGTTTTCGTCTAACCACTGGGTTACCGGAGACGCCACGTTGACCTTCGATGGCACGGTAGCGGGTTCGACGGTTTATGGCTGCATTTGCGTTGGTTATTCCAAAAACAACAACGGTAATGTGGTTCTCAATGGCGGCAGCTATCTTTGCGGTCCGAACAACACCGCGCTGCACATCAACGGCACTTGCCTTGATTCTGATGTCACGATCAATGGCGCAACCATCGAGAGCGTCAATGATAACGGCATCCAGCTCAACGGCTCGGGTACGTTCAGCATCAAAAACAGCTCGATTACCGGTGCGACCGGCGTGTATGTGAAGTCTGGTACTTTGACCATCGAGAACAGCACGATTACCGGTAACATGACTCCTGTGAACTACAGCTATTACGGCAATGGTGCGAACGCAACTGGTGACGCGCTGGTGATTGATTCCTGCGAGTATCCCGGCGGAGCGCCCACGGTGGTGATCAAGAGCGGTACGTTCAATGGAAGCAAGAAGGCAATCGGCAACTATCTGTATGACGATGTGAATAAGGCCGGCGCCCCGGTTCCTGCGTCTCTCACGATTTCCGGCGGTACCTTCAATACGGATGTTGTTTCCGGAAATGAAGGCGGAGCAAATGCCACTACCGCGCTTAACGCCTACGTCGCTGCTGGCTACGAGGCCACCGAGAGCAACAACACTTGGACGGTCCAGCCTGAGACTGCGAAGGTCGCGAAGATCGGCACGACGCCGTACGCCACCCTCGAAGCCGCGTTCGGTGCTGCGCAGGATGGCAACACCATCAAGCTGCTGGACGATGTGACGCTGAGCAAGCCTCTGGATGTCAATGTTGCGGGCAAGAGCGTTACGCTCGACCTTGGCAACAATACGCTGACGGGTCGCACCAATCTGAAGGCCGGTAACCTGACCATCCAGAATGGTACCGTGGCAGGCGGCACCCTGCAGGCGCTGAACGTCTACGGTTCTTCCGACACGTCTGCGGAGAACTACAGCGTGCTTACCATCAACAGCGATGTGACTGTCACTGCCGACGTTTATGCGGTTTGCATGTTCGGCGCCACCGCTGGCACAAACGGTTACGGCGCGGTGATCAACCTTGCCGGTACCGTCAATACCACCGGTGACGAAAAGAACGGCGCGGTCTTTGTTTCCGGCAACCTTGGACAGAATGTGTCTGGTGGCGCGAACAATTTGATCAATATCACGGGTTCTGTCACCTCCACGACTGATGCAGCGCTCGCGCTGAACGGTCTTGCCACCGTGAATGTGAAGAACGGCGCAAAGATCACCGGTGATACGGCGATTGCGGTCAAGCGCGGCACCCTGAATGTCGAGGACGGCGCGATTGTCCGCGCGACCGGCGCGCAGAATTATCCCGGCACCGTCTACTACAACGGCACTGAGATGACCGGCGCTGCGGTTTCCGTCACGGAGACTTACAACCAGTATGGCCCGCTCGCGGTCAACATCACCGGCGGTACGTTCACGAGCGATAAAGCCGACGCGGTGTACAAGAGAACCATCAATCCTTACCCGAATGCCGCGACCATCTCCATCACCGGCGGTACGTTCGACAGCGATCCGAGCGCCTATGTCGCTGCTGGCTACGAGGCTAAGGCCGGTACCCCGAGTACTGGCCTGTACACCGTGGCGATCAAGGCGTACACGCTTCCCGTGACGACGGACTCGACCACTGAAGCAATCGAAACGACCGCCACAACAGACACCTCTACCAATACCACGACCGTGACCGTCACGCCGGTCGCTGTTGCAACGGCTAGTGAGGTTTCGACGAACGCGAACAAGACAACCACGATCAAGCAGTCCGACCTTGTTGCCGCTGCCACGGCTGCTGCTACGGATCAAGGCGCCGAGAAAAAGGCAGTCAAGATCATCACCGGCCTCAGCGCTACGCAGTCCGTCAACGGCGATCACGCTCCGCAGACCAAGATCGTTGATGATTATGGTAAAACTATCTTCGAGGCGGTTGCAAGGGGCGGCGGTTTGAAGTTCGTCGATAAAATTAATTCGTATGGTTCCACGTATGGCAAGTCCGGTGATTCGGGCGTATCGAAGGCAAATGCGTTAGACTATGTCGATCTGCGCCTTCAGTACGAATTCAAGCTCCCTGACGGTGTCGACGTTGAAGGCGCGACCTGGTACTGGACGTTCAAGTATAAAGATAATAACAATGTCGAGCGGACAGCTATCGTTAATGGAACGAATTATCTGCCTGTAGCCAATAAGACGAATGCTTACACCTCGAACGTGCTGGTTATTAATGTTCCGCTTACGCATATGAATGATGACTTTAAGACCACTCTTACCATTACCTATGTGCTTAATGGGGTGACGTACACCGTCCAGCAATCTGACTCCACGCCGCTCGCCAGACAGATTGAAGCCCTTGCGAATAGCTATACCAATGAGCAACTTGCCGGTATGAGTACGGGTGCACAGAATTACATTAAAGCGCTTAAGCAGGCAATAATTGACCAGACTGCATTAAATAACGATAAGAATAGCTGGACGCCGAGCAATTGAAAGGATCTGAAAGAATGAAAGAGTATTATGAACCGATAATGGATCTCGTCATTTTGGATTGCAGGGATATTATCACCGCATCCACGGATGACAATATTGTTGATCCTTACGAATAAACTTGATATGAAAGGATGTGGCAAGGCGTTAGCCTTGCCACATCTTTAGAGGAGGTAAAATATGACGGTAAAGAGTGTACGAAAGAGTCTATTTGCACATGCACTTGTGCTTCTGATTCTATTGTCGATTGTCAATGTCAGTGTGTTTGCTTACGGTGAAGACGATAATATCGTTGATTTCGGAAATCTGTTGAGCGGGGAAAATCCCACGCCAACCACGCCGACCACGCCGACCACGCCAACCACGCCGACGACGCCGACTACGCCGACGACGCCGACTACGCCGACGACGCCGACGACCCAGACGCCGA